>Ga0326727_10015446_pt1 | contig 16386 bp, 18 predicted proteins | sample MB2enrmetagenome_FD_207643 | JGI IMG/M metagenome (GOLD analysis project Ga0326727, IMG submission 207643) | Lab enriched peat soil microbial communities from McLean, Ithaca, NY, United States - MB29MY | ecosystem: Environmental > Terrestrial > Soil > Wetlands > Peat | place: USA: New York...
CATTCCCAGAACATTTCCTTTTCTGGAAAGACCGGCAGAGCCGCGCGCGGCCGAGACGCTTCGGCACCACGTTATCCGGCATGAGCGAGTTTTCGCGGAACCGGCCGAGCTTGAGCCTGAGATGCCTCTCGGCAGTGTACTCGGGGGAAATGGTGGGCATGTCGCCGGCGATGCAACAGATCTTCTCTACGATCCGGCAAGTGGCGCCCACTTCAGCACCGGTATTGATCTGCGGAGAGACTGGTACAGGGAAGGAGTTGGTCGCGAGGGAAATCCACAGGTTCAGTCCTCGCTGTGACTGCCCTTTCGTCGCGATCAATGCAGCAGCCTTGCCGGAGGCTTTAATTGAGAGCGAGTTGTTCGGCCATGAGAAGGGTGCGTTCACCGGAGCGATGGAGCGTCGTGCGGGGTGCTTTGAGCAGGCTCACGGCGGCACCCTGTTTCTTGACGAGATTGGCGAGATGCCAGTATCCATGCAGCCAAAGCTTTTGCGTATTCTCGAGGACCTGCGGATGCGAAGACTCGGCGGCAAGAGCGAGGTTCCTGTGAATGCGCGTGTGCTCGCCGCCACCAGCCACTCCACGGCAGCACGCCTGCGAGAAGAAATCTACTATCGATTAAGCGTGTTTCAAATCGTGCTGCCTCCGCTCCGCGAACGAAGGGAAGATATTCCGCTCATTGCGGAAGGCGTGATCCCGATGCTGAACAAGAAGCACGGTACTCGTGTTACGGGTATCGATTCTGATGCGATGGACGTTTTCTGCGCGTATGATTGGCCCGGTAACGTCAGAGAGCTTCGCAACGTGATCGAGCGGGCGACAATTGTCGCAGGCGCTGGCACGATTCGGGTGGATCACCTGCCTTAAAGCCCCTTCGATATGAGATCCAATTGGAAAACCGCAAAATCGGCCCACATGAGCGATCAGTTGACCCTTCAGCCTGGCGAGCCGCTCTCTCGTGCCGAAGAAGCCTATATCAAACTTACCCTGGAGTATGTGAACAACAACCGGAAACAAGCCGCGGAAATTCTGGGGATCAGTCTTCGGACGCTGCAAAACCGTATCGCCGAATTCCACAGAGAGGCGCAGGCGGCGACGATCGACTCAAGATCAAACGGGCTCCCATTCCCACATTTCGGATGAAGGCGATACGACCCGAGCGACAGTTGGGTCATGCACATCGCCTATCCACTATCGGGGTGGTGGCCGCCTCTGGCGGCATTTCGATGCTCGCCGATTCTGCACGGCGAGTGAGGGTTGACCCAAACTATTTCACACAATTCGAAGATGTTGTAAGTCAGCACCGAAAAGTCTCAAAGCAGCGCCGACCTTCCACGGAAGTAGGTGGTTTGCCAATCGTTACATTCGACGTTCGGTTGGTGCTCTGCTTGCACGGATCCGATGCCTCGGCTATATATGCCACGGAGAACGAGGGGAAGAATGCGTCAATGGTCGCGAAGCTTAGTTCGGTTGACGATTGTTGCTCTTTGTCCTGCGAGTCTGCCACGGTGCGCAGGAGCTTGTCGACTTCCACTACTCTGGTTCTGTGAAGCCAGATGGGATTGGGCCTGTCCGGCGAACGTCTGGTAAATACGCCGCGCAGAGGATTGCTGGTTTCGCCACGCGGATGAACCTTCATTACATCGCGCCGAGCGAGATGCAGCCACGTAAGTACAACCACTTCCATATTTGGGGTGATCCCGTCGAGCGCGTCCACAAGGAGGGGAAAGATTTCCACCCACGCGTCCGGGGCCCCTTCAAAGCCTTACCACGGTGCATCCTCCCGGGGATGCAACTTGGACCGCACAACTCCCACCGGATTTAGCGAATATGAATCAAGCTCGGTCACGATTCAAGGATCTCACCACCGTCTTCGTTCTCAATTGCAGCTTCGGCGGCAGTCGATCAACGACCAGCGTCCCGAGTTCCGGAAGGGTCCTCTTGGGACCTGCGCCGTTTCGAAAGCATCTCGGCATACGCCTTGCGGAGACCGTCCATCACGTTTGGATTGAGCTGCGTCAGGCTCCGGCTTCCGCCGTACTGGCGGCAGAGTTCGATGCTGCGCCTCAGGCTTCGCACGAACTGGACACACTGTGGACAGTCGCCTAAGTGCTGTTCCAGTTCATCGCAGGTGACTGCGGGTAACTCCTGGTCCAGATACTCCGACAAGAGGGCGAAAACACGGGCGCATTCGTTTTCGTTCACACTCGACGACCTCCTCGCGTGTTACGAAGGTAAAGATCCATATACTGGCGCAGGGCCAGCCTGCCACGATGCAAGCGCGTCTTCACCGTATCCGGCGTAAGCTCCAGGACTTCAGCGGTTTCGTTGGTGCTGAGCCCCTCAACATCACGTAGCAACACTACGCTCCTGTAAGTCTCCGGCAGTTGCTGAATCGACGTCATCAGGGCACTCTGTAACTCGGAATCCAGCAGGAGGTTATCGGGCAGGGAGTCCCAATCCGCGATTTCAATGCCAGCCATATGACCCTCACCGTCGGCCCTGGGCCTAAGTTCATCCAGCGATAGTTCTGTTTTGGGCGCGAATGCGCTTTTTCTTCGTTTCATGAGGCATTCGTTCTTCGCAATCCGGAAGACCCACGCCTTCAGCCGGCCGGGATCACGAAGTTCGTCGATGCTCTCAAACACCTTTATGAGCGTCTCCTGGGCAACCTCCTCTGCGTCTTCACGTTGGCCACACATGAGGAAACTGTAGTGCGATAGCCGGGCATGGAAGGCGTTCACGAATTGGGTGAATGCCTCTTCATTGCCTGTGAGCAGGTCATGCGCAAGTTCAGCATCAGACTTCACTTCACCAAGCACGTTAAAATCGTAAGCGATCTGCGATCCGCCTGTCGAGCGTGCCAACCGATGATGGCTCTGGCATCATCAAGTGTTCACAAGCCATCAAAGCTTCCTCCGCCTGCTACGATTCAGTTCTTTTGGTGGGGGTGACAGAATCTACCCGCCGGCAGGCTGTCACGATAATCAGATAATTGCATCCTGAACACTTGATACGTTAACTGCCCATGATGTCTGGTGATTCCTCCGATTTGCCGGTCCACCACCGCTTTCTCAGTGAGCGGCCTTGGCTCAATTTTGCCCTGGTTGGCGGACTGTTGGCCTTCACGGTGTGGGGCCGCTATCTGGCTTTTGCCTTTCAATAAGTTGCGCGAGTCATAACAGCATCCCGGCATCGTTTGTCAGCTCAGCGATTACGAATTCCCTCGGTTCGAACCGCCGCAAAGGTCCGCTCGAGTGCCTTTTGCCATGCCCTCTGGAGTTGGGCTCTGGCCGACGGAGTGAGCGGCCGGGGTTTTACAGGAGGTTGGTATTCATGGCACATTTCGATAGTTCGGCACAAGCTGGCGGCGAATTCTAGACAGGTGCTGCACTCGCGGAGATGTTTCCCAAGCGCGATCGAGGCTTCTGCCTCCAGGTCGCCATCGAAATAGTCCGAAAGGTTAGCCAGGACCTGTTCGCATATGCAGCGATGTCTCCTCATGCCGGCTCACCAAACCCCACATCAGGCGACCGGTGTATCGACGGGCGCGTTCAAAACGACGTCGATTGCAGGGGCATGCAGGAGCGTGTTGTGGACGAGGCAAGATTTCACGGCGCGCAGAATGCCCGCCCGATGGTGTGCATCCAGCTCGGGCGCCGTCACCTCGATCCGAAAGCTCCCGAGCCTTGCCGGTTGCGCAGTCTTTTCAGCCGTGACCTTAATTCTCAATCCGACGGCGGGCAGGGATCTTGTCTTGAGGTATTGTGCCGCGTAGAATCCCGCGCATGTCCCCAGTGAGGCCAACAGAAACTCCGGCGGCGTCATTCCGCTGTCGCTCCCGCCATTTGTGAACGGCTGATCGCAGATCACGCGGTGACCACGCGCGATCGCCTCAAACTTTACTTCACCTAAATGTAGAATCTCGACTTCCATAAAGGACCATCTTTCTATCTATGTCCCCAGATGCAGATTCTGCGAAAACGTGACGGCTGTCACCAATGCCCGCGATTTGCATCCTGAGGAATGAACTGGAGTTTCGAGGGCCGAAAATCATGAAAAAGTCACTATTCCTGGTTCTGGTTGGACCTTTGATGGCGCAGGATCCCCTCTCGTTGCGGGAGGCTGTGCGCCTGGCGCTGAAAGAAAACAAAGCAATTGCCGCTACTGACGCGGGCGTCCGTGCTTCGGCGGCACGCATTGACGAGGCCCGCGCCAGCATGCTTCCCAAGGTGAACTATTCCGAATCCTTCGCGCGCAGCGACAATCCGGTCTTCGTCTTTGGTTCGCTACTGACCCAGCACCAGTTCGGCCTTGAAAATTTCAACATAGGTCCTCTGAATCGGCCGGACTCCTTAAACAACTTCCAATCACTGCTGACCGTTGACCAGGTTCTGTATGATGCCGGGCAAACCCGGAACGCGGTGAAATCGGCCGACCTTTCACGGCAAATGAGCGGAGAAGAAAAGCGCCGTACTGAGATGCAAGTGATCTCGGGCGTCGTCAGAGCATATTACGGCGCGGTACTGGCGTCGGAAAGCCTGAAAACCGCTGAGCAGGCATTGCGATCCGCCGAGGCCGACCTGACACGGGCTGAATCGGTCCGGGCGGCCGGGATGTCGACTGATGTGGATGTGTTGTCGATCCGGGTGCATCTTGCGGCTGTTACCGAGCAGCGCATCCAAAGAGCGGCGGATCTCGATGTCGCGAAATCGGCGCTCAACGACGCGCTCGGCCTGCCCCTTGACGCGGGCCACAACTTAACCACGGCGCTGAGTCCACTGGATCTCCCCGACTTGGAGCTGGCTTCGCTCGAGCACGATGCCTCGGCCACGCGCCCGGAAGCCCGTGAAACGCATTTTGCGGCGGACCTCGCCAAGACGCAGGCGGATTCCGCCCGGAGCGGCCTGCTTCCACAGGTCACTTTCCGGGCAGCCTTCGAGGCGGATCGCCAGCGATTCATCGATAGGGGTGGAGCGAACTGGCTGGCTTCCGTCGGACTGCGATGGAACCTGTTCAACGGTCTGGCCGACAAGGCGCGCATCGAGGAATCGAGCCACTGGCTTACGCGCGCCCATGCCGACGAGCAGCGCATGGACTCCGCGGTGCGGCTGGAAGTGCGCCGCGCCTGGGCCGATCTCCGCGCGGCGCAGCAGCGGATCGAAGTGGCCAAAGCAGCGGTAGCCGAGGCCGAAGAAAGTTTGAGGATCACTCAGAACCGTTATGAGGCTGGCATGAGCAACGTGACCGATCTTTTGCGAAACGAAACCGCGCTGCTGGAAAGCCGAACCCGGTACCTGGCCGCGGTGCACGACCAACGCATTGCCGCCAGCATGTTGGAGTTGGCCGCGGGGCGGCTGTCTCCTGATTCAGAGGTATTGAACTAATGCGATTCCTTCTTATCCCGATTTTTGCTTCGATTGCGATGTTGAGCGGCTGCGGCGGTAGCGAGTCGCCTCCGAAAGCGGCCTCTAACGCGCCCGCCATTCCGGTCCAGACCGCGGCTGTGAGCATCCAGCAGTGGCCCGATGTCTACCAGGCCACCGGTACCGTTCGTGCGCGCACGGCCACGGTGCTCTCCAGCAGGGTGATGGCGTACGTGCAACAGGTTGCGGTTCAGGTGGGCGACCGGGTGCGGGAAGGCCAACTGCTGGTCACGCTGGAGTCGCAGGATCTCGACGCCAATGTTCGCCGCGCGGAGGCCGGCGAAGCCGAAGTGCTGAGCGCCATTCCCGAAGCGGACAACGGTGTGGCGGGCGCCAAAGCCAATCTGGATCTGGCCGAGAGCACGTTCAAGCGCATGGAAGAGCTGGCGGCCAAAAAGTCGATTTCGAATCAGGAGTTCGATGAAGCGTCGGCGCGTCTCAAGTCGGCCCAGGCCGCATACGAGATGGCACGGGCCAAGCGCACCGAACTCGATTCCAAACGGGCCGAAGTGCAGCAGGAAACCCGCGGCGCAAGTATCATGCGCGGCTACTCGCGGATCTCGGCCCCATTTTCCGGCGTAGTAACGGCGAAGTCCGTGGATCCGGGAAACCTGGCTGCTCCCGGCGCTCCGCTCCTCACTGTGGAGCGGGAAGGAGCCTATCGGCTGGAGGCATCCGTTGATGAATCACGCCTTCCGTTCGTGAAGACCGGGCAGACTGTCGATGTCGCCCTGGAATCGTTGGGTCGCCGGTTTACTGCCCACGTGTCGGAAATCGCGCCGGCGGTGGATGCGGCTTCTCGCGCTTACATCGTGAAAATCGATCTGCCGGCCATGCCGAATCTGCGATCGGGCATGTTCGGCCGCGCCTGGTTCCCCATGGGCATGCGCAAAGTGGTGACGATTCCGCCGCAGGCCATGATGGAGCGCGGGCAACTGCAATCGGTTTTCGTGATTGAAAGCGGTTTCGCGCGCACGCGTCTTGTGACCACCGGCGAGCGCGTGCAGTCCGCCGTCGAAGTGCTTTCGGGATTGAGCGAGGCAGAGAAGCTGGTAAGCCCGGTGCCTCTCGGACTTACCGATGGCGCCCGGGTGGAGGTCCGGCAATGAGCGGGGCGCCCTCTGGGCCGCGCCGTCTGGGGCCGGCCGGACGGTTTGCGCACGCGTGGATTGCCTCCAAGCTGACCCCGTTGATCATCGCCGGCGCACTCCTTCTCGGGGGCTTCGCCGTATGGAAACTGCCGCGCGAAGAAGAGCCGCAAATCATCGTGCCGATGATCGACGTCTTCGTGCAGATGCCCGGCGCCTCGGCGCACGAGGTAGAAGAGCGCATCACCAAACCGATGGAAAAGCTGTTGTGGGAGATCCCGGGGGTAGAGTACATCTACTCGACCTCCAGCCCGGGGCAGTCGCTGGCAATTGTGCGTTTCTACGTGGGCCAGGACGAAGAGAAGAGCGTCGTCCGCCTGAACCAGAAACTGGCTGCCAACTTCGATATCATCCCGCCGGGTGCGTCGCGGCCCCTGGTGAAGCCGCGATCCATTGATGATGTACCGATTCTGGCGCTGACGTTTTCGAGCAAGCGCTACGGAGATTTCGAGTTGCGCCGCATTGCGGCCCAGGTGGACGACACCATCAAGCAGGTTCCGGATGTTTCCGCGGTCACGTTGATTGGCGGCGAGCGCCGGGAGATCCGCATCGTTCTGGATGAAGGGAAGCTGGCGGCTTATAACCTTTCGCCGCTTCAGGTCGCCGGTGCGCTCGGGCTTTCCAACCGGCGCCTGCCTTCCGGACAATTCGACACGGCGAACAAAGAATACCTGCTGGAGACAGGCGAATTTCTACGAACCAGCGAAGACGTGCGCAACGTGGTGGCGGGCGTGGCGAATGACAAGCCGATTTTCGTCCGCGACGTCGCCACAGTCAGCGATGGCGGCGAAGAGCCTTCCTCCTACGTTCGCATGGCGCATGCCGGGTCCAGTGAGTTTCTGCCTGCTGTAACGATCGCGATCGCCAAGCGGAAGGGCACGAATGCGGTCATCGTGGCGCAGAATGTACTGCAGCGTATCGAGCCGCTGAAGGGCAGCGTAATTCCATCGGATGTCCAGGTGGATATCACACGCGATTATGGCGAAACCGCGGCCGAGAAATCGAACGAACTGCTGTTCCATATGCTCATCGCGGTGGTTTCGGTAAGCATCCTGATCGCCATCACGCTTGGTTTCCGCGAGTCCCTCATTGTGTTCATCGCCATTCCGGTGACTCTCGCCCTGACGCTGACGGTGTTCTATCTTTACGGCTACACGCTGAACCGCATCACGCTGTTTGCGCTGATTTTCTCCATCGGTATCTTGGTGGACGACGCCATCGTGGTGGTAGAGAATATCGTGCGCCACTGGCGTATGCCCGCGAACCGCCAGCGGCCGCCCTACGAAGTTGCCATCGAGGCCGTGGATGAAGTGGGAAATCCCACTATTCTGGCCACCCTGACGGTGGTTGCGGCCATCCTGCCGATGGCGTTCGTGGGCGGCCTGATGGGGCCGTACATGCGGCCGATTCCGATCGGGGCGAGCGCCGCCATGGTGTTCTCGCTGCTAGTGGCTTTCATGGTAACGCCATGGGCAGCCGTCCGGATACTCAAGTCGAGTCATGCCGCGGCTCACGGTGAGAAGGAAGATGTGCTGACGCGAATCTACCGCCACGTGATGGGGCGGCTGCTGCACGTCCCGGTGATGCGTTGGGGCTTTCTGTTGGGCGTAGTGGTACTGCTGCTGGGGTCCGTCTCGTTGTTCTACGTCGAGTTCGTGAAAGTGAAAATGTTGCCATTCGACAACAAGAGCGAGTTTCAGGTGATTGTAGATATGCCGAACGGAACCACTCTCGAGGAGACGGCGCGCGCCGCCAGTGCTTTGGCGCGAGCCACTCTCGATCAGCCGCAGGTGGTGAATCTCCAAACGTACGTGGGCACCGCGTCGCCGTTCAACTTCAACGGGCTGGTGCGGCACTACTACCTGCGCAAAGGGTCCAACGTCGCCGACATCCAGGTGAACCTGCTACCGAAGGGCGATCGCAAGCTGCAGAGCCACGCCATCGCCAAACAGGTCCGGCAGTGGCTGCTGCCGGTGGCCGAGCAGTATGGAGCCCGCATCAAGGTGGCGGAGGTACCGCCGGGGCCGCCAGTGCTTGAAACCCTGGTGGCCGAAGTCTACGGGCCGGAATTGAACGAGCGCACTGCCATCGCGCGGCGCATCCGCGACTTGTGGAAGAGCACGAATGGCGTGGTGGACGTGGATTGGTATGTGGAGGATGACCAGCCGAAGTACCGGCTGGTGGTGGATAAAGAGAAGGCCGCGTTGAACGGCATTTCCGAGGACGCCATTGCCGAAACTATGGTGCTGGCCTCCTCCGGTTATCAGGCGGGGCTGCTCCATTCGGATTCCGCGAAAGAAGACGTACCACTGATGCTGCGTCTCGACCGCGCCAGCCGTTCCGACCTGGAAAGGATCCAGAACCTCAAAGTTGCCGGACGAACGGGCCGGCTGGTGGCGTTAAGCGAACTGGTTCACAGCGAGGAAGTGACCGCGGACAAGAGCATCTATCACAAGAATCTGCTCCCGGTCACGTATGTCACGGGCGACGTAGCTGGACAAGTTCCGGGCGCCCGGCGGGTACGCTATTGAGCAACATATGGCCGCGCTCCCAACTGATGCGGAGCACTATTCCATGAAGTGGGATGGGGAATGGCACATCACCTACGAAGTGTTCCGCGATCTGGGATTCGCCTTCGCGGCGGTGCTGGTCCTGATCTACGGTCTGGTGGTGGGGTGGTTTCAATCGTTCATTACGCCGCTCGTCATCATGGCGGCAATTCCGTTTTCGCTCGTCGGTATCCTGCCTGCGCACGGTCTGATGAATGCATTTTTCACGGCCACCTCGATGATCGGCTTCATCGCCGGTGCGGGAATTGTGGTGCGCAATTCGATCATTCTCGTCGACTTCATTGAGCTCCGTTTGCGGGAAGGGATGGCGCTCGATGAAGCGGTGATCGACGCCGGAGCGGTCCGCTTCCGTCCGATGGCGTTGACAGCGGCAGCTGTGGTTGTCGGCGCCGGAGTGATCCTTTTCGATCCGATCTTTCAGGGTCTGGCCATCGCCCTCATGGCCGGAGAAGTCGCTTCTCTGGCCCTGTCGCGCGTGACGGTGCCCATTGTCTACTTTGTTGTGAATCGAAGGAGAAAAGTCGCATGACCATCGAACGTTACTTACGCCTGATTGCTGGCTTCTTTGTGATGCTGACCGTGGCACTGGGCTATTGGGTCCATCCAGCATGGTTCCTGTTCACTGCTTTCGTCGGCTTGAACTTGTTCCAGTCGGCGTTCACCGACTGGTGCCCCATGATGAGCATCCTCCGAAAGCTCGGTGTCGAACAAGAAGGCCGAGGCGTCCGTGGCGCTTCGCCCAAGCTCTCGTAGGCCGGATGCGCGGCGGAAAAGATGAGCGTAACCTTGAGGAGACAAGTTTGATGTCTAACTATTGGGTGCTGTTGCTATTTGGCGGATACATTATCCTGCTGCGCTGGGTGCTGCCGCGGTTTGGGGTGCAGACTTGAATGTCCAGGTCATGCAGCGTCGAGTCTCGACGTAGTGAGAGCAAGGCGGAAACCAAGGCCGGTGATACGGGCAATCGCCCGCGCGAGCACGCCGACGATTGAATCGACGCGTTGCGAGCCAGTACCGTCAGGCTGGTGAAGCGCCTTCGACGCTGTTAACCGCCCGGCGAAGCCGCTCGTTGACGTCTTTCGCCATCGGCTCCAGGGCCGGATTGCCGACGACCGATAGCATCTTGGCCGCGTCGACCGCTCCCACGCAGACCTGCCCGTCGCGCTCATAAACAACGGCATTGCAGGGAAGCAGTAATCCGAGATTGATCTCTCCCTGGAGAGCCTGGTAGGCCAGGGGAGGGTTACACGCGCCGAGAATTACATAACGCGGGAATTCGACGCCGAGCTTTTCCTTCAACTTCGCTTGAATGTCAATTTTGCAAAGAACGCCGAAGCCTTCGTTCTTGAGACCGGCTTCCAGCCGGGACACCGCGTCTTCGAACGGGAGATTCACTGTCGAGACGTATCCATATTGCAGAGATTTGGAAGCTTGCACGTGAGATCACTCCTTATTTGAGGATATGGCTGGACTCCGTTCAGGCTCGGTGCCTACGGTAAAGCACCGGACAGGGCGCATGGCGCACCGTCCGTAACGTGGTGGTTCCCAGGACCATTCCTTCAAAAAACCGCCGGCGAGCCGCGCCCAAACCCACCAAGTCGTATGGTTCTTCCGCGGCAAGCTTGACGATCTCCTCCGCCGGCCCCAGAAGGCCCCTCCGTGGCGGACCAATTCTCGAATAGCACACCGCGCCCGCTCTTCTCGAGGAACCCAACTACACAAATCCGATACCGGCTTACTCTCCGAAGGCTCATTTACATACAGGACGGTCTGGCTGGCGCCACCGGCATCATTCTCTGCGGCAGCCCTTCCCGCCGGCAGAGACAGCCCCTTTTAACCGGCCCTTTCTCTTAACTATAAAGACAATCATATTTTTCCCTAAAAGTGCGAATTTTATGCTATATGATGTAGTCATGCAGCGTAAGCCAGGTGCATTGCCGGCCCCCCGTGCGCGGCTCGCGGCCGTCCTCCGCGCTGCGAAGGAAGTCGTGTCTGTGGATCTTGCAGCCAAGACCCTCGCCATCGAGCGCGGGCCGGCCGCAAAGCTCCTGTCGCGCTGGCGCGCGCAAGGCTGGCTCCGGCGGATCGGGCCGGGCCTCTATGTTCCCGCGCCTCTCGACCTGGCAGGCAGCGAACAAGTGATCGCCGATCCCTGGGTGTTGGTGCCGACGCTTTTCGGCCAGTGCTACATCGGCGGCTGGACGGCCGCCCACCATTGGGAACTCACCGAGCAGCTCTTCGACGAAACCGTCGTCTTCACGACGCGCCGCGTCGTCGACAAGCGCGTGACCGCACAGGGTGCCGTGTTCCTTTTGCACTGTATCCCGGCCAAGCGTCTCTTCGGGCTCAAGACTCTTTGGCGCGGCTCGGCGAAGGTTGCGATCTCAGACCCCGCTCGCACGGTGATCGACATGATCTCCACGCCTCAAACCGGCGGCATCGACCATGTCTTCGAATGCCTGCGCACCTATCTCGGAGACAAAACCGGGGACCGCGATCTCCTCATCCGCTACGCCGAACAGCTCGGCAATGGCGCCGTTTTCAAGCGCCTCGGCTTCCTCGCAGCCACGCGGCTCAAAGACAAGAAGCTCGCGGATGCGTGCCGCGCCCGTCTCACTCAGGGCTACGCGACGCTCGATCCTGCGTTGTCCTCGTCAAACCTCATCACCGCCTGGCGGTTGTGGGTGCCCGCCCGCTGGAAAGGCAATGCCGCGTGATCGATCGCCGCGAGATCCTCGAAGCCGCGTCGGCGTTTTTCGTTGTTGCCCAGCGTTGTCGAAAAAGACTACGTCCTCGGATGGATACTTGCCGGGATCAACGCGCACGAGGGTATTGCAGAGAGCTGGTTTTTTAAGGGCGGCACCTGCCTCAAGAAATGCTACTTTGAGACATATCGGTTTTCGGAGGATCTCGATTTCACACTGCGAGACGAAAACCACATCGACGATAAGTTCCTGCGTGAAACGTTCGAAGACGTCGTCGCCTGGGTTCCGAACAATCCGGATTGAATATCCCGGCCAACCAGCTCAGCTTCGACATTTACGAGAACGATTGCGGAATTGACTCACCTCACGCCGATAGGCCTCAGCAGCATCCAGCGAGGTTCGATACCCCAGTTGCCTGGTGCACAGGTCCTCCGTCACAGCCCGGATTCCATGCTTCACGTAATCCCGACCGAGCATGAGAGCCGAACCATCGGCTCTTCTCCCCCGCAAGGCGACGTGAACGTGTGGATGCCCGGTGTTGAAGTGGGAGACGGCCACCCACTCGAGACGCGTCACCAAGTCTCGTTCCATCCTTGTCATCAGGTCGCGGGTTAATCGTTCCAGGTCCACCCGATCGCCAAATTCCGGCGAGATGATGAATTTAAACAGGCGCTTATCGCCTGACTTCTGCCAATCGTCCAGCGTGGCCACCAGGTCCTTGGCTTGTTCGCCTTCGGTGAAAGGCCCGCGCCCGTTGCTGTTCCGAGTGGCGGCTTCGCGCATGAGGTACCGGCCGTGGGCTTTCCATTGGCCATGGGTCTTGTTTTCGGAGTAAATGAGGCGAACGGCACAACGTTGGCGGTAGGGCTTGCGCGGGCGACCCGAAGAGCCCGACGATGCACTTCGGCGAGCCTTCCTTGACATGCGAGCAAAGTAAAGGACCTGCTTGAATGCCAGAGACCAGGCCCGTGGCTGGTCGGTGCGCGACCGCCGGGGCCTCCTCGGATAGAGGCGGAACTCCCTTTCGTCCACGTTCACTGTATACGATCCACCAGCTCGGCCAACGCGGCGCGGGAATCTCCAGCCATGCTCATGCCCACGTTCTTGATAAACCGCTCGTAACGAGCCTTGCCGCGCGCCACCGCTTGCGCATAGGCCTCACCGGATGGTTCTGGCAGGCAGGTCAGCAGAGTCTTTGTGAGCGAGTCCACGAACGCAAACAGCGCTTGCTGGCCGGTGGACATTTTCCGCATTTCCTGGGCCAGCCGGTCGATTGTGGCGACGATCCGTTCTTCCGACTCATCGAAGGCCGGTTTTCTGCTGATGAGTTCATTTTCAATGGCTGCCCGGATGAAGGCGCTGGGAGAGGAGAACCCTTTTTCCCTGGCGGCGGCCTCCAGCTTCTGCGCCAGGTCCTTGGTCAGTTTCATGCCTCGGTAGACAGTCAGGTTTGCCATGCGCTTTACCCCTTCACTAATAAAGGGGGTGGGAAAGGTACTTCGTGACAGCTGGAACCAAAAAAAAATAGCAGTTGAACAGGTGTTTAACGCCGGTGCCGTTTCGTTGAACCGTGTAACGCACTGAAGCAACGAAACATCGGCACCAGAGCGAAGCTAGCTGTTTGACCATTTATGTTCCACTAACCGTTTTTTGGGTCATCATTTCGTGTCGACAGGCGTCTTAGCTTGTAGGCCAGGCCGCGGAACGCTGCATTTTGCCGCGAAAGGCAACGCGATGCAACGCCTCCATATAACGGCAACGGAACGCAGCAAACCACCGCGATTTGCTGCTGGTGGCGTTTTGGTCGCACTTTTTTTTGCCGGATGCTGTCACGAACCGTCTCTCCCACCCCCTTTAAGGTAGAGGGGCAAGAATCCTAATTGGTCACGCATGGACACTGATCAAGCCAAAGGTCGCTTGAATGAGTGGATCTGTCGAGCCAGACAGGGCCTGGCGGCGCACCAGGGAGAGAAGCCGGTCAGGAAAGCAGGGCAGTTGCGTGCGTTATGGCGAGAGGTTCAAAACGCACTCGACGAGGGCCAGAGCCTCGACACTATTCGAAGGTGGTTAGAAGACGAAGGGTTGGTACTAACGAGCGGTACTCTCCGGTCCTATATTTGGCGCGTTCGGAAAAAACGCCGAACTGACGCTGCAAAGAGGTTTCTCGATGCAGCGACTGCAGCAGCTACCGTCTCTCCATCCGGAACCGAGGTCTCCTCGCGGACGGAGCCGGTGGAGGTCCCGGCCGCCACGCAACTGACCACGCCCGATGCTCGAGGTCCTCTGGCACAGGCACAAGAAGCATTGGCCAAGAGTCGCTTCGACATCAGGAAAATTCATGGGGACGGTGATCCCAGTGATCGAAATCTGTTTTGAGCAGGGAGGCTCAAAGGGAATGGAAAGACTGGATGAAACAGTTAACGGGGGGACCAACGGAATGGTAATCCATCTCGTCCCACAAGGAAAGGGGGGGCGGTAAGAGCGTGGTGGCAACCTGGCTCGCCGAGTATCATGAGCAACTTCACAGCTGCCGCATTTGAAAGTCTCAATCTTGACGCCCCAATAGAGCGCATGGCAGAGAAGGTGGCGCGACATGTTTGATCATGCCCTGCCAAGTTCTGGTCCTCGTATCGCAGCGAACACCACAACTAGGGCAACAGCTATGAAGGCAAGTCGAACAAGTGATGCCACGCTAGGAAAGAGCCTCGTCGACATCAACGAGCTTTCGCGGCGCCTGAGCATCCCGAAAGGCACCCTCTACAACTGGGTCTATCTCAGGCGCATTCCGTTCATCAAGGCTGGCCGATCGCTCCGTTTTGATGCACAAGAGGTGATCCAATCGCTGCCACACTCCCCTACAATAGAGGAGATCGGCAGAGGTAGAAGGGTTTTTCGATGAAAATCTACCAACGTGGCCGAATCTGGTACTTGACGTTTAACGTCCGCGGCAAGCGCGTGCAAGAAAGCACGGGCACCGCGGATCGCAGAAAGGCCGAGAAGTTTTACGCAAAGCGCTTATCCGAGGTCGAGCGGGGAGAATATGCCCAATCCGCCCGGATTACGCTCACGCAATTCGGGCAGCAGTATCTGGACTATGCGAAGGCCAACAAACGCTCCTGGATCAGAGACGAGCAGATTATGACGCACCTGTCCCAGGCGTTTGGGTCAAGCCAGCTTGCCGACATCGGTGTTTTTCAAATCGAGCGGTACAAGCTGGACCGACTGAAAGCCGTCTCACCAGCAACCGTTAACCGGGAGATCGCGCTTCTCAAGCACATGTTCAATCTCGCGGAGCATTGGCAATTGTTCTTCGGAAAGAATCCCGTGAAGGGAGTGAAATTTCTGGATGAAGACAACGACATGGTGCGCGTGCTGTCTGAAGAGGAAGAATCATTGCTTCTTTCGCATTGCTCGCCCTATCTACAGGATCTCGTGGTATTCGCGATCAATACCGGATTTAGGCTGGGCGACATTCTGAATCTCACATGGGAGGTGGTCGATCTCGACGCAGCGACAATAAATTTCAAAGTCAAAAAGAACCGCCGGATGCTGGACTTCCCGCTCAACGACAAGGCCCTGGCCGTCGTCCGGAGCTGGTACGGCATCCGCAAATGCGAATACGTCTTTTACAACCCCGAGACCGGCGGCCGGTGGAAAGACCTCTGGCTCGGGCTCAAGAAGGCATGCCGCAAGGCAGGGCTGAAGGATGTCACCTGGCACACGTTCCGGCACACCTTCGCCTCCCGGCTCAACAGCAACGGCGCGGACCTCGTGACCGTGAAGGAGCTGCTGGGCCATTCAGACATCAAGACGACGATGCGCTACGCCCATACCAACCGCGAAGCAAAGCGGCGGGCGGTTGCGCGGCTTGGTGTCACTTTGGTGACAGTGCCTGCCAAGAAGATGGGCTAGGCTGGTGACAGTCTTTGCAAGTATATGGGAAGTCAGGTAGATTGGAATTACGGTGAGGTGCGAGAGAGGTTGAATCGGGCGGTCTCGAAAACCGTTGAGCCTTCACGGGTTCCGTGGGTTCGAATCCCACCCTCACCGCCATTTAAAATCAATAACTTACAGAGCATTGATTTGGCTTGGGTGTAATTGCTGGAAAAATTGCTTGATCGTCGACTGTACATTCTCAGAAAATAAATAGCTTACGGTTCCGTGGGTTCTTCTCATAGACTTCTCCAACCCTCACTACCATACAGCCGATCTGACCGAATTGTGTAACCGGCGGTAGCAGAATCGCCGTGCCTGCTACCCGGATTTGTTGTTCCTGCCCGCTCGACCGGTCGGGATCAAAACGCTTCGCGCCGCCTGCGAGCTGGCGAAAACAAAAGGGCTATCCATTGTTTCGGGGTTGCAGAGCCGCTATCACCCCGGCTACATCGATGTGATGAACCGCGTCCACGATGGCGCCATCGGCGACATCGTCGCGATTCAAGAGACCTGGCTGCGCGAGCCCTATGTGCTCTACCCTCGACGCCCGGGCATGAAGGAAGTGGAATATCAGGCCAGTAACCAATACCATTTCCACTGGC
>Ga0326727_10015447_pt1 | contig 16385 bp, 18 predicted proteins | sample MB2enrmetagenome_FD_207643 | JGI IMG/M metagenome (GOLD analysis project Ga0326727, IMG submission 207643) | Lab enriched peat soil microbial communities from McLean, Ithaca, NY, United States - MB29MY | ecosystem: Environmental > Terrestrial > Soil > Wetlands > Peat | place: USA: New York...
GAGCAGACCGTCAGCCAGTTTCTCAAAGAAGTGGGAAAAAAGATGGAGAAAGAACTCCAGGTCAGAGGCTTCAGCCGATTCCAGGTGGGTGTATGACTTAACGCCATGGCGCCGCAGACCCCCAAATATCATCGCGTCCTTCTCAAGTTGAGTGGCGAGACCCTGGCGGGCGACAAAAAGTTCGGCATGGACCCAGCCACCCTGAAGGCCATCGCCCTGGAGATCAAGGCGGTGGTGGCGCTAAAAGTCCAGGTGGGCGTGGTGGTGGGCGGCGGTAACATCTTCCGGGGGCTGGAGGCCAGCGCCCAGGGGATTGAACGGGCCGTGGCCGACTACATCGGCATGCTGGCCACAGTCATCAACGCCCTGGCCTTGCAAGACGCCCTGGAAAAGGCGGGACTGCCCACCCGGGTGATGAGCGCCATCACCATGAACGAAGTGGCGGAGCCCTACATCCGCCGCCGGGCCCTCCGCCACCTGGAAAAGGGGCGGGTGCTGATCTTCGGGGCCGGCACCGGCAGTCCCTACTTCACCACGGATACCGCCGCGGCTCTGCGGGCCACCGAGATCGGCGCCCAGCTTATCCTCAAGGGCACCAAGGTGGCCGGCATCTACGACCGGGACCCGCTCATTTACCCCGACGCCCAGATGCTCCCCCGGCTCACCTACTTCCAGGTCCTGGAAAAGTCCCTGCGGGTCATGGACAGCACCGCGGTCACCCTGGCCATGGAACAGAACATCCCCATCGTCGTCTTCAAACTCCTGGAACCGGGAAACATGAAAAAAGTGGTGCTGGGCATGGAGGTTGGCACCCTGGTGGAGAAACCCCCCGATGAAAGATGACGTCCTCAACGAGACCAAACGCAAGATGGACAAGGTACTGGTGGCCATGGTCCGGGACCTCTCCCGGGTGCGCACCGGCCGGGCCTCCGTGGTCCTGCTGGAAGGCATCAAGGTGGACTGCTACGGCGCCTCCATGCCCATCTCCCAGGTGGCCTCCCTGGCCGCCCCGGAACCCCGGCTGCTCACGGTGCAACCCTGGGACCCCTCTGTGCTCGGAGACCTGGAAAAGGCCATCCTTAAATCCGACCTGGGTTTGACTCCCATGAACGACGGCAAGATCATCCGGCTGCCCATCCCCGCCCTCACCACCGAACGCCGCAAGGATCTGGTGAAGATGGTGAAGAAGATGGAGGAGGAGGCCAAGGTGGCCTTGCGCAACCTCCGCCGGGAGGCCAACGAAGACCTGAAGGAAATGAAGAAGGATAAACTATTGGCCGAAGATGAGGCCCACCGGGGCCAGGAAGAAGTCCAGAAGATCACCGATGACTGGACCAAGAAGCTGGAGGCCCAGGCGGCCGAAAAAGAAAAGGAGATCATGGCCTTCTGAACGGCCGGAGGTAAGTCTTGCCCAATAATTCTTATCCTTCGGACAGCAATAAGCTTCCCCGCCATGTGGCCATCATCATGGACGGCAATGGCCGCTGGGCCCGGCGCCAGGGTCTGGTCCGCATCAAGGGCCACGTGGCCGGGGTAGAGTCGGTGCGCACCATAGTTCGCCTGGCCCGCAAGTTGGGCATCTCTTACCTCACCCTGTTCGCCTTCTCCGAAGAGAACTGGCAGCGCCCCGCCATGGAAATCCGGGCCCTGATGGCCCTGCTGCGCCGTTTCCTGACCCGGGAACTAGCCGAGATGCAGGAAAATCAGATTGCCCTGAGGGCCATCGGCAACTTGCCACAACTGCCGGAGGCGGTGCAGCGCGATCTGGCCCAAACCATCGCCGCCACCGCCCAGGGGACGGGGAACAAGATGGTCCTGACCCTGGCCCTGAGCTACGGCGGGCGCAGCGAGATCGTCCAGGCGGTGCAGACCCTGGCCCGGGACCTCCTGGCCGGCCGGCTGGCGCCCGAAGAGATCGACGCCGCCCTCCTGGCCCGCTATCTTTACACCGCCGACCTGCCTGACCCGGACCTGATGATCCGCACCAGCGGCGAGTACCGCTTGAGCAACTTTCTCCTCTGGCAGTCCGCCTATACCGAACTCTACGTCACCGACACCCTGTGGCCCGATTTCCGGGAAGAAGACTTCCTGGCCGCCCTGGATGCCTACTGCCAGCGCGACCGCCGCTTCGGCCTCACCCCGGAACAGATCCAAGACCAGGACGCCTCCGACCCCGGGCATTGAGAAATATCTTGGATTTGTTTCCTGGTTCCCAAGCTCTAGCTGGGGAACCCTTTTTTTTTGGCCAGGCTCCGCCTGGCAGGGATTATGAGGTAGGAAATTATCAGCGTATTACCAGACGTTGCCCAAGCAGAGCTTGGGCCAAAATTTCCGTTCCCAAGCAGGAGCTTGGGAACGAGAAGATAGTGGCACAGGCTTCCAGCCTGTGATCGGGTCGCCTCTTTTACATTTCTTCGCCGCACTTGCAGAGACTTGGTTCCCCCCCCTCTACCCCGGTTATCCGTGCTCCCGCAACCAATCCTGCACCTTTTCCGCCACCTGGCGATTTAACCCCGGAACCGCCGCCAGTTCCTCCACTGCCGCCACCTTTAACGCCTCCAGATTGGGAAAATGCTGCAACAACCGCCGGCGCCGCACCGGGCCGATGCCGGGGATCTGCTGCAAGACCGACTCCACCATCTCCTGGCGGGCCCGCCGCCGATGATAGGTGATGGCGAAGCGGTGGGCCTCGTCCCGCAGCCTGAGGAGCAGCAGCCAGCCCGGAGAGTTGACCGGCGGAAAAACCGGGTTCTTCCTTCCTGTCAGGAAGAGGCGGTCCCTAACCTCCCCCCTCCCCCGCTTAAGCCCGGCCTTGGCCAGGCCCACCACCGCCAGATTTCCCAGACCCAGCTCCTGCAGGGCCTTCAGGACCACGTTGAGCTGCCCCTGGCCGCCGTCCACCACCAGCAGATCCGGCAGCGCCTGTCCCTCCTTGCCGTAATGGCGCTGCACTACCTCCCGCAGCATGGCGTAATCGTCCTGGCCGGCCACCCCGTGGATGCGAAAGCGCCGATAACCGGACTTATCCGGGAGGCCGTCGGCGAAGGCCACCAGGGCCCCCACCGCTTGCTCTCCCTGGAGGGTGGAGATGTCCAGGCATTCCAGGCGGCCGGGCCTCCCGGCCAGATGCAGCCGCGCCTCCAGGTCCGCCAGGGCCGCCTCGGGCGAGGCGGGGGTGCGGCGCCGTTTCAGGGCGGCCCGGGCATTTTCCGCCGCCAGGTCCAGGAGCCGGGCCCGCTCGCCAGCCTGCGGCACCACCAGGCGCAGCGGCGCACCCTTCTCTTCACGGAGCAGCGCCTCCAGCAAACGCTGGTCGGGAATCTCCAGGGGAAGCAACATCTCGTCAGGCAGGGGTCGCCGCTCTGCATAATACTGCTTGACAAAGGCCCCCAGCAGGTCCCCATCCGGGGGCAACTCCGTGAAGAGGTATTCCCGGCTGCCGGTGACCAGGCCGCCCCGCACCAGCAGAACCAGGATAAGGGCCTGGCCGTTTTCCTGGGCCAGCCCCAGCACGTCTTGATCCTTAAAGCTGGGCCGGGCCATGTCCTGGCGTTCCAGGGTGTTGGTGATGGCCCGGATGCGGTCCCGCAGCCCTGCGGCCCGTTCGAAATCATGGTGCGCCGCGGCCTGCTCCATCTCTTCTTTGAGCTTCTTTATGAGCATGCGGCTGTGGCCCTTGAGAAAAAGGACCGCCTCCTGCACCGCCTTGCCGTAGTCCTCAGAGTTCACTATCCCGGCGCAAGGGCCCAGGCAGTGTTGCAACTGAAACTCGAGACACGGCCGGGAGCGGGGCGCCAGGCGGCGCTCCTTGCAGGTGCGCACCTGGAAGACCTCCTTCATCACCTTGAGGGTCTCCCGGGCCATGCTGGCGACGGTATAGGGCCCGAAATAAAGGGCCCCATCGGGGCTGAAACGCCGGACAAAACGCAAGGCCGGAAATTCTTCCTGCAGGTCCAGGCGCAGACAGAGATAATTCTTGTCATCCCGCAGCATCACGTTGTAGCGGGGATGATGCTCCTTGATGAGATTGCGCTCCAGGATCAGGGCCTCCCGGCCGGTGGCGGTGATAATGAAATCCACCCGGACCATTTTTTTCAGCATCAGGGCGGTCTTGCCATCGTGGCGCTCCGGGGCCTTGAGGTAAGATCCCAGGCGGTGCCTCAGGTTTACCGCCTTGCCCACGTAGAGCACCTTGCCGCCGCTGTCTTTGAAGAGGTAAACGCCGCTGGCCCCGGGTATTTTCCCCAGGGCCGCGGCCAGGGCCGGATATGGAGCGTTGGACTTTACTTTGGAGGCGGGCATCTTATCTTTAGAATAACAGGCGGCTTCCGCCTGTCAAGCCACGGAAAACCCTGAACAATAAGGCGCTAAAGAGAGAACCTGATGACCCTGCCATTGCGGCCCCTGGGCCACACCGGCCACCAGGCCACCATCCTCGGATTGGGCGGAGAAGGAGTGCTGCGCACCTACGACTTTGAGAAGGAGGCCCAGGCGGTCATCGCCGCGGCCCTGGAGACCGGGATCCGGTACTTCGAATCCGCCCGGGCCTACTCGGGGAGCGAAGCCTATCTGGGCCGGGGTCTGAAGGGCCAGCGGCATCGAGTTTTCCTCACCAGCAAGTCCCACGGCCGCACCGCCAGGGAGGCCCTGGCCCAACTGTCCGTCACCCTGAAGAACCTGGACACCGATTATCTGGACCTGTGGCAGGTGCATGATGTGCGCACCCTGGACGAAGTGGAGGCCCTGGGAAGGCCCGGAGGGGCCCTCGAAGCCTTCCGCCAGGCCAAAGAGAGGGGTTGGGCCAGGTTCATCGGGGTTACCGGCCATCACGACCCGGAGGTGCTTAAGCGGGCCCTGGATCTTTACCAGTTCGACACGGTGCTGCTGCCGGTCAACCCGGCGGAGCCGCAGCACTTAAGCTTCCTGCCCCTGGCCGCCGCGGCCCGGACCCGGGGCCTCGGGGTCATCGGCATGAAGGTCCTGTGCCGGGGACAACTGCCCCGGATGGCGGAGGACCCGGAGGCCCTGACCCGGGAACTGCTGGCCTATGCCTTGAGCCAGTCCGTCAGCCTGGTGGTCATCGGCGCCGATTCCCCGGAGCAGGTGCGCGGGCTGGCCGCCGCGGCCCGGGACTTCGTCCCCATGACCCCGGAAGAGATGCGCCGCCTGGAGGAGGCAGTGGCCCCCTTTGCCAGGCAATTGATGTATTATAAGCCCTGACTGTCCTTTTTTTCCCCCAGCCTGCTCCGCACATACCAGTCGATCTGGCGGCAAATGCCCTTAATCACCTGGGCCTCCCGGGCCCGCAGGCCGTGGCGCTGGAAGAGCTGGCGCACGTTGAACATCCAGTGCTCCGGATTCTGGTGGGAAATGAAATTGATCTTCAGCAGGGTCTCCTGGAGCATGGCGTACATGGATTCCAGTTCCCGGGTGTTGGCCAGGCGAGGCACACCCCGGGGCCGCGGGTTCCTCGCCGCGGTGAACAGTTCGTAGGCCAGGACCATCACCGCCTGGGCCAGGTTCAGGGAGGAGCAGTCCCCGGTGGGAATAGTCACCAGGGCGTGGCACAGGGGGAGTTCCTCATTGGTGAGCCCGAAATTCTCCGGACCGAAGAGCAGGGCGATGTCGTTGTGGGCCGACAATGCTATGAGCTTGTCGGCCAGCTCCCGGGGGGTGAAAAAGGCGCGGCGTACCCCGCCCAGGCGGGCCGTGGCGCCCACCACATATTGAAAAGGCGCCAGGGCCCCGGCCAGGTCGTCGTAAACTTCCAGGCGGGTTAGCAGCTCCACCGCCGGGCCGGTGGCCATCATCGCCATGCGCTCGAAGTCCAGGTCCTGGGGCTGCACCACGATGAGGCGCTTAAGGCCCATGTTGCAGGCGGCCCGGGCCGCGGCGCCAATGTTTTCCGGCAGCCGCGGCCGGAAGAGCACCACCGCCACCCCCGGGAGCCGCACCCGCGCTTCCGGGTCCGGTTGTTTCTGTAGCTTCATGGCCCTAATTTAACATATTCGGTCAGTAGTGTCGGGCAACAAAATTTGCCTGAAGAACCTGACAATTTCTCCCGGTTAAAATCTAGGCCATTGTAATTTCAACGATATCCACATATTATACGATGCCAGCAAATCCCCTCTCCCCAGAGCTCATCATTCCCACTCATTAGGATAGGGGCGGGCGAGACGCCCGCCCGACGCGGAAAAACTCGCATCCCCTAAACCTTGCGGTAATGAGGAGATCCCCTGAGAAGGGAGCGTCGCTGCCAGGCCAGCCGGCTCTTGCCAGGGGATTTGGTAGAGTATTATAATTGATAGTAACGCAGGTCGCAGTAAGCTAGCGGCGATCTGGAGGCGGCTATGTCCAGGATTTACTGGTTCATTTTAGGGGTCTTGTTGGTTCAGGCCGGGTGCGGTCCGGCCATCTCCCCCGCTATTCAGCGGGAGGCAGGGCCCCAGGTAGGCTTTGGCGAGCTTGCGGCCCATCCAGACCGGTACCAGGGCCGGGTGGAGATTTTGGGCGGTGAAGTGGTTGCGGTCCAGCCCCTGGGCCAGGGCAGCCTTCTCATCATGGATCAGCGGGACCTGGACAGTCACCTCTTTCCCAGCGGCGCCGCCTCCGGAGGCACCTTCCTGGTGGAGAGCGCAGAGTGGTTAAACTCCTACACCTACCAGCCCGGGAGCAAGGTGACGGTAGCCGGGGTGGTGGCCGGCCAGAAGGACGGCCGCTTGCTGTTGCAGGCCAGGCAGATTCATTACTGGGAGGGACCCACCTGGGAAAAATGGTATCATCCCGTGCCCCCGTCGTGGTATGATAATGATCCCAGTATGGAGAAATGGTTTACCCCGCCTTATTTTAGCCCCTGGTATGGCGGCCAGCGCTAAACTTTGGGAAACGCTGCTCCATATTTTTCCCCATAATGGTCATAGTGGGGCAGGCTGCATGCGGGGCGCAGCGCCCTCGGCGCGCTAGCTACGGTGTTCTTCGTTTGGGCGGCGAATTAGGGGTCTTGCCCAGGTCACAGGATAGGGCTGGACGGCCAACCAGGAGAAACTATGCACATCGACAGTTACGAATACGGCACCGTGATCATCGATGGCCAGAGCTACCGGACCGATCTGCTCATCTGGCCAGGCCGCATCAAGCAGGATTGGTGGCGCCTGGAGGCCCACCTGCTGCAATTGCCCGACGTGGCCGAGGCCCTGGCGGCCGCCCCCCAGGTGCTGGTGGTGGGTACCGGCGCTTACGACCGGATGGAGCTGGACCCGGAGCTGGTGTCTTACTTGCGGGAGCGGGGGATCGAGCTGGTGGCTAGGCCAACCCCGGAGGCCTGCCAGCGCATCAATGAACTGGACGGCCAACGCCCCCTGGCTGCGGCCCTGCACCTCACCTGTTGAAGATTGCGGCTGGACTCCTTGAAGATCATCGATTGCCACCTCCATAGCGGCATCCAGAACGTCTCCTGGGGTTGGCAGGAGATTGAGGCCCTGCTACGAGCCGCGGGCATCGGCGGGGCCGGGGTCATCCCGCCGGTGGAAGACGTTTACGACCGCCTCGACCCCAGCTTCACCGATACCCCCGCCTGGCGCGCCTACCGCCGCCTGGCCCATGCCTATTTGCTGAACCTTAAAGAGGCCAGCCGGATCCGGCCCGGAGGTGCAGCAGCGGCCGAGGCCGCCGTCCGCCTGGAGATTTATCCCTATTTTTTCGTATGGAACGACTTTGCCTGGGAAGAGGTGGGGGCGGAATACGTGGCCATCAAGTGGCACCGCCATCCCGACGAGCCGAGATATCAATACGACCAGCCCCGCTGCCGGGAGTTTTTGCAGGTGGTGCGGGAGCGCCGCCTACCCATCCTCCTGGAGGAATCCTTCGATAACACCCTGTTTTTCCTGGAGCGTCTGGCCCCCGACCTGCCGGTGGTCATTCCCCATCTGGGGGCCTTGAACGGCGGTTACGGCACCCTGAGGGCAGCCGGGGCCTGGGACCGCCCCCAAACCTACGCCGACAGCTCCACCGCCGCTCTTCCGGAAATCGAGGATTTCCTGGGGCGCTACGGCAGCCGCCGCCTCCTGTTCGGCAGCGACTATCCCTTCGGCCAGCCAGCCATCGAGCTGGCTAAGATTCGCCAGCTCAACCTGCCGCCAGACCAGGCCGAGGCCGTCCTGGGCGGCAATTTCCGCCGCCTCTGCGGCCTGGGGTGAGGATTAACAAAAAAGGCGGGGTGACCCGCCCTTTAAAAAAATCTCGGCCTCGGATTAAAGATAGGGCGGCCGGTGGCCGCCGGAAATAGTCTCAGGCCCGCAGCATCCTGTCCTTTAATCCGTCCAGCATGGGCTCGAACTGGTCCTGGAGACTGCCGTAGAACCGCCGCCATTCCTCCTGGAATTGGGGGAGATGCTCCGCCTCCACGCGCATCCTCTGGCCAGTCTTGGCCTCCATGGCCCGCTGCACCTGGTTGACGCCCTGGGAAAACCTGGCCTTGAGCTGCTGCACCGCATTATTGCGGATCTGCAGGAACTGCTGCAATAGCTGCTCCAGTTCTCCCTTAAGGCGGGCCATCTCCCGTTTTTGCACCGCCACCAGCATCAGCCCGGCCAGGGCCCGGTCCAGGCGTTCGTCGCCTTCCCCATTCCGGGGCAGGCCGATGTTGCGCAAAAAGACTTCCTTAATGGCGACTCGGGCCGCTTCCTGGGCCTGGGGGGGCAGGTCCTTGAACTCCGCTTCCAAATCGCCTTCCCCCTTGAGAAACTTCACCGCCAGTTGGCGGCCCTGTTCCTGATATTGCGCCGCGGCCATCTCCTCCCGGGAGGCCTTACCGTAGCGCTCGGCCTTTTCCATGGCCAATTCCAAGGCGCTCTTAATATCCGCCACCGCTGGCTCGCTTTCTCTCCCCGCCGCGGAATCTTAGCAGGTGCGTTACTTGAATTTTTTAGTGGAAGCCGCGGTTTCGGGCTTGGGGGCCGATGCGGCTTCCTTGGACGCTTCCTTGGACGCTTCCTTGGGCTTGGCCGGCTCTCCGGAAGCGGCCGCTTCTTTGGCTCCCCGGGAAGAATCGCCGGGCGCCGCGGCGTTGCTGCGGTTACCGCTGTAATCCGTCACGTACCAACCGCTGCCCTTCAGATGGAAGGCGCAGGAACTGATGAGTTTACTAAGGGCACCGCCGCAGGCCGGGCAGGATTTAAGGGGCTCCTCGGAAAACTTCTGCCATTTTTCCAGCACCTGCCCGCAGGCGACGCATTGATACTCGTAAATCGGCATACTGCCAACCTCCTTGCCTTATCTAACTATAATAACCCATTACCGGAGTTAATTCGAGAAAATTCAAGGGCGCCAGGATTTTTTGGGTCAGGTGGTGCACCCGGGCCTCTTCCAGGGCCTGTTCCTCTCCGCAAGCCTCGAAGAGCGCCAGAAACTGGCTGAAACGGATGACGTGCACCAGTTCATGAGTAATGATATAGAGCAACAGGGGGAAGAGGGAGAGGTGCGGGCTGGCTTCCAGGGTCTTGAGGATATTGTGATCCTGGAGACAGACCCGGTAAAAATCGAACCATCCCGACTGCAGCGAGGAGTTTTGGGGGCAGCCCTTGTATTTGGCCACCAGGGCGTGGGCATGGGGGGAGATCTCCTCCCGGCTCAAACCCTCCAGGGTGAGAATGTCGTAGCGGGCCCGGCGCCAGTGGGCCGGACTCAGCTTGAAAAAGTCGGAGGTCACCTCTTCAGCGATTACCGCCGCCTCTTTCAGGAGCTCTTTATGCTGCGGATGAAAATGGCCCTGGCCCATGCAGCTAACTTCCTTAACATGTTAATATAGTGCAATAAACTATCATTGTCAACAGCCAGTTGCCCTTCTTTTTCCCTGTTTTTTGTTTTATGTTTGAGGTATTCTCCATTTCTGGTTATGCCTTCCTGGTCCCTGGCGAGAGCAAGACCTTGTCCACGATACCTGGACATTTCTTGAGGTCTATGGCGGCTTGCTGCAGAGTCCCGGGATTATCATGGCGCAGGTGTCAGCCAGCAGCTATCAGCCAAGGCAACCCAGTTTTTGCTTTAAGCTGATCGCTGAAAACTGAAAGATTACCGCTACCGGCACTAACCGAAAACTGGAAACGAAAACGGCCTTATGAAGCTCCCCCGGCAACTGGAGTCCCTGGCGCGGATGCTGGCCTATATGCTGGGCCACCACCCCGACGAGTTCGGCCTGGTGCTCTCGGAGGACGGCTTTATCCCCGTCAAGGAACTCCACCAGGCCCTGAGCCGCGAACCGGGCTGGGGGTTCGTCCGGCGCCACCACCTGGACCAGGTGATCTCCCTGATGCAGCCCGCCGCCTTTGAGGTGGAGGGGGAGCGTATCCGCTGTCTTCAGCCCGGGCCGCGTCCCCGGCGCCGCCCGGGGCTGCCACCCCCACCTCTGCTTTACCTGGCCATTCCTCCCAAGGTGCACGAGCGCGTCTGGCAGGAGGGCCTCAAGGCGGCCGCCGGCCGGGAGCTCCTGCTGGCCCGCACCCCGGATACCGCCTTGAAGCTGGGGAAGCGCCGCGCCCCCACGCCGGTTCTGGTCACCATCCAGGCCCAGGCCGCGGCCCAGGCCGGGCTATCCTTTACCGGATACGGGGAGGAGCTCTTCCTGGCCGCAGCCCTGCCCCGGGAATTTCTGCAACTCCCCTCGCCCCCGGCGCCGGAGAAAAGGCCGCCGCTCCCCCAAGCCGCGCCGCCACCGCCTTTACCAAAAACTCCGGGAAGCTTTCTGGTCGAATTTCCCCCGCCCCTCGACCAACCGGCCCGGCGCATCGACAAAAAAGACAAAAAAGGCAAAAAAGGGGCGCCCCCCTGGAAGGCGGGCGCCCGCGCCCTGCGTAAAAATCGGCGCCGCCAACCGTAATCACCGCCGCCCCCGCGTTGATAGACCATCAAGCCTGGTTTGTGCGCCACGCCATTTATATCTTCGTTAATCTATCAATAGTTCTGGACCGATTATTGGCAAACTCCCCCTCCCTGAGAGGGGAGGGGGCTGGGGGGAGGGTGGCTCACTTGTCGCCGCTAAGACTCCAAAGACGATGCCACCCCCACCCTACCCTCCCCCCTCGCAGGGGGAGGGAAATTTGCAGTCTTTTGCAGGGTGCGGGAGATGCGAAATTTTTTGTGTCGTTATGTATAGTTAACTTCAAAGACCGCCCAAAAGAAGTTTTCGGTTTTCCGTTTGCGGTTTTCGGTTAAAATAGACCTGAGCGGTCCTGGCGACGACTGGGGCCCCTGAGAAGGGAGCTGCTTCTTGTCACTATTAAAAATTATGGTGCTGGCCTTGGTGCAGGGAGCCTCCGAACTGCTGCCGATTTCCAGTTCAGCCCACGTCATCGTGGCCGAGAAACTGATGCGGCTCGATCCCACCAGCCCGGAAATGACCCTGCTCCTGGTAATGTTGCACACCGGCACGATGGTGGCGGTGATTCTCTATTTCTGGGGGGCCTGGAAGGAAAACTATTTCTCTTCGGGTCGGGTATTCTGGAATATTGCCGGGCGGGTGGTGGTGGCCACCGTAATGACCGGCGTCGTCGGCCTGTCCCTGAAGTTTCTGATCGAGAAATTCGCCCTCAAGGGCGCTCCCCATGCCGAGATCGAACTCATTTTTGGGAACCTCAACCTGATTGGCCTCTCCCTGGCGGCGGTGGGCCTGTTGATCATCTATGCCGGGATTAGGGCCGAGCGCCGGGACCGCCCCCAACAAGCGGGCCTGCAAGGATCCTCCCTGATCGGCGTCATTCAGGGCGTCTGCCTGCCCTTTCGGGGCTTTTCCCGTTCCGGCGCCACCATTTCCCTGGGCCTGCTGCTGGGGATTGCCAAGGAAAGGGCCGAGGAGTTCAGCTTCGCCCTGGCCGTGGTTCTGACCCCGCCGGTCATCGGCCGGGAGGTCTGGAGATTGTTGAAGGCCCAGACCTCACCCTTGACGCACACCGGTGTCCTGACCCTCTTTCTTCCCAGTCTCCTGGGCATGGGCCTCAGTTGTCTCGCCGGGGTGCTGGCCCTCAAGTGGCTGTCCCGCTGGCTGGAACAGGGCCGTTGGCACTTCTTCGGGATTTACTGTCTTTTGGCCTCTGCCACTGTCCTGCTGCTCAACAAGCTGGGATTTTAGAACCGGTTTCCAAACCTGTCTCAGGCTGCAAATAGGTTCCCACCCCATAAAAGGTTGGGATAGGGGATATTTTAAATCTCCCTTTCCTAAAAGGAGGGTGATTATTTGCAAACCTGACCCCTCTTGGAGGATTCAAGTTTGACGTCGGAAACCGGTTTGGAAATGACTTCTAATTTCCGGATGGCCGCCACGAAAAATCCGGGCCCCCAGCCACCGGTGACGAAAAAAACAAAAAAAACAAAAACAGCAAGAACAACAAAAACAACAAAAACAGCCGTCCTTATCGTCCTGGGGGCCCGCCTCAACCCCCAGGGCCAGCCCGGCCGGGCGGCCCGGCTGCGCCTGCTCCATGCCCTGAAGCTCTGGCGGCAACTGCACCCCGGTTGTCATCTCCTGATTAGCGGCGGCCCCAGACCCGGCAGCGCCATTTCCGAAGCCCGCGCCATGGCCAGGTGGTCCCTGGAATGGGTGGCGGAAAACTGGGGGCCCGGGCTCCGGGAAGAGCTGGCTCCCTGCCTGATCCTGGAAGAGGCCAGCCGCAATACCGCGGCTTCGGCGGCCAACACCTTGCCCCTGGCCCAGGGTCTGGAAGTTGCGGCGGTGGGCCTGGTGAGCGACCGCCTCCATCTGCGCCGGGCCCACTATCTCTTCCGCCGCTGTTATCAGCGACAGGGCATCGTGATCCAGCCGCTGCCGGCGCCGGGGCTGCTTCACCATTACTGGCGGCAACGCCGCTATCTCCCCCTGGCCAGGATGCTCCTACGGGAGGGCGGCGCCTGGCTGAAGGTCATGGGCGCTTTGGTTCCCGGCCTGGGGCGCAGAAACCGGTAGTCAGCGATCCACTTGGCGAATCAAGTTTCGCACCAAGTATTAATCAGCAATTTTTGAGCTGTCATGTCTCCCGCGAGAAAGGTTGCCTTAGAAAAGAGGTCTGTTTCCGGTTCCATATTCGTGGAAAGGGTCCCCAACTACCGATTTTGCCCAGATAAAGCAAAGGCTGCGGCATAATCCCGGTTGATAACTAAACAGGAGGCCAAACATGCCCGTCTACCTCATCATCGAGGTTGCCGTGATCGACCCGGAGCTGTATGCGGAATACGTGGAGCAGGTTCCGGCGGTGGTGGAACGGTACGGCGGGCGCTACCTGGCCCGGGGCGGCGACGTGGTTCCCCTGACGGCGGACTGGCGCCCCCAAAGGATTATCCTGATAGAATTCGACAGCTTCGACCAGGTGCGCGATTGCTTCACCTCGCCGGAGTACCTGGCCCTGGCGCCGCTCCGGAAGGAATCCACTACCTCCCGGGCCATCATTGTTGAAGGTTACGAGCTGCTATAAAGGGTGACCTGCCTCAAGGCAGCGGTTACTGCATACAGAGCATCTTCCGGGCTGCCCGTTGGGCTCGAACTGCGGTTCACCAGGCAAATCCCCCAACCCCACCTGGAAACCCCCGATCGGAAACCGGCGCTAAAAAATGCTTGACAGAGATACTGATTGGGATTAAAAAACTCAGGATCAAGAGAAACCCTCCACAAGTTAAACCCCACGGAATCGATCATGCTGGAGATCAAACGTCCTGTTAGCTCCCCTTTAAGCCCCGAGCAGATATCCGCCATTCAGGAAGCCCTAGCCCGGCACAAGGCCGTCAAAGGCGGATTGCTGCCGGCGCTGCACGCCGTGCAAGGATTGTGCGGCAACTGGCTACCCATGGAAGCCTTGCAACTTGTCTCCCAGGGCATGGATATTCCATATCCTTACCTCTACGGGGTCATAAGCTTCTACACCATGTTCTCGCCTACCCCCAGGGGTAAATATCTGATTCGCATGTGCGAATCCCCACCCTGCCATATCTGGGGGGCGGAGGACCTCCTGGAAGGGCTCCAGGCCGAATTGGGGATTAAGGTGGGAGAAACGACCAGGGACGGTCTCTTCACCCTGGAACCCACCGCCTGTCTGGGGGTCTGCGAGGTCTCGCCCGCCATGCAGATCAATGAGGTGGTCTTCGGCCGCCTCACCCCGGAGCGCCTGAAAGACATCATTGCCGACTACCGGGCCGGCAAGACGGTGGACTATAGGACCCTGCCCCGCACCACCAACCCCCTGAGCGATTATCCGGTCAGCGGCGATGAGCTGGTGCTCCTGGCCAACGTAGACCGGATTGACCCCCTCAGCCTGGACGCCTACCTGGAACAGGGCGGCTATGAAGCTCTGAAAAAGGCCCTGGCCATGAGCCAGGAGGAGGTGGTCAACACCGTCAAAGACTCGGGGCTGCGGGGCCGGGGTGGCGCCGGCTTCCCCACCGGCCTCAAGTGGTCCTTCACCCTGCCCAATCCCAATTTTCCCAAGTACATCGTCTGCAACGCCGATGAAGGGGAGCCGGGGACCATCAAGGACCGCTACCTCATGGAAGGCGACCCCCACCGGGTCCTGGAGGGCATGGCCATCGCCGGCTATGCGGTGGGGGCCAGCGGTGGTTATATCTACGTGCGCGGCGAATACTACCTCAGCATGGACCGCCTCCGTAAGGCCATCGAAGACGCCGCTGCCAGGAATCTCCTGGGCGATAACATTCTGGGCAGCGGCTTCTCCTTCCACATCCAGGTGCAGACCGGCGGCGGCTCTTACGTGTGCGGCGAAGAAACCGGGCTCATCGAATCCATTGAAGGCAAAAGGGGCAATCCCCGAATCAAACCGCCCTTCCCAGGCGTCGTCGGCGTGTGGAACAAGCCCACCATCGTCAACAACGTCGAGTCCCTGGCCAGCGTGCCGTCCATCGTGAGGCACGGCTCCGAATGGTATAAGTCCAAAGGCACCGAGGACGCCAGGGGCACCAAGATCTTTCAGGTGGTGGGCCACGTCCGTAAACCCTGCATCGTGGAGGCCAACCTGGGGATGACGGTGCGGCAGCTGATCGACAACTACGGCGGCGGGGTGCGTGAGGGTCACAAATACAAGGCTTGCCAGACCGGCGGCTCCTCTTTCGGCTTCTTCCTGGACGAGCAACTGGACACCCCCATGGAATACAAGGCCATGGCCATGGCCGAAGGGGCCCTGGGCTCCGGCACCATGTTGGTCATGGACGACACCACCTGCGTCGTGGACGTGGTGAAGTCGATCCTCTACTTCTTCCAGCACGAGTCTTGCGGCTTCTGCCTGCCTTGTCGGCGCGGCACCCGGGTGCTTTACGAATTGATCTCCAAGGTGGCCGCTGGCCGAGGCGCCCGGGCCGACCTGGACCGGATGATCAGCCTTAGCCAGATCATGGTGGATTCCTCCAACTGCGCCCTGGGTATGAGCCCGTACTTCTTCATCAAGACCACCATCGAGCGCTTCGCCGACGAGTACCAGGCCCACTTGGACGGCAAATGTCCCCTGGGGGTTTGCAAGGGAGAGACCCATCATTAATAACTAACGCAGGCGCTGCGCCACCCGCCTCTACCGCAGATTACCATCTGGAAGACATCTTGAAAATTCGAGATGCGATTAACATAATCGAAGCAGATGGTTGGTATTTGATTAAAGCCCGGATACCGGGAAGTCATAGGCAATATAAACATCCCACAAAATCGGGACCTGTTACCATTGCCGGTCATCTTTAAGAATGATTTAAGTCCAGGAACGCTGAACAGCATTTTGAAGCAGGCCGGATTAAAAATAAGGGAGTAATTATTCCCATGGAACGCTTCTTAATAATAGTTGAAAAAGCCAATGGCAATTATTCGGCTTATTGCCCGGACCTTCCCGGATGTGTCGCCACCGGAAATACCAGGAAAGAAGTATTGACGCGGATGAAGGAAGCTATAAAACTTCACTTGGAAGGAATGAGGGAAGATAATATCTCCATACCACAGATGAAAAGCTTTGCTGAGTATATCTCCTTGGAGAGGTAACATCTCAGGGCGGCAAAATTGTATAAGACTAAGAAACTATTGGGTGAACTCGCAGAATGGTTATTAATTGGAGTAATGTTTGGCGATTTTTTTGCCGTAAGGAGAAAATATATTTTTTAAAACCAAAATAATTATAAACATTGAATTTGCGTTGGTTTTAATTTTATTTTTAACACTCATTACTTATGGACTTTTACACATTTGGGAAAAATATAAAAAAGATAAAGACAATAAATTATTACCACTGCAACACCAACTGGTCCACAACAATTAATCAAAGGTTGACTTATGTTGCTCAACTACCTGCCGGTATTGGTTTACATGCTCATCTGCATCGGGCTGATCGGGGTGATCGTGCTCTTGTCCGAACTGCTGG
>Ga0326727_10015448_pt1 | contig 16383 bp, 15 predicted proteins | sample MB2enrmetagenome_FD_207643 | JGI IMG/M metagenome (GOLD analysis project Ga0326727, IMG submission 207643) | Lab enriched peat soil microbial communities from McLean, Ithaca, NY, United States - MB29MY | ecosystem: Environmental > Terrestrial > Soil > Wetlands > Peat | place: USA: New York...
GAGCGCGTGCTTTGCCGGCTGGCGGGTTGGGAGGCGGGCAGCCGCAAGGGCGGCGGGGCAGCGCTGCGGCACAAGATTGAGGATCTAGCGGGGCTGCTGCTGGATCGCGCGCGGTCGGGCGACTTCAACCAGGCCATCATGGAGCTTGGTGCAACGGTGTGCGCGCCGCGCAATCCGCAATGCCCGGTGTGCCCGCTGGCCGTTGATTGCAAAACACAAGGCGAACACAAGACACCGCGGCGGGCGCCGATGATGAGCCGCGCCGTGGGCTACGCGCTCTCGGTACGGACGGAATCGACAGCGGGAAAGCGGCGCAGACCAGGCGGGCGAGAGGTGCTGCTGGAACAGCGGCCGGCGCAGCAGACGGTGATGCCGGGCATGTGGGAGCTGCCGATGCTGGTTCGCGCCGAGGTGCCGCAGAAGGACCTGCGCATGACCGTGCGCCACGCCATTATGCAGGTGAATTATTACGTGCGCATCCGAACCGTGTTTGAGGACGATATCGAGACGATGACCGTGGCGGGGGGCGAACGCCGCTGGGTGCCGCTGCGCGAAGCCGCGGGAATGGCGCTGACGGGACTGACGCGCAAGGTGCTGGCGCGCGCGCATCTGTTTCCGGCTCGGCCGCTGGACAGCATTGCGCCGAGTGCGAGAAAAGGCGCGCCGTGAAAACGAATCACGCGAGTGATTTGCCGTGTATGCGGGCGTGGACGCCCGCACCACAGCGGGTCTGGAGACCGGCGCTACAACGGCTATGGGATCAAGTGATTTAAATCACAACATTTTGCATCTAAACAAAGCGTTTACGTGAAATCTGTTGACAATTGACGTGTGCAACGTAGATTGTTTGCAAGAATCAAATCCTCCATCGCATGTCTTCGCGAAGGCGCGCCCCCAACCCGCTCATGAACGGTGACATATTGCGCAGCCACGCCGCTGCGCGTGCGACGAGGAGCATAATTCAGGCCTAAGGAGCAATTGTCATGCGTCGCTTCGCGATCTGCTTTCTCCTGGTGGTTCTGGCGGCCAGTGCCAGGGCGCAATTCGATACAGCAACCGTTCTTGGAACCGTGACCGACCCCAGCGGGGCAGTGGTTGCGCACAGCAATGTCGTTTTGCGCAACACGGCAACGGCAGTGGAGCAGACGGCCCTGACAGACGATCGGGGAGAGTACCGTTTCGTCGACATCCCGATTGGCATTTATGTGCTGCGAGTGACGACGCATGGTTTTCAGACGGCTGAGGCCAGGTTCGAACTGACGGTCGGCGCGCACCAGCGCGTGGATGTGCAGTTGAAGGTGGCGGCAGCGAGTTCGACTGTAACTACGACGGCGGAAGCGGCGCAACTGGAGACCGACTCGAGCGAACACGGCCAGGTGGTGGCGGCGCGGGAGATTGCCGCGTTGCCTCTCAATGGCCGCAATTACTCTCAGCTGGTCGAACTCTCCACGGGCGTGATTCCGAGCCCGAGCAACCTGTCAGATAGCTACGGTGCTCGTGAAGGCGCGTTTAACATCAATGGACTGCGCAGCGTATACACCAACTACCTTCTTGACGGCGTGGACAACAACTTCTACGGCACCTCGAACCAGGGCTTCAGCAACGAGGTGGTGCAGCTGGCGCCGGATTCGGTAGCCGAATTCAGCGTGGTGACCAACAATGAGAGCGCGGAGTATGGCCGCGCGGGCGGAGCCACGATCAATGCGGTTACCAAATACGGCACCAACGAATTGCACGGGGGCGTGTGGGAGTACCTGCGCAACACGAATCTGGACGCCGAAGGCTTCTTCAAGCCTGACGTGGGCGGCAAGCCGGCCTTGCACCGCAACCAGTTCGGCGGCAACTTCGGCGGCCCGATCAAGAAAGACAAGCTCTTCTACTTCCTCGATTACGAGGGTTTTCGCCAGAATTCATCCTCCACAGACGAGAATCAGCTACCCTCGTGCGCGGAACGCGGCCAGGCCGGTACAACTACGTGCGGCGCGGCGCTGGGCTACTATCTGATCGACAATACCGACACGGGAACCGCTAATCCGTCTGGCGCGCCCTATCTGCCGGTCAGCAATCCCTGCAACTACAATGCGGGCAAGAACCCGTGCACAAACTCGACTTATTTTGGAATAGGTCTGGGTGCAGCCGGAGCCGGTGCACAGGCGGCCTATGGAGGCACGCAGTACCTGAACGGCCAGATACCGTCTTCAGCCGTGATTCCCTTTGCCGCATCGTCGAACGGTGGGCTTCTGTCGTACCTGCCCAGCCCCACCAATACCAACGCGTACAACAGCGCATTCCCTTACAACTACATCGTTCTTGAACCTCAGACCTGGGATAAAGACAAAGGCGACGCCAAGATTGACTGGACGCCGAGCGAGAGGATGCATCTTTTTGTCCGGTACTCGCAAAGCCGCGAGAACGTTGTGGCACCGGGCAGCATCCCGGGCGTAGCCGGCGACAATGGAGATGGTCAGGTTTACGCGCCCGTCAAGAACATTGTCGGCGGTGCTACCTGGACCATCAGCCCTGTCTCGGTGCTGGAAGCCCGCTTCAGCTTTTCCACCATGCAGGCCGGTAAGAAGCCGATCGAGGCCGGCGGACCCTCGATGCAGACGTTGTTCAACATCCCTGGCCTGCCCCCGCAAGGGCAATACTCCGGTGGCGTTACCTATCAATACTTTATTGATGGCGGATGGACCAGCCTGGGCCGTCTGTGGACCAGCCCGCAGTATCAAAATCCGAGCATATGGGATCCCAAGGCCAATTACACGCGGTTGATGGGGAGTCACAGCCTCAAGGCCGGCGTGGAGTATCAGATGCTGCACGTGGCTCAAGAGGATCTGCATCCTGTGATGGGCGGAAACGTCTACACTGACGCCGCCTACGGTGCAGGTTATGGCTATTACAACGGGCTTTATGGTCCCCTTACCGGACCTGTGACCTCTGAGAACACGCGCATGTTCGACTATGCGAACTTCCTGCTCGGCTACCAGGCCGAAATGGGCCTGGCCAGCCCTACCGTCAGCCAACTTCGCAGTTGGGGCTGGGCCGGCTATCTGCAGGACGACTGGAGGGCCAATCGACGGCTTACCGTGAACATGGGCCTGCGCTACGAGTTCAACACGCCCATCTACGAAGCCAACAATCAACTGGCCAACTTCAATCCCACGACCCAGACCATCGTGCCGGCCAGCTCGAGCAACAGGTACACCATCAATTCCAATACCAGGGACTTCGGGCCACGGGTTGGCATGTCGTTTGCCGCCGACGCCAAGACGGTGCTGCGCGGCGGTTTCGGCATCAGCTACTCGCACTGGAACCGCGTCGGCTCCAACTACCTCAGCATGAACCCGCCCAATGGCGTGGTGGCGCTGCAGGTCTCGATTCCCGGCACGGGCCTCTACAACAACGTTCAAAGCGGCTTTCCTGCCAATATGGTCAGCCCCACGAATTACAACCCCGCTTTCGATACGCTGCAATACATGCCCCCCAACTCGCCCGATACGCAGGTGCGGAGCTGGTTCTTCGGCGTGCAGCGCGACCTGACCCACAACTGGCTGCTGGATCTCTCCTACGTGGGCAATTACGGAATAAACGAGATCATCGTCAACGACATTAACCAGGCCCCGACGGGTGGCGCACTTCCGCTCGACCTGGCGGCGGAGGCCGGTGTGGCTACTTACCCGGTGCGCGTTCCGTATGCAAACTTCAGCATGATCGCCGGCATTCTGCCCTGGGCCTATTCCGACTACGATGGCCTGCAGGCAAAGGTGGAGAAGAGGTTCTCGAACGGGCTCTACCTGCTGGAATCCTTCACCTGGTCCAAAGCTATCGACATCGCCGCGCAGGCCCTCGACGGCGGCGGCAACTGCGACAATTGCGGCAACGGCATTCCCTCGGTGCAGAACATCTACAACTGGCAGGCGGACCGCGGCATCTCCGCGTACAACCGCCCCTTTGTCAACACCACCACTGCGGTCTGGTCGCTGCCGGTTGGCAAGGGCCAGTGGCTGCTGCCCAACGCCAGCCGCGTCCTGGATGAATTTGTGGGCGGTTGGCAGGCCACCGGGATCGTGTCGGGGCGCAGCGGCGACCCGCTCGATTTTGACTATCGCCCGGGCCCCACCAGCGACCAGTCGGTCTCACCGCTTACCCCTGTCGACGGCCGCAACGCCTACCGGCCCAACATAAACGGTCCCGCCATCGCGTCGAACAAGTCCTACCTGCAGTACTTGAACGTGACGAGCTTCAGCGCCCCGCCTTCGGCGCCTCCGGCCGGCAGCACCACGTACAACATCTTCGGTAACATGCCGCGGAATTCAATTCGTGGATACGACTACTGGGATGTCGATATGGGCCTGAGCAAGGATTTCGCGATCACCGAAAGATCCCACTTCCAGCTCCGGGCCGAGGCGTTCAACCTCTTCAACCACACCAATTTCGGCGATCCGAATACGCAAGTGCCGGATACGGGCGCAGCGCTGGTTCAGGGACAGACCGGCAGCTTCGGAGTGATCTCATCGGCGCTTCCGGCGCGCGAGCTGCAGGTGGCGGGGAGGATCACCTTCTAGATTGCGATCAAGCCGCGGATTGGCTGACGTTCACAAGGCAATGACAAAGGCCTCTTCCACGCGGAAGAGGCCTTTGTGCTGGATCGGGGTGCGGGCGGGGTCCTCTCAGTAATAGTCGGCGCAGCTCATGTAGTAGCCGCACCAGGTGCAGACCAGTTTGCAGTGGTGGCCGGTGAGGCGATGACCGCAGGTGGGGCAGACCTGGCAGTGGTGCTCGACACGAGTATCGACGGGGGCATCGGCGGGCAGCGCGTCAATTCTGTCGAGGGGAGGGGCCGCGCCGGACGGGACGGTGGCAGACACACCACTTTGTGAGATTTTTGCCGCGGAATCGGCGGGAAAGTCGGAATTCAGGGCGCGCGGCCGCTCCGGCAACATGGGGGACAGATTAGCATGGAATGAGGGCGTGTGCCGCCCCTGAGTTGGGCGGCGCCGACGGTTCCACGCCGGGCCCCGCCGCAAATTTCCCTTCGGCGCTCCCGGCAACCCAACAAAGCAAACTCTGGATTCTTGAATCCCCCAAGGAGGGACTATGGCAAGCAAGGCAAGTGCGGTTTGGACAGGTTCACTGAAGGAAGGCAAGGGCACGATTTCGACGGCGACGGGCGTGCTCAACAACGCCAACTATTCGTTCGCCACGCGGTTTGAGGGCGCTGCCAGCGGCACCACGCCCGAGGAACTGATTGCGGCGGCGCACGCGAGCTGCTTCTCGATGGCTCTGGGCGCGCAACTGGGCGGCGCGGGCCTGACGCCCAACAGCATCGAAACCCAGGCGGCCGTAACCCTGGCCAAGGTGGATGGGGGCTTTGCGATTACGAAGATCGCGCTGACCACTACGGCCAGCGTTCCCGGCGCCACCAAGGAAGTTTTCGACAAGGCGGCTGCGGACGCCAAGGCCGGCTGCCCGATCTCAAAGCTGTTTGCCAACAACACGGAGATCACGCTCGACGCGAAATTGGTGTAAGGTCAGCTCGAATACAGCTTGCTTTTTTGAGTCTCGCGGCCGGTTTGCTTTCTGGACCGGTCGCGCCTCCCAAGTCTGCGAAGTCTCTCTCCAGGCAAATAATTTCGTGTTAATTGCGCTTGGTGCTGAAGGATAGCGCTATTCTTGCAGCGTTCTTCATTTGCCCAGAAAAGTGAGACTGAGGTGAGAAAAGCCTTCCTATTCGCCTGCCTTCTGACTACCGCCCTCTTTGCGCAACAGCCGCCAAAGACGATGACAAAGATGGTGGTTCAACTGCAAAGCCCCGACGTGCCGGCGGGCAGTTTTGCCGCCAAGCCGAAGACGATGTTTCGCGCCGGAACTCAGTTCTGCCGCATCGAGGAAGAGCCGGACGCTGAACACGGCATTCATGGCTTGATGATCGTCAACGAGCCCGACGCTTGGATGATCAACCTGGCGACGATGACGGCCCAGCACATGGTCGATCCCGGCCCGACGTTCAATTGCCGGTTGCCGATTCTTGGCAGCGAGGCACGCGATTTGCCCGAAGACGAAGGTAAACAAATCGCGAAGTTGGAGTTTGGGTTTGAACTGGAGTTTTTCAAGAGTAAGGGAGCAACTCCGCAACAGGGAATGGTCTTGCAAACTAAACAGACAACCCTCTATAGGTTGCAATTTGGAGATTCAACCATTGCTCTATTCACGTACGGCGCTCCAGAACGTCCACTCGCGGTGGCGTGGACACGCGGGGGAAAAAACGAAATCTTTTGGTACAGCGGTTACGGACAGATGGACTTCGATCCCAAACTCTTTGCAAGGCCGGAACATGTGAAGATCGAAGATGTGAAGTAGTGAGGCGGCACACGCGGGGCTCTGGGATGGCCGCGTCGGCGGCCGGAATTTGACACCAGTTGCGGCATTTGCGAGACTCAAGGTTGCTGCCTGCTCAGCGCATCCTGCCTGAGCTGTCTCTCGTGCCGAAGTGGCGGAATTGGCAGACGCGCGTGGTTCAGGTCCACGTACTCGCAAGGGTGTGGGGGTTCGAGTCCCTTCTTCGGCACCAATAACTGAAAATAAAGCACTTAGGGCGGGCTTACCACCCCGCTGTACTGTTCCCCTGCTCGCACTCTTTCATGCACAGGATTCGTGCTCCTCAATCCCAGGCTGAACAGGATAGAAGCGAGTCAGCTGGCCGTCAGTAATTGACGGTTGCGGTGATGGTATCTGTGTAGGTTCCGGATATGGTGTTCTGGTTTGCTGGAATCTCTCCATAGACCGTAAGCGTCTGCGCTGTGCCGGTTCCAGTTCCGCTCACCCAACTGCCCGAAGAGTTCCCCCAATTTGTTGTATAGGTTGAGTTGCTGAACAGGGAGTAATCCAGGAGCTTTCCGCTGGGCCCGGTCATCATGCGATTGGTTACGGTGGCACCGGTGGCCGTGCCGGCATTCAAGCCCACGTTGTAGGGCGTGGTATCGGTGCATGTGACGCTGAGGGTGGTGTTGGCTTTGAGCAGGGCTCTGGAGTATTCGCCGAAGCTCAACGCATTTGCCGAGATGGTGCAACTGGATTGAATCGTCACCGTGAGGCTGAAGCTTGCGGTGCTGGAAGAAACCGTGTCAGTGTACGTGCCCGGGGGCTCTATCTGACTCGCGCTCAACTGCGCGTAGATGTATCCGGACGTGTTGCCGCTGCCGTTGTACGTGTTGGTGGGATAAGTGTTCCCCCAGACCACGGAGTAAGCACTGTCTTGAAACAACTGGTAGCTCAGTTCGGCTCCGCCGGGACCGGTGAGATACCGGGTAGTCCCCGACGCGCCCGCACTGGTTCCAGCGTTGAGGCCCAAATACCAGGAGCCCGAGCAGGTTACCTTGAAGGGCGTGGAGCTCCGTATCTGTGTGCCGGTGTAGGTTCCGAAGCTCAGAGGGCTTGTGATCGAAGCCGTACAAGTCTGTGCCTCGGCTTTCAGCGCGCAGAGTGCAGTCGCAAGCACAACTGCCAAAGCGAGTCTCCGCATCACGGCTGGCTCTCCTGGCAACGCACAGGACCGATGGTGGGGATGTCGCCGGGAACCGCTTTGTAGTCGAAGGCGGCCGTGCAGTGCTTTCCGTTCATGAGTTCAATGGTAATTTTGTTGTGCGGGCCCAGATCTTCGAGGTACGCCTCTCCATCGTAGCCTACGGGAGCGAGGGCTCCTGTGGCCTGGAGCGTTGCGGTGCTGCCCAGGGGAATGGGGGCGCCCGCATCGTCAACCAGCTTGATGAGTGCGCTGTGACTGAAACGGATGGGGAAACGAACCACGACGCCGGACCGGTCCTGAGGCCGCACAATTTGCTTGTCGAGGGCGAGATCCGCATCCGCAGGGATGTCCCTGGCCTCAATGCCGATGTGGTTGACATCGAAAGCGCGCATATCGGGCACCAGCAGGCGTCCGAACTTGTCGGTCGTCCCCACGTCGCGGTTCTCCTGATAAACGTGGACGTGCACCAGCGGAGCCGTGTCGACAATGGCGAAGCTATCGTAGATCGTGTTCGAAGGGAAGACGCCTCGATCCACCAGCGAAAGCGCGCCTTGCGATTCGATGCGCATGGTGGTTTGCCCTGAAGAGTTGTCGCCGCCAACGGATAACAAACCGGCGCGCGATTTGTATTGCGCTACAGCGAATTGATGAGAGACGTCTCCGGCCGAGGCATAGGCCTGGAAACCCCAATCGCCGACCCTTGTCGGAGACTCCTGGGCCTGCACCTGCGCGGTGCCGTTTGACGCTCCGCCGACCGAAATCGAGCTCCGCCTGCCCAGCGGAATGGTGAAACCCACCTGCAGGCCGCTCGAACCTGGAACATTGAAATTGCGAAATTCTGTGGCGTAGTACGAAATACGATGGGCTTGTACCGCGTAATTGGCGGTGACAACGCCCGATTGCGTGGTTGCAACCATTGCATTCTGCAACTGCAGTGGAGAAGGGGCCTGACCCACGCCGACGTAGGCCAAACCCACCGTGCCGTAGCGCCGCATGGTGAGGCTGGTGAACGCGCTGATCTGTTTACGCTCGATCGGCGATCCGTTCATAGCCGCAACGTCGCGGTAGTTGCGGCTCGTCAGAGTTGCCGAACCGCCCAGGCTGAAGATTCTTCCCGTGTGCTGGATTCCGGCTGTGACAAGATCGCCGCCTCCGGCGGAACCGCCGCTCAAGCCTGCGTCGAAGTTGACCATCACGCGGTTCCAAAGAATGGCGGCTCCGCCGGCGCCGCCCATGAAAGTTCCCGGAGTGGTTTCCACTGTGGCCTCGGCGGTGAAGGACTGCGAAAGCCCGCGGCGATAGAATGCTGTTCCGGCCATCTTTCCATATTCGTTGCTCAAGATGCCCCATTCGCGCCTGACGAAACCCACCTGTCCTGCGTAAGTCTGCAAGCCTTTGGCCAACAGATTGGCGCCTGCGTAAAAAGGCTGTGTGACGGTGACCTGCCCGCCCTGGGCATTGGTCAGGGTCATGGTGATGGTTCCCGCTCCGGAGATTACAGGCAACTGCGGGACCTGGAACGGGCCGGGATTCACTTCACTGGAGGCCGCAAGATTTCCGTTGACCAGAACATCGAGCGTGGAGGGAACTGCGGCCGATCCACTGAGAGTGGGAAGCGGGAAGGTGACCAGATCGGGCCGGGTGCTGAAGTCGGAGCGGATCTGGAGTCCTTCCATGTGAACGGGCCGGTTCCAGCCCAGACCGCCATTGATATAGTCGCCAACGCTGTAGCGGCGCAGTTTGTCCACATTGGCAAAGGTGTAGGCAGAGTCCATGCGTACCAAGGGTTTGGTTCCTGAGGCGCGCAGAGTCGAGCCAGCATAGGTCATCCAGTCACAGCTTGTGATGCCGCGGCGGCTGAAGTTGCGGAGGTCGAACGATCCGCTTCCTCCATTCTGGCCGTTGACGAAAGTGCCGACCGTATCGTAGTTCAGCGTCAACCCCGTCCCGCTCTCGATGTGTCTCCTGCCCTCTTGTGATTCGTTCCCATTCGCTTCTATCACGGTGGGCGCAAGAATGGAGTTGCTGGCGTTGACCAACAACTGCTGTTTTGCGCTGTCAATTCTCCACTTGAATCCGGGCAGGTCGTCCAGTGCGATCAGACCGTCGCGTCCAGGGCGGGAATTGGCGATGAGAAAACCAAGGTCCCGCAACTCCTGAGGACGCGCGTACAACTTGCCGCTGCGCAGCGTGAACTCGCCAACCTGGCTAGTGGAATAGCCGTTGACAATCACCTCGAGAAGCAAGGTCTCGTCCCTTCCAATCGGAAGTTCTGTCGCACTTGCACTTGCCGCTGGCGGATCCATTGCTTTTGCAGGATCGGCCGGCGATGGATGCACTGCCATAAAAGCCAGAATCAATGCCCCGGCAAGGCGAAGCGTGCGAGCCGTGCGGACTTCGCGGTCATGGCGCAGAAGTAACGCCAATTTGTTCGATAATGGGACCAGTGGCTCCATCGGCAGTTAACTTCAGGGTCTCTCCCGGTTGCGGTGCATATCCCTGGGTGTCAAGCTCCCAGTGCTTGGTGACGCCGGCGAGAATATAAGGCGACGCCTTTGTCATCACATTCATTTTGTGGCCGTCGGCGGCCGTTACCACGGCGTCGCGAAGGACTTCATGGCTCAAGCCGACGTTGACTCCAACCAGGAACAGCTTGTCGCCGTCGCGCTGGAGTTGAAACTGAACTTTGGGTGCTGCTTTCGTTGCCGGCATGGCAAAAATCGGTATCGATAGACGCAGCACCATTTGTACTGTCCCCGGTTCATTCGGCCCGGGTATCTGGTCGAGCACGATGCGATAGGTTGCCTCGCGGCCCGTAGGAGACTGACGCAGAATCAGGCGCACTACCTGAGAGGCTTCCGGCTCGATGGTCATCAGCGGAGGACTCGCAACCACAATGTTGCTGGGTGTGAGCTGCTCCTCATTGCCTTTCTGGCTCCAGTCAAAGACGCGAACCTGAATCGATGTCGATTTCGAGCCCGAATTCTTGACAGTTAAGGTTGCAGCTTTCTGGCCCGGTTGCATAAAAACGTTGACAGGCACAACAGACAAGCTCTGCGCACCGGCGGTATGGCCGGCAAGAGAAAGAGCCACGGCGGCGACCACTTCGATCGCCACCGTGATTCGGAGCGACTTGCAATTTTGCGAGTTCATAGTGTCCTAACCAAGGTGTGAAACGTTCCGAGATTAGTAGGTGATGGTTGCGGTGATCGTATCGCTGTAGTTCCCGGAAAGCGAAGCCTCGCCGGTCGGAATCTTGCCATAGACCGTAAGCGTCTGAGCAGACCCAGTGCCGGTGCCCGCGACCGTAGCCGTGGAGCCGGTGCCGTCACCCCAAACGGTGGTGTCACTGGATGTGGTGTACAGGTTATAGCCCAGCGTCGCGGTGCCGTTGGCCATCGTACGGGTCGTGAAGGTGCCTGCCCCTGTATTCAATGCCACGGTATAGAGAGCGAGGTTGGTGCAGTTGACGGTAATGCTGGAAGTTCCGGTGACCGCCGCCGCGCCCGTGTAGGCGCCGAACGACAGCGCCGCGGCGCTGATGGTGCAAGTGTTGGTTACGGTTGCTGACACGACAAAATTCGCCGTGCCTGTGGTTGCAGATGCTGAGGTTGGTGCGAATGCCAGGGCAATTACCAGAATCACCGCGGCAAAGGTGGTGAACTTCACATGATTTGCGTACATCATTGACTTGCTCCTTACACAAGTTTTTGGGGGAGACTAGGCAGATCATATTTATCGTTAGAAATTCGGCGATAGCTCTTTCGGTGTAAGCCCTTTTTTGTGCAGGGGATACGCCTCTAGCCCCTTGGCGTTACTTTAGTTTTATTCGGTGAGAACGTGGAAAGGCGGATATGGAACATGGATCCGCTAAGTGATTGCATTGAAATCGGATACGCAGGGTCCACAACTCAGTTCAACACGCAGATCGCCGTGGTTGGCCGGTCTGGATCAGAATGCTCGCTGGTAAAAGGAATCAACTTGGTAACGCCGCTCAATGCGGAAGAACAGCGCTCGAAAGAAGACAAGATCAACGAGGATTCTCGCGGGAAGGGCGAGGTTCGATTTCCAGCGAGGCAGGCGCTCGATGCGAGGGAGCTGAATCCCTGCGATCCATCGTGGAGCGGGAATGGGTTTCAGCGGTTTCGTTCGCAGCGGATCAATAAATAATTGTCAGAGTCACCGTCTCAGGCGGCGCGCCAAAGAGGGGACAACTCGCAGCATCAATGGACCCTGCATTCGAGTCCAGGAAGGAGAGCTCCTGGAGCGTTGGTGAGGGTCCATCCGTCAAAGGACTGACAGCGAAAGGCAGACTCCAAACTTCAAGAGGGTCAGAGCTGCGGGAGTTCACGCTTCCGGAAACGGAAGCAGAGTCAGTTCGCGACAAACCGGCCGCGCCAATTCCATTCTCGGAGGCTCGGTTGACGATCACCTGATACGACACCGGCAAGCTGCAGTTCACAGAAGCGCCAACCTGCCCTGAAGCGCCGTTCTCAGAGGACGCGGTTCCCGTGGAAACGTCGCACCCCGCTCCGACAGTCGCCGTGACTGCGAAGGAAGTCATGCTTGTCGAAGCATGAACCGGACGGGAACTGAGCCAACCTGTGAGCGCTCCTGCCACCAAAATGGAAACAGCGAATTTGCTGCGCATCGCATTTCCTCCAGAACCGGCGCCCCAGCAGAAGCAGAATCAGCCTGCCGCTGCGCGAGCCGGTTCATTCGTTACGGCTTTCGAAGGAGCGCGTTCGGTGGCCGCGCTGAGGTGAACTTCAACTCAGGTACTGCGCCCGGGCCTAAGGCCTCTCTATCGGCAATCCTGAGCAAATCCTTAGGATCGTGTTATGGCGTCTCGAAAGATAACACGACCGTGTCTCTCAACTAACACGAAAGTATCATAGACCGAGATGGCCTGGGATGCAAAGCACTAAAACCAAGGGCCTTGTCGCCTCCGAGCTGGAGGCGAACGCTTCCGGGGCCGGCGTGAGCCCTGGTCCAATACCAAATGGCTTGTTAACGGGCTGCAATCGAGGGCGCGTCGAGTGGGAAGCTTGACGCGCTGGCGGAGGCGTCTCCCAGGCAAGAATCCTGGTATTGATGGAAGAAATCAGGTCGTCCTGAATCCCTGCTTTCTCAGAATTCCACGCCATTTGTGCCCCGTAGACTGAGGAGAGAGGTTTCGCTCGAATGCAATGGCCGGCTCAGTTTTTGCTGTCAGCGCTTTCGGCGGCCCAGTTTCCCAGGGCCGAGGCGCCGGAGATCGCGTTTCTGGGGCGGTCGAACGTAGGCAAATCGAGCCTGCTGAACGCGCTGGTGGGCGAGAAGGCCGCAAGAGTCTCCAACACGCCGGGGCGCACGCGCGCCATCAATTTTTTTCTGGTTTCAGAAGGGCGGGGCAAGCGGAGGATGATGTTCGCCGATCTGCCGGGCTACGGATACGCGAAGATTTCGAAATCCATCTCGGCGGAATGGCCGGCTTTCATCGAGCCCTATCTCGCGGAGCGCGAGACATTGGCGTTGTGCATCTGCCTGGTGGACGCGAATGTACCGCCGCGCCCCAGTGACCGCCAGTTGCTGGACTGGCTGCGTGCCGCGGGCCGGGACTTTGTGGTGGTTGCCACCAAGATCGACCGGATGAGCGGCAACGAGCGCACGCGCAGTTTGGCGGCGCTGAAACGAGCGCTCGACGTCGAGGAACTTCTGCCGGTTTCGGCGAAGACGGGGTATGGCATCAAGGAACTGCGGGCGCGGATTGAAGAGGCAGGGAATAGAGAATAAGGGAACGGGAAAACAGGGATTAGGGATAAGGGGAAAATGTGCTTGCCGGTTAAGGTTGGCCGGGGTCAAAGCAATGCTTTTCCTCGAGACCGCGAACGTAGCAGCGAATCTCACAAGAAAATGCGATTTCACCGCCGTCCACTCGTTCTCTCAGCTGTTCGGAAAAGCGGGCGGCGAATTCGCGATGCGTTGAAAGCAGGCGCAGACCCTGCGCGAGGCGGCCCAGGTAGCGCGGAGCCAAGCGAAGCCAGCGGCGGGCTTTCCAGTCGTCCGCGTCGAGACATTCGAGAGCGATCGCATCCAGCACTGCGAATTCCTTGTGACGCGCCGAGTGCACGCGCCAGATGACGAGCGCCGGAATGCCGGCGAGATCGGTTTCGTCGCATTCGCCTTCCTGATGGATGAGCGCCTCATGGAGAGGTCCGATGGGCACGTCGCGGCGCAACAGGTCGGGCTCGACGCCGCGCTCGTTCATCTCGCGTTCCATGGCCGCCGGGGCCATCGCGACACAAACTGAAACCGTTTCGCGCTTACGAATCTGATTTTTGAGGATGCGCAGGGCCTCATCGAGCGAAGTGACGAGGAAATCGGCGATGGCGTCGCGAATGGCCTGCTTTTGCGCCGCGCGGTCTGCCGATGCGACCAGCGTGGCAGCGCCGGCGATGTTGGCGGCGACGACAAGCGCGCGGCCCTCCTCGTCCATTTCTCCGGCATAGAAGAGCCTGCCGCCAAGCCCCGATTCCGGATCGGCATACGGGGACGCGAGCAGCTTTTCGCAGGCGTGAGCTACGCGCGCGACAAAATCGACAACGTCCTGAGATGGAGGAGCGAGCGTCACGGGTCTATCTTATCGATCGAGTGGACTGCGGGGCGAACGGCATGAAAGCTAATTCTGCTGCTCGCGCCAGGTGCGCTTCCTGACGAAGAAAACGAACTCGCCGGGTTTGGCGGTGTAATGTGTCTGGCTGCATTCGTTGGGAGCAACCACGCCCGACTGCAGAATCTGGGCGAGGGGATACCAGATGTCTCTTTCCTTGTCGGTTTCCGCAGCGGCATCGCAGTTGATGTAGGTCTGCGTCGAATAGTCGTAGGTGGCCTTGACTGCGATCTCGCGGGTATCGGAAGGCAGCGTCACGATCACGGTTCCGTCGTCCCCCATGTGTACCCAGTCGTTGTGCGGGGTGTCATGGTGATCGATGCGCACCAGGTAGTTCGAGGCTTTTACGGGCAGCCCGGTCTTGCCGTCGAGCAGACGGATATGAATGGTATTTTCCGTCTGGGCGTGAAGGCCGGCTGAAAGAACGGCGGCACATAAGAACGCGATGAAAGCGCGGAAAGCTGGCATATTGGCGTGGCTCCAATGAAAGACAACCGCAGATCCTTCGACTCGCCCCGGCGCGCCGGGACTCGCTGAGAATGACAACGTTCTATTATGCATTTTCAATGGTTTCGACAGGGCAAAAAACCGAAGGCTCATTATCCCTAAAGTTACCAGGAAGAATAAGGCTGGCCGTCGGAGCCGGTTTCGGTCGATCCGGAATGGACGTCGGTAATGCCGGGGTCGGTCTCATCCAACGAGTACATGGAATCGCTGCTGTCGGTCACCCAGGTATCTTTCTGGCGGGTCATGGGATCTTCGGGGATGGCGCGCAGATAGCCATCCTGAACCAGGTCGTCGAGCGACTGCGGTCCCTTCTGCTTATCCATGGTGTAGGTGTCGATGGCGGTACGCATGGTCTGCAGGTCTTCCTTGAGCGCGGCCTCGCGCGCGTGCTTGATGGCGCCTACAAAACTGGGAATCGCCAGGGTGATGAGAATCCCGATAATGGCCATCACGATCATCAGTTCGATGAGGGTAAAGCCCGCGGATTGTGTGCGATTCTTGCGCAAATACGTTTCCTCAGCTGTTCTCACCACGTGGCATACTTGGTCCCGTCAAGGGCGGTTCCCTGCGACTTGGAGTGTACATCGAAGACACTCTGCCCGCCATACGTGTCGGAATCGGGGTCGTCCTGCATGGAGCGCAGTCCCCACTCGGCCTTGCCTGTCATGGGATCCACGGGAATCTTGCGGAGAAACCTGAGCTTCTTGCCCTGCACATCGACGCCGATGACCAGCGTCTCAAGGTCGGGCGGGTAGTTCTGGCTCTCGATCTTGGTCTGGATTGCGCCCCTGTCGGCCGCGTCCTTGTACTTATCGATGGCGTCGCGCATCATCCACAGATCGGCGCGGAGCTCACGTTCCTTTTGCCGCTTGACCTGGAAGCGCACCAGGGGCAAGGCAGCCGACATGAGAATGGTCAGGATGGCCGTGGTCACGATCAGTTCCGCAAGCGTCAAGCCGCGTTCGCTATTGCGCATCGGAATGGGGCGTTCGAGGCTCATGCGCGCGATTCCCTACTTCACCATAACCGTGGCCTGCCCTGCCTGCGCCGGCACTTGTTGCTGGGCGCCATTCACCGAGAAGCGCGTAATGCCCAGAACGGCCTGGCCCGGGGCCTTGGCCTGGAAGGTGAGAACGCACACCACACCCGTGCCGGTTACGCCGTGCACACCCGGCGGGCGCGAGGCACTGACAACCACGGAACCCGGCGAATCCTCTACGTGACTGAGTCCAATTGGCTGGCCATCGCGGCTGAGGAGATCTCCGGCCGCCGCGCCCGCCAATTGCAGCTTGGCGGGGTCGTAGTGCAACTGCAAGGCAATGGAAGTCACATCTGTTCCCCCGTTAAGCACCACGGGAACCTGGAAGCTGGAGCCCGCTGCCATGGGCGCTGCGGGCACATTGAGAGCCAGGCTGGCAGGCGCCACGGGCGGCGGGGGCGCCGCGGCTGCGGACGGAGGTGCGGCTGCGGGCGGAGGTGCGGCTGCCGGGGCCGGGAGCGGCGGCCGGGTAACGGGTAGATTGGGTGGCGGCACACCCGCTTGTGCGGTTGGGATGGGGCCGCCGCTGGAGCCCAAATCGGCACGCAACTGCTCCAGCATCTCCGGCGCGGCCTCAAGCGCGCTCTGCGCGGGAATCGATCCTACAACCGGCCGTTGTGCCGGCATGGTGTGTGCCGTGGGCGGCGCTGCCGTGTGGTT
>Ga0326727_10015449_pt1 | contig 16382 bp, 16 predicted proteins | sample MB2enrmetagenome_FD_207643 | JGI IMG/M metagenome (GOLD analysis project Ga0326727, IMG submission 207643) | Lab enriched peat soil microbial communities from McLean, Ithaca, NY, United States - MB29MY | ecosystem: Environmental > Terrestrial > Soil > Wetlands > Peat | place: USA: New York...
ATTAAGAGTCTGCTGCTCTGCCAGCTGAGCTAGCGGCCCATTTCTACACCATGCACGTGCGTCCGACAGGAGTCGAACCTGCGACCTACGGATTCGAAGTCCGTCGCTCTATCCAGCTGAGCTACGAACGCAACGAGAGCCTCTCGGCTTCCGACCGAACCCGATATCGGGTGCAGCCGTAGGGTGGGTGGTGGGGATTGAACCCACGGCACCCAGATCCACAGTCTGGCGCTCTACCACCTGAGCTACACCCACCGTGCAATCGGTGGAATGACAATGCCCGAACGGGGTGAAAATGTCAAGTAGCGGTGGGAACAAAAAGAGTTACCTTGCGACTCATTTTGCGATCATAAACACGGCATGATCGGATCTATACAATAATATGCAGAGCCGATCCGCAGTACGAGCAAAAGGCTCGAGAATCTTTCTTTTCGATAGCTAGGATCTTAGTTTGATAGCCCTGCCTGGCGATAAGCTTGGTTTTGCAATTCGGACATATCGTGTCAGAGCCTTGGCCAAGGACATTCCCGATATAAACGTAGTCGAGCCTTTTTTGGCAGATTCGGCTAAGCTCAAGAAGCGCCTCATTATTGGTCGAAGGCTCCTCGTATTTCCAAGCCGGATGATAAGCGGACAGATGAAGAGGAATGTCAGGTGAGATCGAGGCGAGGAATTCCGCGATCGAGGCCATGCCGTCGGCATCATCGGAAAGGCCGGGCACGACAAGGGTAGTTACCTCGACGAGGCAGAGACCTGCGGCTAGGCGGATGAACTCTAGTACAGCATCCTTATTTCCCCCCAGTTCCTTTGCATAGACCGAGGCTGACCAAGTCTTCAAATCTATGTTGACCGCATCAGTTAAGCCAAGGAGTTCTCTCGCCGGCTCGGGATCGAGGCAGCCATTCGTGATGAGGACATTCTTCAAACCTAGACTGCGGGATGCATGCATGCTATCCCGGACGTACTCGAAATGCACGCAGGGCTCGGAGTAGGTATAGGCGATAGAAGGAGCGCCGGAGCTGAGGGCCGCGGACGCTAGACCTTCGGGCGTCATCGCCTCGAACTCGGGCGGCACCTCCTGGGATATATGCCAATTCTGGCAAAAAGGACACCGCAGATTGCAGCCTACGAAGCCCGCTGAGAACACGGAGCTGCCTGGCATGAAGTGATGAAGAGGCTTTTTCTCTATAGGGTCAAGGGCGAGGGCGGACAGAAGGCCATAATACGGCAACCTGAGCTTACCTTCTTCGTTGCGCCTGACCTTACAGAGGCCAGAACGTCCCTCGGCGAGCCGACAGGCGTGGGGACAGAGATCGCAGACGACGAATCCTCCCTTTTCTGTATGCCAGAATTCGGCTTTTGCGGGAGGGAGCATCGTCAGCTTCATTTAGCCGCGAGCGCCCGAGAAGGCACGACTCGGGCCCCTGGGGGCGGCCGGAAAACGAAGCGGTGCGTCAACCTCAAAGGGTTCGTAACGGACGCCCCGGCTGCCTCGTCGTACCCAGATGCGGACTATCTGGCGAGAAGAGCCGGATGCGTCCACGGGCGAGGCCTTCTCCTCGACTCCCTGTACGTCGGCCTTGCGGAATTCGAGTATCGCCGGTTCGTCTCCCGCGTGGTCGGCGAGGAGGAGGCATTTGCTTCCATCATAAGGGTGCTTGCGAAGGGTTCCCACGAAGGAAACCGCGTCCTGTGGCGTTCCCGATTCGTAACGTACGATCTCGGTCAGCGGTTCTTCTTCGAGATACTCGATAAAGCCATCGCCCGTCATGCTAGCGCCTCCTTTTGGCCTTGCAGGCTTTCGCTTCCCTGACACTCAGTATAATGGTCAAGGCGGCGGAAAGTAACAGCGCGGCGATGGGAAACCAATCGCCGAAGCGCACGTAGACCGTCGAGGCTGCGTTCCGATAGACGGGTACTCTGATGAACTTGGCAATCGGAGCGAAGAGGGGCAGAGAGTCTATGATCTCGCCATGGGGTCCCACGACACAAGAGACCCCTCCGTTCGTCGAGCGTACCAATGTCTTGCGCGCCTCGATCGCCCTGAACCTCGCCGAGGCCCAGTGCTGAATCTCGGCGCTGTCAGTGAGCGACCAGGAGGTGTTCGTCAAATTGATCAGCAAATCGGCCCCCCTGAGCGAGAACTCGTGGCAGATATCGGGGAAGGAGTCCTCGAAGCAGATGGGCGCCCCAAAACGGACGTTACCCGACTTTGTCGGCAGATCGAAGATCGTATATTCGGTCCCCATCGCCCAGCCCGAATCTATGCCGACAACCTTCTGCATGAAGGTCCGGAATGCCGGAATATCCCAGAAGGGGATGACCTCGGCGAAGGGTACCATATGCATCTTCGCGTAGCTCTTCACCATTTTCGCGTTGGGATCAATGAGTATTGCTGAATTAGTCATCACTAGGCTTTGCCAGTCGATAACGATGGGGGCGCCAGTGAAGAGCCAGGCGCCAGTGTCTAGTACGAAGGGCACGAGAGGATCGCTCGCTGGATGTTTTTCGAAATAACCGCGAAACTCTGCGTAGGGCCTTCTGAGCGTAGTTTCGCTGAAGACCACGAGTTCGGGCTTGACGGGCGCCTTGGCAATGGCCTTGCGTGCGAGGCTTATGTTCGCGGCGAGCGTGGCTTCCTCGTCTCCGTCTTCCCAGGGGTCGGTGTCCTGCTGAACGATGACTGTGTCGATGCTGCCCACCTGCGGAATTTGCTCTCTCTCCTTGACTAGGCCATATTCCAAGTCCCCCGCGATTAGGACGAGTGCGATAGTTGCGTAGGCGATCCGTGCTCTTGTCGCGAGCGGAAAAGCCTCGTCGCGGCGCGGAACCGAAGGCAGCGAACGCGGCGATGCGCCCCAGCCGAGGATAATCTCGGCTATAGCTGCATTGAAGATAGCGAGCATGAAACTGATTCCGTAGACTCCTGTCACGTCCGCTATCTGAAGCAAGGGCAGCTCGTCGGTAAGCGAATAGGGGAGGAGTCCCCAGGGATAGGCGAGAAAGCCCGTGGATTTGCAGTATTCGAAGCCAGTCCAGAGTAGGGCGAAGGCTGCGGGGCGTGCTTTATCTCCCCGAACCAGGAAAAGCCAGATATATAGACCGAGCACCATATAAACAATGAAGTATGCAAGTGTCGTGCTCCCGAGGGTCCAGAAGCGATAATCGTGGAAATTCCACAGCCAAAAACTTGTTCCCGCGTGTTGGAGAGCGCCGAAGAGCCCTGCGACAAGGGCTGCCGATTTGGGGCCACGGAGCCTTAAGATCGCAAGATAGAGAGGCACGAGGGCGATGAAGCCCAATGGAGCCGATCCGTGCTTAAAAAGCTCGTTCGGTACGGCGAGAACTATGAGGAGCGCCGAGAAGACTGCGAGCGCGAGGCTCCGCGGCAGTTCTCGCGGACTTTTCGGCCCCGCCGATACCCTGGTCTTAGTGTGATTCATGATTACCTATGATAACTTCCGAGGTTCTCCGCGGAAAGGCCGGCGACGCTTGACCCTCTTGGCTGGGAACACTAGAGTTGCGCCCATGATAAAGGCGGTCTTCGCCGGGTCCTTCGACCCGCCCACTTTCGGGCATCTCAACATTATCGAACGGGCTCGCGGCCTCTTCGACGAGCTTCTCGTCGTCGTCGCGGTAAATCGCCAGAAGACCGGCCTCTTTGCGCCCGAGGAGAGGAGGGATCTACTCCTCGAGCTATTGGGCGGTTATCCCAATGTTTCCGTCCACCTTTGTGACGGCCTCATCGTGGAATTCGCTCGTAGCCACGGCTGCAAGGTCCTCGTGCGAGGTGTGCGCAGCGTTCCGGATTTCTCCTACGAGTTCGAGCTCTCGATCATGAATAAGGGCCTCAATCCGGGGATCGAGACCATTTTCATGCCTACGGACCCCAAGTTTTTCGTCCTCCGCTCCACCGCCATCAAGGAACTAGCGGCTTACGACGGGGACATATCGAGCATGGTGCCGCCCAACGTAGAGGTCGCGGTCAAGGCTAAATCCGGCACACCGGGCGGCCGGTTGGCTCCTTCTTCTCGGACTTGACAACTTTTGGACATTTGTGTACCTTACATGGGTTTGATGGACTTTGCGGTCCCGATCGTAGTTAAGCGCCCATCGCGCTCCGATTGCGCAGCTTTCGGAATTTTCCCGTAACGAGGTTTAGTATGGCTGTACCTAAATTCAGGACTTCTAAGGCAAGGACGAGGCGGCGTCAGTCCATCAACATGAAGCTGACCGCGCCCACGCTCGTGAACTGCGGTAATTGCGGGAACCCCGTCCTGCTTCATAGGGTTTGCCCGAAGTGCGGTTTCTATCGCGGGCGGCAAGTAATTACGCCCGAATCCAAGGCATAAGGAGAGAGCAGCATGGACGAGCTGTTCGAGAAAATTAAGAAGATCATCGCTGAGAAGCTTGAGGTTGAAGAAGACAAGATCACCCTTGACGCGAGCTTCCGCCAGGACCTCGGTGCCGATAGCCTCGACACCTACGAACTCGTGTACGGCATCGAAGAGGAAATGGGTATCACCATCCCCGACGAGAAGGCAAACGAATTCGAAACCGTCAAGGACGCCTACGAGTTCATCAAGTCTCAGGTAAAGTAAATCTTAAGGCCCCAGCGAGAGAAGTATATCCGTTGTTTCAGAACGTCGGCGATTTCTTTCGCGAGCGCAAGGGCCAACTTCTAGCCTTTCAGAAGAAGGCGAACATAAGGTTCAGGAGTCTTGAGCTCCTGAACCTTTCTTTTACCCATCGTTCCTGCGGCAACGAAGATCCATCCCATAGCCAGAACAACGAGCGTCTTGAATTCCTTGGGGACGCGGTGCTCGGCCTTGTCGCCGCCACCTGTCTCTACGAGAGCCTAGGAGACAAGCCCGAGGGCGAGCTCGCTCGGATCAAAAGCTACGTCGTCTCGGAGGAGGCGCTTTCTGAGCTAGCCCTTAAGCTCGGCATAGCGGAATGCCTCCTCCTGGGCAAGGGGGAGGAACAGTCGGGCGGACGCGAAAAAAAGGCCATCCTGGCAGATGCGACGGAAGCCCTCATCGGCGCCTACTATCTCGACTCTGGCTTCGATGCAGCCTTCCGCTTCGTGCGCGGTCTCATCGAGCCCGAGATATCCATGGTCCTCCAGAACCGCCACCATAAGGACTATAAGACCACGCTCCAAGAGTACGCCCAGAAGTACCATCGGAGCTATCCCCTCTATAAGCTCGCGAAAAAGACCGGTCCCGACCACGATCGCACCTTCTGGGTATCCTGCGAGGTGGCAGGCTCCGAGTACGGGCCTCTCTCCGGCAAGAACAAAAAAGAAGCGGAGCAGTCGGCGGCCAAGGCCGCCTACGACGCCATCATGGCATCGGGCGGACTCGAGGCCGCAAGGATGCTGCAGATAGAGAATCAGTAGAGAAGTAGTTAGGCTCTTTTGTAATTTTTGATGGCCTTTTTGATCGTGCTCTCGAGCTCGGTTCGAGGCACGCGGATCTGTTCCATCGAGTCGCGGAAGCGGAGGGTGACCGAGTTGTCTTCCTTGGTTTGATAGTCGACAGTGATGCAGAAAGGGGTGCCGACTTCGTCTTGGCGGCGATAACGGCGGCCGATGGCGCCGCCTTGATCGTAATCGGTCGCGAATTCTTCCTTGAGTTCGCCACGGATGTCCTGGGCGAGCTCGGCAAGGCCGTCCTTTTTCATTAGGGGCAGCACGGCAACCGTGATCGGTGCGAGGGTTGGGTGGAAATGGAGCACGGTTCGCCAATCGTCGTCTGTGCCCTTGTCGGCGACCTTTTGGTCCTCGTATGCGTCGCAGAGTGCCATGAGGAGCTGGCGAGTTAGGCCGGCGGATGTTTCGATGATAAAGGGAATATAGCGCTCGTTGCCGTTCTCCTGGTCGATGTACTGGAGATCCTTTCCTGAGAACTGCTGATGGCGCGTGAGGTCGTAATTCGTCCTGTTGTGGACGCCTTCGAGCTCCTTGAAACCCATGGGGAACTCATATTCGATGTCGTAGGCTTCCTTGGCATAGAAAGCGAGCTCGTCCGGCCCGTGCTGGTGCCAGCGGAGCTTGTTCATGCGAATGCCGAGCTTCTCATAGTAGGCCCAACGCTGTTCGCGCCAGTAGTTGAACCACTTATCGTCCTCGCCGGGGTGGACGAAGAACTGCATCTCCATCTGCTCGAACTCGCAGGTGCGGAAGATAAAATTCTTGGTGACGATCTCGTTGCGGAAAGCCTTGCCGACCTGGGCGATACCGAAGGGAATTTTCATGCGGTTGGACTGGATGATATTTTTATAATTGACGTAGATGCCCTGGGCGGTTTCGGGACGGAGATAGATGAGGCCGGTGCCGTCGTCCACGGGACCGATGTGCGTCTTGAACATAAGGTTGAACTTGCGCGTGTCGGTGAGTTCGCCGCCGCATTCGGGACACTCTTTCTTAGCGAGCTTGGCGGGGTCGATCTGATCGGCGCGGAATCGCTGCTTGCATTTCTTGCAATCGACGAGAGGGTCGGTAAAGTTCTCGACGTGACCCGAGGCCTCCCAGACCCGGGGGTGCATGAGTATGGCCGCGTCGAGGCCCACGATGTCGTCGTGGAGCTGAGTCATCTCCTTCCACCAGAAGCGTGAGATTCTGTTCTTGAGCTCGACGCCCATCGGCCCATAGTCCCAGGCTCCGGCCTGGCCTCCGTAAATCTCGGAAGACTGGAAGACGAAGCCCCTCCGCTTGGCGAGGGAGACGATTTTCTCCATCGTGACGCTGTTATCCATGATGCGACTCCTAAGGCCCTGATTTCGCCCCACCGACGGTTACGGCAGCGCGCCTTTACGGGGCATCGCCGGCGGCTCTGGCCTAGATGAGGTTTTACCGGCGTCCCGAAGGTGACCGCATGATAAGGGCCGCGCTGACGCGGCCCCTATAACGCGGAGTGCTATAACTATACGCCGGAACGGGAGAGAAGGGCTAGCGTAGGAGAGCGAGCACTGTTTCCTTGAACTTTTTGCCTCGGTCGAACTCGTGGAGAAACATGCCGAAGGAAGTACAACCGGGAGAGAGGAGTACTATATCACCCTTCACCGCGCGCGCGCGCGCTTCGGCGACGGCTCGATCCAAGTTGTCGAAGGGACCGACGTAGGCCACTCCATCTTCGTCGAGAAGTGCCCGGAGCTTCTCGGTGCCGGACCCGGCGAGAAGGACGATGGCCTTAGCCGCGGCGTAGGCCGAGCGGACGGGTTCGAAGTCGAGGTTCTTATCGGTCCCGCCCGTAATAAGGACGATCGGAGCGTTGAAGGAGGCGAGGGCGGCGCTGACAGCCTGGGGGATCGTGGCGGCCGAGTCATTGTACCACGAGATGCCGTCCTGCTCGGCGAAGCGCTCGAGGCGGTGCTCGACCCCGGGGAAGCTCGCGATGGCCTTCACGATCTCTGCGGCACCGAGGCCGAATGCGCGGCAGGCGAGGGCTGCGGCCAGCATATTCTTGCGCTGGTGCTCTCCGGGGACGAGGAGGTGTTCGGGGAGGATAACCTCGGTATGGGCGCCATCGCCGGAGGCGGAATAGAGGCCGAACCGAGCGTTCCCCTCGCACAGCCATGCTCCTTTGATAGCTTTTCCCTCGCTCGAGTACCAAAGGACTCTGCCGCGCGTCTCGGTCGCGAAGGATTGGCCCCAGGCGTCTTCAGCGTTGCAGATTGTAAAACAAGAGCTGTCCTGGTCGGCATAGATGAGCCTTTTATCCGCCACGTACTCGTCCATAGAAGAATAGCGATTCATGTGGTCGGGCATGATGCTCGTTATGACGGCGACACGTGGCTTCAGCACGCCTAGTCCCCTCATGTCGGCGAGCTGCCACGAGGAGAGCTCGAGGACGACCGGCGTATCGGCTGTGCATTGGCTTATGAAGGATAGGGGCGATACCGTGATGTTACCGCCCAAGAAGGCTTTTCCCCCCGAGGAGGAAAGGACGTGGTAAATTGCGCTCGATACCGAGGACTTACCCTTCGATCCGGTCACCGCTATGACGGAAGCGGCCGTGAAGCGCAGGAAGAGGGATATGTCGGTCTCGACCGCTTTGGCGGCGCACAGAAAGGGAGAGTCTGGCCGGACGGCGGGATTTTTGACGACGAGATCGGCCCCAGAGAAATCGCCTAACTCGTGCTTGCCGAGGACGTAGCGGATCGGCAGGCCGTCCAAGGCCGCGATACTGTCCGCGAGGGCAATCTCGTCCTTCATGTCGGTGACGGTGACCTCGGCGCCGGCTTCGGCGAGGAAGCGCGCGCTCGTAAGTCCGCCTCCGTTCAATCCAAGGCCCATGACCGTGGCTTTAACGCCGCGAAGATCCTCAATTCTGTTTATCGTCGAGTTTAAGTTCATATTCCTTCATGTCCCTGTCATTGAGATACGAGCGCATCGATACACCCTTGAGCGTATCCCTCCACGATGCAGGCACTCGGTCGCGCAGCTCGAGATACTCGGGCATAGCCTCCGAGAAGGTCGCGCCCCTGAGTGCGCCTTGTATCTTCTCCATTTCGGGAGCGAGGAACCCGACGGCTCTATGCAGGAGCGGCAAGAGGCGCTTGCGCAGCTCTGGCCCGGGAGGGACTGCCTGAGCGCAGATAGTCTTATACTTACAGAAAAGTGGATAGAAGGGATAGGTGCGGACGCCCTCGGCAAGCATTAATTTCGAGAAGAACTTCGAGAGATCATTATCCATCCAGATGCCGTGAACGAGATAGCCCCTGCCGGTCTCGCCTATCCACGTATTCGAGATGAGCTGCCGCACCTTGAAGGCTCGCGCCTTGCCGAGCTCCCACATGACCGCCTCGACCGGGATGATCTCGCTTTCAATGAAAAGGTGCTTCGTGCGAAAAGCAGGCGTGATGTCGTTGCTGCCAGCCTCGATAATGTCGCCTTGGAAATGGCGAAATATGAGATCTACTCGCATGAGAAAGAGGTAGACCGAGTCCTCGACCTTGTAGAGCCGATAGAAATGGGGCTTAAGGGGCTCGGACGGATCGAAGTAGTAAGTGAGGCCCCGGAAAATGTCGGGCATGATGAGGGCAAGCTGTTTGACGAGGGCTTTAAGGGCGTAGGCATAGGGAGCGCTGGGCACGTCGGAATGAATATCGTGGTGGATCGGGAAACGAGGCATGGTGAGTTCGGTATCGAGCTCAAGGAAGAGCTCTTCACTATGGTTGTAATGGACGATAAAGGAAGCTCCACTGGCAGACTCCGGTATGCCTGCTAGGACGGCGTTGATCTCGGCATCCGGATAGGCGACGCGGATCTCGTTGAGGAGTTCATCCATGGTTCCAAATAGTATATCTTGGATACGGTTCCGATGCAAATCGAATAGCCTTCGTGCTATTATAAGATATAAGTATGGGGGCAGCATGAAGAAGGCAATGCTTCTCGTCTTTCCGCTCTTAGTCGCGATCTTCGTTCAGGGGCTTGGCGCCCAAGCGGCTTCCGGCAAGGAATCCTCGGCCTATGCCGAAATCGTCTTCTTCGAGGGGGCGGACCTCCTCATCTTGCGATCGAATGGCAAGGTGGATAATGGGGAACCTCTCGGACAGAAGCTCCTTATCGGGGATCAAGTCCAAACGGGGGCAAAGACTTCGGTCGAGCTCGTCCTCCTGCCCCGCAGATCGAGGATCCGCCTGTCAGAGAACACGGCCGTGACGATACGCGACCTAGGCGACGACGGCTCCACCGGCCTCGAGCTCCTCTATGGCCGGCTGCGCTCCAAGGTCACTAAACTGGCATCTGGGAACGCGCCTTACAAAGTGAGCTCGCAGAGCTGCGTAGCGGGCGTCCGAGGCACCGATTTCGGCTGCGACGTCCTGGTCGCCCGCTCGGGTGCTCCCGCTCCGACTCAAATCTATTGTTTCGAAGGCTCGGTCGAAGTCGCCCCGAGCCTCCCCGCCAAGGCCCAGGCCGATGCCCCAACGGCACTAGGTGCACCGAAGGGAGACGCGGCGAACTCGGCGACTGGGAAGCCTGTTATTGTTTCCGCGGGGGGCATGGCCCTCGTCGAGGCTGCGACCGCGGACAAGGCCGCGTCGGTGATCGAGAAGCCGATCGAAGCCGAGCTCCGCGCCTACTGGAAAGCCAACGACTTCACCAAGGCCGAGCCCGTCGCTGCCGAGGCCCTGCCGCCTCCGCCTAGCGCTCCTGCGGTCGATTGGGGCCATATCCGCGCTCAGCTCGCGGCAAAGAACTCCGCCATCCTCGGCGCCTCGGCCTTCATCCTCATCGGTGCAGGCATCGAGGCGGCATCATTCCTCCTTCGAGGCAACGACTCGTCTGTGGCCGATGAGCTGCTAGGCATGGGCGCTTTATGGACGGCCTGCGGCATACCGATACTCGTCGTTTCCTTCGCTATCGACCCGCTCAAGGGCATCGTTATTAAGTAGACTTGCCGCGGACGAGGGGGAGTGTTACGCAGGATTCTTTCGGTGAGATACGCGCTCTCGATCAGGGCGCTCGAGGGCGTTGAGCGCGGCTTTATAGGATGCGAAGCCTTCTTCGAACTCGCTCTTCTCCTCTCCCGGCTCGAAGCGCCTAGCGATCCGAACGAGGGAGAGCGCAGCCTCGGCGAGGCTGGAAACGTCGCCTAAGGCGAGGGCTATAGCAGCGGCGTCGCCTAAAAGCTCGCAGTCGAGTATCTCAGGGACTTCGACGGGTACGCGAAGTATATCGGCCTTAAGCCCGCAGAGGAAATCTTCCCCGGCAGCGCGCCCGCTGGACCTAGCGAGATTGAAGGGCAGGCCGTCGGCTAGGGCGAGTTCCGAGGCGAGCCTCAGGCCGTAGCACATGCCTTCGCATGCGGCGCGGCAGAGTTCGCTTCGGCCTTGCTCCATCGAGAGACCGAAAAAAACGCCGCGGCGGCTCGCGTCCCAGAGCGGAGCGCGCTCGCCCGAAAGATAGGGCAGGAAGCCGGCTTCCGAGACACCACGCCTCGCCGCTTTCGCTTCCGCTAGTAGACCGCGCACGTCAGTACGGAGTATGGATGCTAGCCACTCGAGGCCCGCTCCTGAGCTAGAGACTCCCCCTGAGACGTTCCAAAGCCTTGGAACTGCATGGGGCAGGGAAAAGAGCCGTCCGTCGCGGGAAGGCCGCGTTGAGCAGATATTTAGGGCCTCCGAGCTGCCCGTACGGTCGCATGCGGCGCCAGGAGTGACCGCTGCGGAGCCGACGACCGCGGCGAGGAAGTCGGGGAAACCTGCGACGATCGGAGCGCCTGCCTCGATGCCGAGGCGAGAGGCGGCTTCCGGAACGAGAGAGCCTATAATCGCGCCTGGAACAGCGAAGGGAGGAAATCGATCCTTGGGGAGGCCCAAGGCAGCGATGAAACGCTCGTTCCATATATACGGCTCGTAGCCGGAGTCGGGCAGATAGGTGCAGGCCTCGCCCGAGAGGGCGAAGGCGACGTATTCGGGACAGGAGAAGAACCAGCGCAGTTTTGTGCGCTCATCTTCGTCGGCCTGCCGCCAAAGGCGGCAGGCCTTTGGAAGGTAGAATGTCGGATCGATCACCATGCCCGCGATGGAGGACAGCTCTGCCGCCTCCGAGACCGCCCTGCGGTCGAGCCAGGAAAGCGCAGGGCCAAGAGGCTTGCCAGAGACGTCAACCGCGACAAGGGTAGGGCCGTTGCCGCTCACCGAAAGGGCTCGGACTCTGTGTGCAGGGGAAGCGGCCTTAGCTTGAGCAATTGCTTCTGCACCAGCTACTAAGGACGCTTCGACCCAAGTCGAGGCGTCGGACTCGTGAATCCCGCCGGGCGTCTTGAGACTAGCAAGAGGCCGACGGGCGATTCCGAGAAGCTTGCCGTCTTCTGCTATAAGCGCCGCCTTGACTGATGAGCTGCCTATGTCGAACGCTAGGTACGCCATGCGCCTTTACTCGCTCTTTACGAGGAAACGGACGTCGCACTTCTCGGCGTAAGGGCAGGAGGCGCAGGAGGCGCCGGGGCACTCGAAGAAATTGCGACCATATTCGAGCTGCTCGAGATGCCAGCCGAGGTCGCCGATATAGTCGTCGAGCGCCTTTCTGCGCCGCTCAGCCTCTTCGAGCTTTCCGCGATATTTTTCGGCGAGCCTCGCGCGCACTGCCTTCCCCGAGCGGTCGCGGCGGGCGAGGTCGAAGAGCTCGCGTATTTCCGCGAGGGAGAGGCCGTAGTCCTTGAGCTGTTGGATGCGCTTAAGATAGATGGCATTGCGCTTGGGGTAGCGCCGATGTGCGCCTTCCTGCCTGCCCTCGGACTCAAGAAGCCCGAGCTCCTCATAGTAGCGTATCGTCCGATCGGTCACGCCGAAGAGGGCCGCGAGCTCGCCGATCCTATAGGTCCTTGTCCCATTTTCGCTCGCCATAGGCTTTAAATCGCACCTTTCACGTCAAGTTCGCCCAACGGCAATTTCGAGCTCCTCGAAGCGCACGGGCCAAGCCCACTATACTATCCTGCGCCAACGATTGAGAAGTGAGGTCGAAGGCCTATGCGTAAGGCGTTTTACATCGTAGCAATCCTCTGTCTCGCCGGGGTGAGCCTCTTCGGCTCACCCTCCAAGGCCCTCAAGGTTTGCGTCTTCGTGCCCAATGTCGTCTCGGGCAGCCCAACCTATGAGCAGATGGTCGCGGGCGCCAAGCGGGCGGTCGCTGAAGTCCCCGGCGCTTCGATCAAAGTGGTCGAGGCGGGCTTCAACCAGGCCGAGTGGCTCGGCAAGCTCAGCTCCCTCGTGGCTACGGGAGAGTTTGGGCTCATTGTCTCCTCTAACCCTGCGATACCTGATCTCTGCGCGCAGGCGGCCCTCTCCTTTCCGGCGGAGCGTTTTTTCGTCGCCGACTCATGGTTGCCGGGTAACAAGGCCATACACACGGTGCTCTATAACCAGCTTGAGCAGGGCTACCTCGTGGGCTATCTCGCGGGACTCGCGAGCTCGGGCAAGCTAGGCGGCAAAGCCGGCCACAAAGCCGGACTTATCGTCGCACAACGCTACCCTTCCCTCGATAAGCTGATCGAGCCTGGTTTTGCCAAGGGCCTCGCAGCCTCCGATCCCGGGGCAGCGCTCGAGACGAGAGTCCTCGGCAACTGGTATGACGCTACCAAGGCCTCGGAGCTTGCAGCCTCGCTCTACGACGCGGGGGCGGCCGCTATCCTGCCGATAGCGGGCGGAGCGGCGCAGGGCGTAGTGAGCGCTGCCAAGGCCAAAGGTCGCTACGTGCTTTGGTTCGACGACAATTCCGGCTATCGCCTGGCTCCCGGCACGGTCATAGGTTGTGCCGTGATGCGCCAAGAGAAGCTCGTCTACGAGCAGGTGAAGGCCCTCCTTAAACAGGGACCGGCTTCAAAACTCTATGGCGAGGCCGATATCGTCGGTGTCCAGGCTGGTTATGTCGATTTCGACGGTAACGACCCTGCCTACAAGGCCCTGCCGGCAGCGGCCAGGGCTGCTCTCGAGGGCGAGCTTGCTAAACTCAAGGCAGGCAAGCTGGCCTTTCCCGTCTCGGGACTGTGAGTCCAGTGGAGCTGCTCTCCTGCGAAGGGATATCGAAGTACTTCCGCGATACGACGACCCTCGCCAATGATCTTATAGACCTCCAAGTTGCGGCAGGAGAGAGACGGGCGATCATCGGCGAGAACGGGGCGGGCAAGAGCACTCTCGGCCGCATTCTCGCCGGCCTCGCGATGCCTGACTCAGGTAAAATCCGTGTCCGCGGCGCGTCGATCGAAAGCGGAAGCGTACGAGCGGCGGAGGCCGCGGGCATAGGCTTCGTGCCTCAAGTGTCACTCCTCGCGGGCGAGCTCACGGCGGCAGAGAACATAGCCCTCGGCCGAGAGCCTCGCGCGATGGGCCTTTTCGTGTCGCGCAGGAAGACCTATGTCGAGGCAGCCCTCCTCTTCGAGCGCTTCGGTCTCTCCATCGATCCGGAGGCTCCCGTATCCTCTCTCTCTGCTGCCGAGCGGCGCGGAGTCGAGATAGCGCGCGCCCTCGCTCGCGGGGGGGAGGTCCTCATCCTCGACGAACCAACGTCTATACTCTCCGAAATCGAGTCCGAGCGGCTCTTTGGACTATTGGGGCGTTTGACCGAGGAAGGAAAGGCGATAATCCTCATCACGCACAGACTCGCCGAAGTGAGGCGATTTGCGGACAAACTCACCGTCCTTCGCCAAGGCCGCGTCGTCGCGGACGAGAGCGTAGAGCAAAGGAGCGAGGAAGAGCTCTCCCGCCTCATGGCGAGGGATGCTCCTTCTCGCGAAGCGGTCGGCAAGGGGTGTCGACCTCCTACTGAGAATGCTGCGCGGCCTTGCGAGCCGCGGCTTGAACCGATGCTCGAGCTGCGCGATGTCGTCCTCGTCCGGGGAGCCAAGCCGCTTCGACTGTCGGTGAGACGGGGCGAGGTGCTCGGCGTGGCCGCCCTCGCAGGGAATGGCCTCGGAAGGCTCGAGGACTACGCCTCAGGCCTCGTGAAGCCGAGATCGGGCGAACTGCTGATCGCCCAATCGCCTCTGGACGAAGCTCGACGCAGGAGGCTTAGGCAAGGATTGCCCACGCGTTTCGGCTACGTGCCTTCGGATCGCGAGGCTCGAGGGCTCTGCCTGCATGCTTCCGTACGCGACAATCTCCTCGCCCTGCGGCTACGCGAGTTTCGCGGCCGCGACTATCTGGGGGGGAGGCTGCGGGATAACGCCGCGCTCGAGGCGGCTTCAGGTGTGGGGCTCGTCGCCGGGCTGCGATCTTCGGTCGCCTCCTTGTCGGGCGGCACTAGGCAGCGTCTCGTACTCGGCCGTGAACTTCGCGCGGACGGCGAGCCGGGATCGGGTGCTTCGGTTTTCGTGCTGGCCGAGCCCCTGCAAGGCCTCGACCTCGCGGCTCAGGCACTCGTCCTCGAGCTCATCCGCGGCCTCGCCGACGATGGGGCGGCGATACTCTTATTGGACTCTAACGTAGAGGAGATCGTAGCTATAGCTGATCGCGCGGCCGCCCTCTATCGCGGCGAAATAGCCTATGAAGGGCCAAACGAGGGTGAAAGCACGTCGAAGCGGCTCATGTCCGCCATAACCGGCGCGGCGGGGTCGGCCGTATGAAAGGCCGAGCTCGAGCGCGCATTGTCGCTCTCGCCTCATCCCTAGCCTTCGCCGCCATCTATGCCCTCGTTGCGAGTTCGGACCCGATGGGGGCGCTCTATGCCTTCTTCGTAAGCCCCTTCGCGAGTTCTTATGCCTTTTATTCCCTCCTCGAATCATCGGCGAGTCTTCTCTGCTGCGCTCTTGGCGCCTGCCTCGCCTTCAGGGCGGGAGCCTTCAATCTGGGAGGTGAGGGGCAAGCCGCAGTTGGCACGCTCGCGGCAGCTCTCGTAGCCCTCGCTTGCACTGGCGGGGGCTTGTCCGGAGCGCCTGCTATTTCCGCGGCCATCGTCGCAGCAGCGATCGCTGGAGGCGCCCTGGCTCTCTTCTCGGCAGTCGCCGAGGAAAAAGCGGGGGCACAGGTCATGCTCACGAGCTTCCTCTTCGGGCAAGCCGCCATCATCGGGGTGAATTGGGCGGTCGGGGGGCCGCTCAAGGACCCGAGCGCCAATCTCCTGGGGATGGCCGCGATTTCCGAAGGGCTCAGGCTCCCCCTCCTCGCGCCGCCCTCGCCCTTGAGCCTGGCCTTCCCGATCTCCCTCGCGCTCGCCGCGGCCGTCATCTTCTTCACTCGAGGTACAAGGGCGGGAGTCGAGCAGCGTCTTTTAGGCAAAAATCGACTTTTCGCCCGGGCCGTGGGCATCTCTCCGCAAACAGGGGCCTGGTCCATGGTAGCTAGCGGCGCGTTGGCCGGCATAGGCGGCTCCTTCCTCGTCCTCGGCCAGACGGCCAGGGCTGTCAAAGATATGACCGGGGGGATAGGTTGGAACGGCCTTGCCGTCGCCCTCATAGCCGGCTCGGACGGGCTCGGCGCCCTGCCTGCCGCGCTCTTCTTCTCTTGGCTCGATTCGGGCGCGCGCCAGGCCTCGATACTAGCCGACCTTTCGCCCGATGCGAGCGCGGTCATGAAAGGCATAGCCCTCTTCCTTATCACCGCTGCAAGCCTTGGCTCGCGGCCTCGGGCCAAGGCCCTACAGGCAAGGGGTAAAGCGTGATGCTCGATAACCTGACGTCCCTAGCCCTTTCGTCACTCTCCTCCGCCGCTCCCTTGGCTCTTGCAGCGCTCGGCGCTCTCGCGACAGAGGAGGCGGGCTCGCTCTCGATATCGATCGAGGGCAGTATGATAGTCGGGGCCTTCGCCGCGACCATGGCCGCTCAGGCAGGCTCTGGTCTCGCGCCGGGACTCGTCGCAGGCGCGGCTGCGGGCCTGGGGCTCTCCTGCCTCGTAGGCGGTGCTGCCCTCGCGCTCGGCGCGGACGTCTTCGTTGCCGG
>Ga0326727_10015450_pt1 | contig 16381 bp, 13 predicted proteins | sample MB2enrmetagenome_FD_207643 | JGI IMG/M metagenome (GOLD analysis project Ga0326727, IMG submission 207643) | Lab enriched peat soil microbial communities from McLean, Ithaca, NY, United States - MB29MY | ecosystem: Environmental > Terrestrial > Soil > Wetlands > Peat | place: USA: New York...
TGCTGTCGATACCTGTTGCCACCACAATAACGGGAAAGGGGGCTATACCTGAGAATCATCCTCTTGCAGTTGGTGTTAGTGGGTCCTACAACCGACCTTGCGCTTTGCGCGTTATGCAAGAAGCTGACGTTGTTCTTGTGGTAGGCACAAAACTTGGAGAAGTCGCGACGGCGGGCTGGACTGTACCCAATCACGAAGCTAAGTTGATTCATGTAGATATTGACGCCGCAGTAATCGGAAGAAACTACCGGACCAAGGTGGGTATGGCTGCGGATGCCAAGTTGGCTATTAGAGACCTGCTTGAACAAATCCGTGGCAAATCGTATCCGTCTCATGAAAACTGGGTTAATGATGCGGCTGGTTTTGTAGACAAGTGGCGTGAGATGGTCAAAAAGAAAATGGAGCCCCCAGCTGATCCAATACGTCCGGAGTATGTGATTCACGCCATAAGGGAAGTTATGTCTCCTGACGAACCGCTAGTCTCAGATGCCAGTTTTCCGACCGTATGGACGGGTGCTTATTTTGATGTCCTCCGTAGCGGACGGGTTTATACAGCTCCACGAGGAGCCGGCGGTACAGGCGGAGGATTTCCACTGAGCTTAGGTTTCCAAACCGCTTTGCCTGATAAGAGAGTGTTCTGTGTGGCAGGTGACTGTGGATTCAGCGTTGTTTGCCAGGAATTGGAGACTGCTGCCAGAATCGGTCTTCACGTAATAACGATCGTTCTCAACAACAGCTCCCTCGGCTACATTCGTCACGAACAGAAGGCGTTCTATAGTGGAAGATTCGTCTCTACCGAATTCCGTAGAGTCGATTTTGCTAAAGTTGCGGAAGGCTTTGGTTGTCTTGGAATTAGAGTCGAAAAGGCTGAAGAGCTAAGTGACGCGTTGAAGCAGGCGAAGAATAACAACGGACCTGCCGTTTTGGATGTTATCGTAGATCCTTGGGCTTACCCGCCCATCCTAGAATTCCTCTCCTCAGGATGGAACGAGGAGCTTGCGGCCCTCATGAAGGTGTAGCGCCGACTCAGCGAACATCTTAGACGTACCCGTAGGCCAGCCACCCACCGTCTGCAAGAATTGTCTCGCCGGTGACAAAAGATGCCTCATCTGAAGCCAGGAAAGCTACTATGTTTGCAACCTCGTTGGGGTGGCCTAAACGCTTCATTGGAGTTCGCTCCACTACGGGAGAAATGTCACGAATCCCTGCTTTGACTTCTTCTTTTAATCTCTCAGTTTCTAGGTACGCTGGAGCGACGCAATTAACCCGTATATTGTAACGAGCCCATTCGATTGCTAGCGTTTTCGTCAGACTCACGACTCCAGCCTTCGCAGCACAATATGATGCACGATTCGGAAAAGATGCGAATGCCGCTACTGAAGAAATGTTAATGATAACACCCGTGCCTCTATCAGCCATCATTTTTCCAATGATTTGGCTGCACAAAAATGCGCCTTTTAGATTTACATCAATTGTTTTATCCCATTCAGATTCGGTAAGCTCTAAACTTGGTCTGGCCATGAAAACACCGGCATTGTTTATGAGGATATCCACCTTACCAAAAGCTTCCACTGTTCTTTCTGCAAGCAGTTCAACATCTGCTTTTCTTGAGACATCTGCCTTGAGTAGGAGTGATCTTCGACCGACCTTTTCGATCCTCGATGCAGTTTCGGCAGCCTCTTGAGCACCAGTATTGTAGTTAACTACTACATCGCATCCCTCATCGGCCATTTTGAGAGCAATTGCTCTGCCTATTCCCTTGCTTGCTCCAGTCACAATGCATGTTCTGCCATCAAGCCTAGGTGTCAATTGTGGTCACCGGCTTTCGATCGAATACGCGATATATTTCTTCCTTAGACATTCCCGCTTCGATAAAGTGGTACTTCAGCGTGGAGACTACGAACTCTCAAAATTTGCTGTTCCTCTCTCTGCAAATCAGACTAAACAATCAAATATCGGTCGGGTCGACATCCCGGCAAGTGTAACGAGAATGGAAAGCCCTGTACGCAATGATGACAGTGCGCTTAGAGAGGTCATGCATATTCAGCCGGAGGCAGTTGATCCTGACCGACAAATCACGGCGGTGTATCGTGTTGAAGGATCCGTGCCTTTGAATAAGATGGCTGAAGAGGCAGCTATAGAGAATTCGACGGGTACGTGGACCTTAGTTGGATATGAAACCCTTGAATTGAGAAAGAAGTATGGTGCTAAGATCTTTCGCATGACTGGTTCCGGAAACTCAGGCTACATCAGTCTGGCGTTTGAAGCCTCAAACTATGATCCGGAACTAGGAGGCATTAACTGCCTGCTTTCAGATATAGCCGGAAACATTTTCGATATGGCTATTCTCGATAACGTGAAACTCATGGACGTTAATTTCCCGAAATATTGGGTCGAAGCATACAAGGGACCGAAATTTGGGGTGGAGGGAACAAAGAAAGTAGCCGGGATCACGGAGAACCGCCCAGTCATCGGTTCCATCACCAAACCCAACATTGGCATTGATACAAAGACGTATGCGAAATTGGCTTACGAGACCGCCCTTGGAGGGATTGACATCATGAAGGACGATGAAGCTATTGTCAGTCCAAAGTATTGTCCGCTAGAAGCTCGGGTTTCTGCTGTGATGGAGTCAATTGACCGCGCGAAGCAGCAAACTGGGAAAGCCGTTCTGTATGCGGTGAATATTACGACTCGTCAAGATAAATTGCTGGAACTAGCTGACAAGGCTATACAAGCCGGAGCGAATCATCTCATGGTTTGTGCACCTTACATTGGTTTCGGTGGTATGCAGGCGTTAGCCGAAGACCCGTCCGTAACGGTTCCAATTCATTCGCATCGAGTTGGACATGCCGCTTTCACTCGGAATCCAAAGCATGGAATAGACGTGGCGCTCTGGTCGAAGCTCATGCGAATGAGCGGCGCCGACCAATTACATGTGGGCAGCGTGGAAGGAAAGTTCTACTTCAGTGCAGAGGAAACTCAGCACACAATAACGGCTCTTCGACAACCTTGGCTGCATATCAAACCCACCATGCCAGTTTCTTCAGCCGGAAACCGACCGGCCAGCATTGGAGCGAACATTAAGACTCTTGGAACCGATATGATGTTTCTGGCAGGAGGAGGAATACACGGACATCCTGACGGTTCAACTGCAGGAGCCCGCGCCATGATGCAAGCCGCGAGAGCAGCCCTTTCAGGCGTACCACTCGCCGAAGCCGCTAAAGAACACCGTGAACTACAACGTGCTCTAATAACCCTCGAACTGAAACATTAGCCGGCAACGGTCTTTGAAACGTCTCCGGAAACTGTACTCCAGCCGCCTATAAGTCAGCATCCGATTTGACGAGCTGCTCAAACCTATCTTTTATTTTCTGAACTAATTCCTTTTCATCTACACCAAACAATATGTTGTTGCAGTCGCTGAAAGTGCTGATTGGATGCACTCTTACTCCAGCGTCCGCGAGTATTTGCATTTCATCTTCGGCGAGCTTGCAATTCGCTATGGGTACGACCAAGTCGCTTATTTTGATTCGGCGCGATTTGAGGATACCAACGATTTTTCCAGTCTGCGTGCCGTATCCGCCTAGTCCTCCGACAGGTCCAACATCAAATTTCACTCCAATCGTTCCGGTGGACACCACCGAGGGTGAGATGAGCAACCCCGATAGTTCGGAGAGAAGACTGGCGACTATCGCCACGCCCGCGCTTGGACCTGAGACTCCCTGTCCTGGACTACCCTCCAAAAGACTCCGGATCTGGAAGTGAATGTGCATTCTGTTCAGATCAATCCGGCTTACTCTCCATAACCAAGATGCGACCGCTTCAGTGGCATTTTGGGCGCTTTGCAACACAGAATCATCAGCCACCACCGACTGTCCAATTATTGCTGATGTTGAATTTCCTGTAACTGACACTTGCTTTTGACCCAGGATGATTGGTCTAACTGAACATTCTACAGCAATTATTCCTCCGACTCCGTTCTCTGTAGCGTAGAGGCCGAATGATACACCGACGATGGGTGCGGACGGAAGCAAAGCCTCTCCTAATTCTCTCTGATGCTTCTCTTGGGTTGACTCTAACGCCTCAATTGCCTTTTCGAAGTGGTACAGTCGAATTGGGTAGCAGGTCTCGTCGATTACCTCGATTGACAACGGTTGGCCTTCGGTTCTCGAAATCTGAATGATGTTGTCCAACCGTTCCAGGTCCGCCGCGTACTTGTGCAAGATCAGGTTTGATTGCTGTTCATCCTTTGCGGCGTGCAGTTCGTAAACTGCGCTTAATTCGGATGCCCATAACCTATGGGATTCATATATTGTCTCGGCGGCTGCCCTTGGGCTTAAGATGCGTTGCATTCTGAAGAGGCGAGTAATCTTCGCAGCCGTGATTTCTGGGTGCAGGAATCGCTTGTATTTTCGGAGATGTATCTGGACGACCTCATTCCATTCTTGGTCGTCGAGTGGCGGATGTACGTAGAAGACGTTTGGTTCGAACCGATCTCTAGTGGCCTGATCGACCAATGTCTCTTTGTTCGAAGCGGCAATCACCACGATTCCTTCCTCGGGTTTGATTTCACTTAGCTCTGCCTTTACTTGTGCAAGGATCTTGTTTCCGGTTGGGTCCGCACCCCAGAAGATGGCGTCAGCTTCGTCCAAGAAGAGAATACATGGTGTCTTTTGTCTTGCCAGCGCGAAAAGGTCCTTGATCCGTTTCTCTGGTTCGCCGATGTAGCTGGCTCCACTCATTAGTTCGCCCCCGCGCACTTTAAGAAATGAGACTTTGTTCTCTGCAGCAGCCACCATTGCCAGCAGGGTCTTACCTGTGCCTGGGGGGCCGAAGAGAAGGAAACGGCAGTTCGACGCATAGCCGAGTTCGGACATCTTTCTGCTGAAAGCTAGTGAGATATGATTCAGGACTTTGTCACGAATGTCATGCAAACCACCTATGTCGCCCCTGGAGGCTTCCGGCGTTACAATGTACACAGCATCCATGACCTCGCGTGATTTTTCACGCTCAGCATAAAATTTCATTGTGTGCGCTGCTTCGGCGAAATCCTCTGGACTTACGCTGTAAGTGGGTTTCGTCAACTTGAGGAGAGGCCCAGGAATGGACCGTCTGATTGTCTCCAGCAGCGGGACTTCCTTGGCGCGTTTGACCTCTTTGAATACGCTAAGGATGTCGTTAGGGGTTATTGCTCCGTGGCGGCGTAGGGCTACCTCTCTTTCCAATATTTCAAAAATTTCCGTAGAGGAGATGCCTCGCCATCCTTCGCTAGCAAGTCTGTCTCGTACGATCGCCAAGAGCATGTCACGGGTTATCCCAGAGTCCATGTCTACACGAGTCATCCTTCTACGGATGTCTTCCCTTGTCTGCTCGTAGGAATTTGTGGCTACGATTACAAGAGTACGCGTATCGTTGCTGAGTATCTTGTCTAGCCACCGGTTAATCTCGTCTTGAACTCTGGTGTCTTCAAGTTCAGTTCCAGTGTCTCCTCTAACCTTTCTTCCGAAGCTCTGAAATTCGTCGATGTAAACCACAGAAGGCGCCGTGGAAGCCCGCTCAAGCAAGCGCCCTATTTGTTTCGTGCTCCGTCCATAGTACTCGGAAAAAACGTCGGATCCTTTGATTATAATAGGAGAAACGAGCAGGCCGTTTTTATGTCCCTCAAGCAGCATTTGTTTCAGCGAAACCATTGTCAAGAAAGTCTTTCCACTTCCGCTCTCGCCTGTAAGGCAAATCGCTTTAGGAAGCTCCTCTCTGTCGAACCATTTTCTTAGCATCGGGTGTTTGAGCACATGAAGTCGGAAAGCGTCTAAGAGCAAATTGTACTCTTTTTCTCGACCAATGAGTTTGCTGATCGAGAACTTGTTGGGTGGATAGAGGCGATCCAGCGACTGCTGGATTTTCCTGAATTTGCGCGGGGATACGCGAGCCCTTCGCCACTTCATGAAATCTCTGTCTACAGCTCTCAATGGAAGATAGTTGACGTAACGTAAGGCCTTGTGTTTTTGCCACCATGCGTTCTGGCGGTCAGCCTGAGCGGAGTCTGAGTTGTCCATTGTCTAATGTATCCCCCGATCCTACTCTTCCTCCAATGGTTTCAGGTCGAAGCCTTTCTCCAAGGTGAATCGAATCAAATACGCCATTACAAGGATCCCCGCGGCGAAACACACGACGAAGAGGTCCAAGAGTGATAAGAGATCAAGTGAAACCAGGAACATGAAGCGGAGGATGAATAGTACAAGCAACTCGCCGCCCATAATCACTATAATCGCTAGGAAAGAGGTCAACAGAAACTTGCAGATAACATCCATCCAGAGGAAGATCTTGTTGCCCGCATCTAGATACTGCCCAGTTGATTCTTTCCTTGAAGATTCGCGTCTGATCCATAATCCACCTACTGCAAAGAACTGAATCGCCAATGCAAGGTACAGTAGTTTCACCCATAGAGGGAAAGCTTGTCCGAAGTTCCCAATCCATTCGGTGAAACTCGACGCGGATTCCGCCGACGAAGGAGTGAAAGCAGCATTTAGAGGGACGAATGTTGCCCGTACGTCTAGTTCAGATGGCCCACTCGAGAGATAGTAACTGGTACTGTTTGTTGTTGCTGATTGATTTGAAGTCAGAATGTACGACCAGGCCGGGTTCGGGCTCGGTTGGCCCCCTGACAAACGATAGCTAGGTGTGCTGTAGGGTAATGTCGATTGATTTGACTGTACGTAGAGGTTGACTACGTAACTTGTCTGGAGATCGAAGAGAACTTTCAGCTCGTATGTTCCCGGGTGGGAGGTTGTTAGTGTGAATCCGTTCGTTGGGTATTGAGCTGGTTGAGTATAGTTAGCCACCGTCAGGTTTCCCTGCAGAAAGACACGTTGAATGCTGTTCTGGTTACTCGTTACAAAAAGCGAATCTCCTACAAACAGTACCATGTCCTGAGCATTCGTGATTGGTGACTGCTGGTCAGCAAGGACGAGATGTAGCGTTGGGGCGGAAAAGATTAGTGCCAGTGCTGCGACGAGCCATAAGACTTGCTGGACTCTCGACAGAGTCAAACAGATTCAATTCTTCTAATGTATGAGTGAGCGTCGAAATATTTCACTGTTGCGGAGTAGAGAGGATTATTCTACTCTATTTTCTCAACGCTTACTTTCATTGACTCCCGATCCCCCCGCGAATTGCGAAAACCGATAAACCTAGAAGCCCAAGGGCCGCGTCTGGCGGCTCAACAAAATACACTGAGTGAACCAGGAAATTGAAGGTCCATGTGACGTCAGGTGTACCAGATGAAACGTTCGGAACATCGGTCGTAGTTGATGTCTTACGATCAAGCTCGACGATCATCCAAGCGCTGAGCAATGGCGCTCGGATGGTCATCTCGTTCAGCAACATTCGCGAGGCCTTCAGATTTCGCTCTTCGATCCCGCAGGGAAGTTCTGTGCTAGTTGGTGAACGCGACGGAAATACACCTAGAGGCTTCAATTACAACATATCACCATTCGACATGTCCAAAGAGAATGTGTGTGGCAAGACTGTCCTCTATTCCTCTACGAATTTAACACGGGTTCTGGGCAAGCTGAAGAGAAGAAACGGCATAATCATTGGAGGCATCGTTAATGCAAAAGCCGCAGCAGATTTCCTTCGGTCGGACGGCAATGATGTCACTATCATTGCATGTGGGACACTCCAAGGATCAACGATCGAGGACTTGGCTGGAGCAGGTGCAATTGCGGCAGGTCTTCTGGACGAAGATCTTTCAGATGACGCGCTTATTGCAGTTGGACTCCACAAGAACCCTTGCTGGCGAAACCTAGTGAAGAGAGGGCGCACCGCGAAGCGACTAATCAATCTAGGATTCATGAGGGACATTGACTTCTGCCTCCAATCCAATACTAGTTCCGTTGTCCCACGGATGCGAGGAAATAGGATAGTGAATCTTGCCCAATAGAAGACCTAGGCACTACTGAAGTCGTGTTACAGTAATTTTGTCTCCTTTTCAGTTGTTTCATGCGACATCGCAGTGGAATAGCCAATCAAATTTAATTCATCTCAAATATAATGGCCTACCAAAAATCTCGAGGCCACGAGTTGGGCTCCTCGAAGAAGTGGTAGACACCGGTCGATGAGAAGCTTCGAGTTACTCGCCGGAGTTATTCTGGTGGGAGCTGTCGCTGTGCTAAATCCACTGGAAGTCCCTTGCTCTTGTAGTAAGCGTATGTGATCCCGTAGATCACCAGAGGTGTGACTAACACGATTACAACCACTAGGAAGTTCTGGAGTATGAATGGCCCAGAGAATTCGGGAGTGAGCAAAGAGTATCCAACGAAAAGTGAGCTGACCAAAGAGATGGCTCCAATGATGCTGATAATGGGGATGCCTCCAACTTTCTTCTTCACGATATCTGGCGAAGAGTCGAAGATGTCCTTCCGTCTGAATGGAAACAAGATTCCCGCAAGCCCAACGATTGCATAGAGTGCCGCGAAAAGGAATGTGATGTAGGTGAAGAGAATACTGATGTTGTAAAACACCGATGCGTAGGTAATAACTGCAGAAGCTATTGTTGTTATGATTATTGCCAGATAGGGTGAGTGATGCTTTTCGTCGACCGCAGCTAGAGAAGCGGGGATCGTTCGGTCAAATGACCATGCGAACATGTTTCGAACCGAAACGTACGTGTAGGGAACCGCGTTGACAAGGAGTGAGAGTCCAAATCCAATTGTTACTAAGAAGATGATTATCGGATTACTCGTTACGAAGGACATGAGGAATTGTGGAAACGGTGGAACTGGATATAATGAAAAATACGGAGAGTTAGGCATGGTTCCGAATGCTGCGCCATCGAACAGATATGACATTCCTCCGAGGAAATTATAGCCGAAAACTGATTGCGTGACTACCAGTATCGCGACTAGAAGGACCGCGAATAGGAGCAGTGATCCGATGATTGCGGCCAGCTGTGCTTTGCGAACATTTCTAATTTCGCCTGAAACATACGCTGAAAAGTTGAAGCCCGTGAAGTTCAGGAACATGAAGACCCAGCCTAAGACCGTACCCTGCAAAGTCATGGTTGAATCGTAACCGTTGGTCTGGGCGGCTTGAATCACCTTATCTACCGTTGTACCGGAATTCTGGTTGAAGTTCGCTACAAAACTAGAGTTAGATGAACTAAGCATCGCTCCGATATATGCTACTATTGCTATGAGAACAAATGCCCAAATCAATCGTTGTGTCCAGAATGTCGTTTGCGCACCGAAGAAAACGATGACTGCAATTAGCAGTATCAATGCGAGACTTATTCCGAAAACAGTTGGTTCGCCAGCTGGTGAGTTAAGAAAGCTTGCTAGATTTAGCATGCTTTGATTTCCTGTCAGTCCACCCATGTCGGCCAGGTATGCGCCGATTCCTGCCTCCGTGAAGAGTGTGACGTCAATAGCTATGAATGTGAAGAGGACGAATGTTAACCCGAAATTGACCATGAAACCGACTGCTGGATGTATGATCCTGCCGACCCAAACGTAATCTCCTCCCGTTCGCGGCATGGAGATGGAAAAAAGAACATAGAGCACAGCGATGAACAGTGAGAGCACCGCTGCCAGCAGAATCGATAAACCAAGATTCGCAGAAGGATAAAGCCCCAAGCCAAAAATCATCAACACGAAGAATCCGAACAGGTTCATACTTAGAAAATTGAAAACGAAACTATCTAACGTCCCGATCTCGCGAACAAGACCAGTGGCATCGCGTTGAAACACGCGTTTAGAATCTGACACAAGGATCCGCCCGAGCCGAGATGAACTTGGAACAAATATAAGACTTGTCAAGTCTCGCCAGTTATTGTTTAATGAAAACTCGTTTTTGATTGCGTAGTCTTAAATTCTGGTCTTAACGTTCGCTCGTGACATCATAGTGAGTCCAGCATGACGAAGCCTGGTATTGTGGATAAGGAACACGCCGTGTACCTTCCGCAAGACGAAATGCCGACCCACTGGTATAACATATTACCAGACCTCCCTGAACCGCTTGCTCCTCCTCTCGATCCGAAAACCCTCAAACCGATCTCACCAGAACCACTTTTCCGAATTTTCGCCAAGGAATTGGTGATGCAAGAAGTTTCAGCTGAACGCTTCATTAAGATTCCAGATGAAGTTTACGATGCATATATCCATCTGCCGAGACCAACTCCAATCCTTCGAGCCAGAAGACTTGAAAAATATTTGGACACTCCCGCTCAAATCTATTACAAATGCGAATACGCTAACACTACCGGCAGTCACAAACCAAACTCCGCAATAGCGCAAGCATACTACAATAAGACACAGGGAATCGAACGTGTCGTAACAGAAACGGGAGCCGGCCAATGGGGATCATCCCTGGCTATGGCTGCAAGCCTATTCGGATTGAAATGCAGCGTATACATGGTTCGCGTAAGCTACGATCAGAAACCCGGACGCAGGACCATGATGCAAATTCAAGGCGCCGATGTCGTAGCCTCACCGAGCAACAAAACGAAATTCGGGCAATCCCTCCTCAAATCTGACCCCAATAATTATGGTTCTCTCGGAATTGCAATAAGCGAAGCACTCGAAGACTGTCTTACCCATGAGAACACCCGATACTGCCTCGGATCTGTCCTCAACCATGTTCTCTTACACCAAACGATTATTGGCCTAGAATCGAAGAAACAATTCGAATCAATCGACGTGCAACCTGATGTTGTCTGTGGATGCATCGGAGGTGGCTCAAACTTCGCCGGATTCGCTTATCCATTCATAGCTGACAAGTTGAAAAAGAAAACGAACACAGAATTCGTGGCCTGTGAACCCAAGGCGGTGCCTTCGACGACACGCGGAGCATACACGTATGATTTTGGCGACACAGCAGAGTTGACTCCGCTACTGAAAATGTACACGCTAGGGCACAATTACCAAGCTCCACCGATTTATTCCGGTGGATTGCGCTATCACGGAAAGGCTCCGTCGCTATGCCTACTCATCAACAAGGGCTACGTAAAATCGGTAGCCTACTCTCAAACGGAAGTGTTCGAAGCAGCAATCATACTCGCTAGGACGGAAGGAATGATTACTGCTCCTGAGACAGCACACTGCGTGAAATACGTCATCGACGAGGCTCTTCGATGCAAGAAAACAGGTGAGAAGAAAATAATCGCGTTCAACAATTGCGGACACGGTCTACTGGATCTACAAGCATACGATGCATATCTCAACGGGAAACTTGTGGATTACGAACCCGCCACCATCAACGTTCCGAAACTTGTGAGTCAGTAAGTCATTACCTGGCAATTGATCGGCTGTAATTCATTCTTTATATAAGAATGAGTTCGCGGTTACAGATATGACTCGGGTCTCAAACTCCCGCAAACCAGTTCCGCCTTACCTTGCAGTCGGACTCTCAACCTTTGTACACTCCGTGAGTGAACGTTCCCAAATCAAGCAAAACCTTGAGACGATCGAAGACGCCATCCACGCCGCGGTAGGCATTACAAACATCAATATGCCCGTTAAGATCATCGCAACGGCTGAAGGGGCGCTAACCGGATTTACGGACGAGATATTTGACGTCCCACATGTGACTGCTGCCCGTGAAATGTTCATTGAAGTTCCAGGTGAAGAAACCGACTTTCTGGGAAGACTTGCTAAACTTTACGGACTCTATATCATCGGACAATGTAAAGCTCGATGGCCCGAAGTCATCAAAGACAGATACTTCAATACAATGTTCATCATAAATCCAAAAGGCAGAGTAGTCCACAAGGCAGCGAAGAACCATCTCTGGTGTCGAGAACGATCCTGCACGCCACACGACGTATACAATCGCTGGGTCAAAATGTTTGGAGATGGAATAGAATCCTTTTACCCTGTACTCAAAACTGAAGACATCGGAAATATTGGCACAATCTGTTGCAGTGACGGCGAGTACACAGAAGCCGTTCGCGCATTAGCTTTCAACGGAGCAGAAGTCGTGTATCGCCCAAGCGAAGCCGTGCCTATGACAAACAGCGGATATCCAGGCGGAGGTACCTGGATGGTCCAGAACCGAGGACACGCCCAATTCAATTCAGTCTACATGATTTGTCCTAACATCGGTCCGGTATACGTTCATCCACGAATGAAACATCCAATAGATGTGGCCGGTGGCAATTCCCATATCGTCGATTACACTGGAAACGTGATCTCATACTCAACTTCAGGCGCAAATACCCTGGTTGCGGCCATCATCGACATAGAAGCTCTGCGGCAGTTCCGAGTGATGAATCTGAATAGCAATTGGTTGAAAGATCTACGAACCGAACTCTTCAGTAAAATGTACGATAAACCGATTCATCCCAAAAATCTGTGGCTGTACCAAGCACCATGGAACCATGAGCGAGTTGACAAAATCTATCGTGACAACATCCAGAAGCTAATTGAAAGAGGAACCTATACTCGACCAGCAAACGATTTCCCCGGAGCACGATTCCAACCTTCCTCAACTTCAGCAGAGGAATTGAAATGGAATAACATCAAAAAACTCTGGAAAGGTCGGAACACCAAAAAAATTCGGAACGAGTAACTCACTATATCTTCCGAACCACTTCATCGGCCATCCCCAACTCAAATCGTTTGACAAGTTGCGTCTAAATGATCTCGAAGCGACTCAACGATTCACGCATCTTGAGCAGTATCAAACCAATCATAGTCGGGATGGTACTGTATGGAGCGCTCACGATTCCTTTCAACACTATGTGGGTTCCTACAACTGGCCTAGTCGCCCTAAGACCCACGATAGTCATCCCATTGCTCTTCGGTTTTCTATTCGGCCCAGTAGTCGGATTCACAACGGGCTTGTTTGGAAATCTGATTTCGGACTTTTTTTCCTTCGGCTCGTTCTTCTGGAACTGGGATATTGGAACCGGACTAATCGGACTAGTGACAGGGATTGGATATTTCCTTGTTAAGAGAGAAGATCGCGCGAAAAGCCGAGGCTTGATTCTTTCCTCTATCCTGTCGGTGATAGGATGCTTTGTTGGAATCGGATTCGCAACAGCAACAGACTATCTTTTCGGAATAGGAATGATCAGTTCAACCATGGCGCTAACTGAGTTTGGTACGGCGACTTTGACAGACGCTATTAACGGAGCCGTCCTCACGCCAATTCTACTCTACCTTTACCTCTTACTCTATAGTAGACGCGATAACTAGGATGGTGCTCCTGAATTGTTCGATTTTGAAACAGGCGGCAGGCAATTCGTTCACTTTGAAGTCTAGGAAGCAAAGGCTTTATGATATCCGATCACCTGTCCGTTAAGTAAGCCGATTGTCTGAGTGAGATCCATGGAAACAGTACAAACGCCCCCTCCAACGCTTGAACTCACCCAGAAGGCACTAGAAAGAGTTAGGGCGATATTGGGGAAGCCTGAGAATGCGGGTAAGGCGCTGAGAATTTTCGTATTTGGCGGTGGCTGTGCCGGACTGAATTACGGTATGGGCTTAGCGTTTGTCAAACCAGATGATTACGTGCTTGAATCTGACGGCTACAAAGTAGTCGTAGACCCAAAGAGCATGGGTTTTCTTAACGGTATGCAGGTTGACTATTACGAAACCGTACAGTCGTCAGGTTTCAAATTCAATAATCCTAACGCTGTTGCAAGTTGCGGTTGCGGACTATCGTTCAAGACAGCGCAAAAGTCGGAAATGCAGAAACCAAAGCCCTGCCATTAGGGTTCTTTCGGCCGATTACGAATCTACGGTGGAGGCACTCGCTTAATTGCGAGCTGAATATCTTGAGCCTTCACGGTCTTCCTGCCGGCATGTCGAGCTAGTTCGGTTGCTTCCTTTCCTACTTTGACCGCGTAGTCCTCCAAGATCTTGCCCAACTCCTCAACTGCATCGTCTCCAACGCGGTCAGCGCCAGCTGTCTCAATCAATCTTCTAACTGCGGCTGTCGAAAGCTCATTAGTGGCCATGAAAAACCCACAATTTCAACCGCGTGCGAGAGCGAAACTATTAAAATTTGTTCTGGCAGGCAAATTAGCCTCGTTAGCTTGGTTTTTTCATGTTTACGCCTTACAATGAGAGGAATACCCCTGTTTTATATGGATAGAATGCCACTACGAGATCGACTTCCCTAAAAGTAGACTTATCTCAGCTATCCGCATGAAAGGATCGATGTTCGGTTAACATGAGTTACGTCGATGCACACATCCATTTAGCCGACTCCGGATATCACGACGACCTCGAATCCATTTTACGTGGCGAAGCTAACAAGGTTGTACAAAATCTTCTTTCCAACGCCACCGATTATGAAACATCTGTGAAAACCATTTCGATCTCACGACAACACGAAGGAAGGGTCCTTGCTGCCATCGGAATTCATCCATGGACAATCATCCACAATGCCCAGCAGCCCATAGAGAAGTTCGAGGAACTGATCGAAGCTGATAAATCCCATGTATCCGCGATAGGAGAAATCGGTCTAGACGGTCAATATTCACAGGACGAAGATAAAAAAAATCACCAACTCGAAATTTTCAAGGTTTTTTTGGCGTTAGCCGAACGAAAGAAACTGCCTGTAGTCGTACACTCGAGACTTGCTGTAGAAGAAACGCTAGAACTCCTTCCATCATTCAACCTCACACGCGTGCTAATGCATTGGTACTCGGGGCCAACAGAAAAACTGCGAATAATCAAAGATAGAGGCTACCTGATTTCAATCGGCCCATCGGTTACGTATACAAAACGAATCAGCGAGATTGCTCGAATCGCTGATCTCGCAACTATTCTAACGGAAACTGATGGCCCGGTCCAGTATCACGGCCCTTTCAAAGGAAGACGAACTGAACCGTTTTTCGTCGTAGATGTAGTTCAAAAGCTCTCTGAAATCAGGAATGAGCGAGTGGAAACTATCCGTGAGGCTGTTCGGCGGAACTTCCTCAAATTCATAGGGCAAAACGAGTATGGAGGGTAGGGCAAAGTTTATGTTGAATACGACCTGCTGATGGTCCATCTTCGTTAGAGCTGTTAGAGTTGGGAAAAGTTAGGACAGACACCGTGAAGCGCGTTTCCAGGGAATTAGTCAGGCGTTTCCCTGATCGTTGCAAAGGAGATTTTGATGCAGATAAAGAAGTCGTGAATGAGTTGGTAAACTCGCAGTCGAAACGCATGCGCAACAGAATTGCAGGATATGTCACGAGGCTGAAAGTTGTTGAAGCGGAACGTATCGCCGCAACGCAGCAAGCGGCCGAATCACCTGAACCATCTGAATCAGACGACGACGTTGAATAATCGTGAGGGTCGACCGTAAGAATTTCCATGTCGAAGAAACCACTAGAAGATCACGCCGTGTATTCGGCTTAAAGTTCGCAGGTAAAATTTTGTTCAAGGGAACTGAAACGGTTTGCATACTATCGTCTGCGTAAAACACGTTCCCGACGCTACAGACATTCGTTTCGATCCCATCACTCTAAATCTTATTCGTGAAGGGGTACCGTCAATCGTTAACCCGTTCGATCTCAATGCGATCGAAGAAGCCATTCGGCTTAAGGAGAAGCTTGGCGGGACGGTAACGGCAGTAGCGATGGGACCCTTACAGGCTCAGGAAGCATTACGAGAAGCACTGGCAATGGGTGCGGACAACGCGGTCATGGTTTCGGATAGAACTATGGCAGGTGCCGATACTCTAGCAACATCGTATACCCTTTGGAGAACGCTAGCGACAGTGAATGAAAAAGATCCGTTCGATCTGGTCTTCACCGGGAAGGTGGCGATCGATGGCGAAACAGGACAGGTCCCTCCAGGTTTAGCAGTACGATTCAATATTCCAATCATTTCGAACGTCACAAAAATCGTTGATGTCGATCTGAACAACAAGACGATTACAACAAAACATCGATTCGACGACGGTATTGAAACAGTCAAAGCCAATTTCCCAGCCGTATTGACTATGACTGAAGAAGTCAACAAGCCCAGAAAATTCACTGTCTCGGGAATGCTGAAAGCAAAGAGAACAAAGATAGATATTTGGGACAAAAATTCAATTCAAGCAGAACTAAATTTTCTTGGATTGACGGGTTCCCCAACGATCGTGAAGAAAGTATTTTCACCTCCAGGTCGTAAGCAAGGAGAAAGCTTCGACGGCTCAACTGACCCACGAGCCGCGGCAAAATGGCTAATGCAAAAACTCAATTCAGTACACGCCTTCGGATCTGCCGAAGACGAAAACAAATCGGCTCAGGAATTGAAAGCAGCGGTAGAAGCCACAACAACAAACGACGAATCAAAGAGATTCGGAGACGTCTGGGTCTGGATCGAACACTTACACGGCAAACCTGCTTCAGTATCATGGGAACTTCTAGGAGAAGGAAAACGGCTTGCCAACATGTATGGAA
>Ga0326727_10015451_pt1 | contig 16380 bp, 10 predicted proteins | sample MB2enrmetagenome_FD_207643 | JGI IMG/M metagenome (GOLD analysis project Ga0326727, IMG submission 207643) | Lab enriched peat soil microbial communities from McLean, Ithaca, NY, United States - MB29MY | ecosystem: Environmental > Terrestrial > Soil > Wetlands > Peat | place: USA: New York...
GCCATTCATCAGAATTGATTCGATTGCTTCGGGAATGCCGTGTCCCCGGATCTGTTCGGATCCATAGCGCGCCATGAGCCCAACGATCACCGACCCGACGACAGGAATAACGATCGCATAGACGCCGAGCTGGTTGCCGGCAGGCGAAGCAAACGCCGTGCTGAGCCGGTGATAGTAGAAAACATTGGTAAAGAAGCCGATCAGTTTGAGCAAAAACCACGCAACATATGCGCCAATCGCGCCGATAATGATGGCCATCACCATAATCGGCACGACACGAATAGTTGTTGTGAAATCGCCCAGTTCCTTCAAGGTCGACTTATGCCGTCTGGCTTGCGTCTGCTGATCCATGTTGACTCCTTCCCGGCCCGGCCGAGTGAGTCAGCACGGTCAAAAGCGATTCAGAGAGAGCAGGACCTGAAACTCGCAATTCTTGCCAGAGCAGAACAGAGAGCTGATGCAATAATTTCTCGCCATGTGGAGTCAGTTCGACAAGCACTTCACGACGGTCCTGCTCATTGTGCCGGCGCGCTACCGCTCGCTGCTGCACGAGGCGATCGATGAGTTCTACCGTGCTGTGATGGCGTAAGCAGAGCCTCTCCGAAAGCGTCCTGATGGTGGGACGGCTTTCCGCAGGCAATCCCTTTATGGCCAGGAGGGCTTGGTGTTGCTGCGGTTCGATGCCCCTGGAACGGGCGGCCTCTTCGCTTAAGTGCAGGAATTGACGAATGCGATAGCGGAACTCGGCAAGCTGCCGGTACCCCGCAGCCGAAATCTCTCTCGAGCGCGCCCCCGAGTAAACGTATTGGCCGCTGGGAATCATGAGCAACATATGACATTAATATCGTATCACGATGTAACGTATCGATGTCAAAGACAGAGCCAACGGATGCTTCCGCCTTAGCGGAAACGAAACGAGATACTGGCAGGCCTGTGCGGCAATATCGCTTACGCAGAATTCGAAAGAAGGATCCAGCTATCATGCAGTCGAGAGTGTTCTATCGTCGAATTTCCCAGGAGAGAGCATTAAACGCTGAGAACAGGGCACCGTGATTCGCGGATGATTGTATACAGCTGTGGCCACGCGTGAGAGAAACCTCCATTTTCGCGTCCACGGCTGACAATCGTTAGGTCTGCGCCTTGTTCAAGTGCGGTCTGGCGAATGCCTTCGGATATTTCTATTCTTAGGATTCGTACGCAGATGTCCGAAGCTATCTGTTTTCTCCGGGCAACACAACCTCGCATGTAGGCTTGTTTGAGGGATTGGGAGCTGTACTCCGTATCCTGCTCGTCGGATGTCGATTGGGCGTGCAGAAGGCAAATCCTCGCGCCATACATCTGAACGAAAGGGCATGCGACATCAAGAACGGCGTCATCTTCGGAGTTCATTCCTACGGTACAAAGGATTGATCGATATCCGGGAGTCAATGTCGATACAGGTTCTGACTTGTGGACGCTCGTCCATACAGGGCAGGTTATGTTGTGCAGGACCCGTGACGTTACCGAGCCCCGGAGCAACCTGCAAAACCACCCCTGCCCTCGAGTGGGCATCATAATCAGGTCAGATTCATCGCACTTTGCAACCCATTCGATGACTGCTGCCGGATCGCCAATTTCGATTCTTTCCGTATGGTCGATACCTGAGAAATGGGCGCGCGCGAATTCCTTTAAGCGTCGCTCTTGTTGATTTTGCATCTCCTGGAGGGTTGGAGAGAACAAGATCGCTCTCTCTTTCGAATCACAGGGGGCATCAGGCGCAGGTCCACTAATATACTCAGGAACGGGATTCCATGCGTTCAACACTGTGACACGGGCGTTGAATCGTCGTGCGATCTCTCTAACCGAGGAAGCAATAGCAGCAGCCGGCTCGGAAAAGGCGATTGGGAAAAGGATCTTTCGAAAATGCCTCATGGACTGTGGTTTCTCTAGGCACTAGATCAGACTGTTAAGCGGTCTTCACGATTCCAGTACCGGAGTTTCCTAAACAGCTGCTGACTGCGAAACCGGCTCGACGGGCAAGCCCAGAGCTTGCTGACGCAGCGGGTGTATCAGAAAGGCAATGAATTGTGGGGGTGCTGAGAGGGCGCCAGAGGTGCCTGATGTCAAGTGCGCCCGTGGTTGTTTCTTACGCCCGCGAAAGTGCGTGGAACACCGCTGCATTGGCCTTGTCCCCTGGCCAAATCAGCGTCAGGTTATGCCTCCTCTGCAGCCCTCTCAAGCTTGGGCTGTTGTAGTGGTCCAGGTGGCGTTGCGCGCAGCGCGGCTGGAAGATACGTAACCCATGTCGGCCGAAATGGCGCGTACACAGGTCAGGAGATGATTGGCGATCGAGGGCAGCTTTTGCGCGGTGACGCGGAAAGAGGGGCCGGAGACAGAAATCGCGGCGACCGGCTGGCGCTGGGCGTCGAGCAGGGGCACGGCGATGCAACGCAGCCCTTCTTCGAGCTCTTCGTCGTCGACGGCGTAGCCGCGGCGGCGGGTTTTCTCGAGCTCGGCGCGCAGGGCTTCGGGCGTGGCAATGGTGCGATGCGTGGGGCGCTCGAAGCGGATGCGGCGTATGACATCGGCGGCGCGCTCGGGGGGAAGGAAGGCGAGGATGGCCTTGCCGACCGAGGTGCAATGCACGGGGTTGCTGGCGCCGATGCGGGTGATCATGCGAACGGAGCGGGCCGGCTCGATCTTGTCGATGTAGATGACGCGCGCAGCCTCGAGAATGCAGAGGTGCGCGGTCTCTTCAGTTTCGGCAACCAGGCGGCGCAGGTGTGGCTGGGCGCGCTCGCGCAGGTCGTACTGCTCAATGGCGCGGTTGCCGAAGTCGAAGAGGCGCAGTCCCAGACGGAACTTGCCGCTGGCAGTGCGCTCAACCATGCGATGGCGCTCGAGAACCATTAGGAAGCGGTGCGCCGTGCTCTTGTGAAGCTGGAGCGATGAGGCAACCTGGGCGAGGCCGAGTGGCGTTTCGCTTTCGCCGAGCAGATCGAGCACGGCGAATGCTCTGTCCAAAGCTTGAACTTTATATGTGCCCTGCGGAGCGGTATCTCGCATATTGGTCCCTTATTCCACGACCTGAATTTCTATTCCAGTTTCTCAGAATATGGGATTCCCGTCAAGAAACAGTTTCCGGGGCTGAAGAGACGGTAAGAGATGCTCTCTGCACTTGAGACACGCAAGCTGGGGATTTGGTTTGATCGAATGACACAAGCGGCTGACAACGCGCTGGTTACGGATGACAATCAACTGTAATCAGGCTGGAACGATATCGCCTTCGCCGGGGGCGAGGAAGAGATTGGCCTCCAAGCCGTGCTGGCGGTCGTAGAGGTCGCGGTAGCGGCCATTGAGGGCATAAAGCTGGGCGTGGTTGCCGCGCTCGACGATCCGGCCCTCTTCGACGACGAGGATCTGGTCGGCACGGCGAATGGTGGAGAGCCGGTGCGCGATGACGAAGGTGGTGCGGCCCTGCATCAGCTGCTGCAGGCCGGCCTGGATCATGGCTTCAGACTCGGAGTCGAGCGAGCTGGTGGCCTCATCGAGGATGAGCAGGCGCGGCTCGGCCAGCAAAGCCCGGGCAATCGACAGACGCTGGCGCTGTCCTCCGGAGAGCTTGACGCCGCGCTCGCCGACGATGGTTTCGTAGGTCTCGGGGAAGCGCTCGGCGAACTCATCCACGCGCGCGGTTCGGCAGGCGAACAGAAACTGCTCCTCCGTTGCGCCGGGGTGGGAGAACATGATGTTCTCGCGGATGGTGCCGTCGAAGAGAAACGAGTCCTGAAGCACGACGCCGAGCTGGGAACGGAATGTGTTGAGGTCGACCTTCGACAGGTCGATACCATCAACCAGAACCTTGCCGCCTGCAGGGCTGTGGAAGGCGCAGAGCAGACTGATGATGGTGGATTTGCCGGAGCCCGAGGAGCCAACCAGAGCGGTGACAGTTCCCTGCTGCGCCTCAAAACTGACGCCGTGCAGGACCGGCTTCTCAGGCGTGTAGGCAAACTCGACATTCTCAAAGCGGACATTGCCCTCGATGGGCGGCATCTTCGTAGTGCGGCCTGGGGACTGGTTCTCCTCCAGTTCCGACATGATCTCGTGGGTGCGGTCGAGGCCGGCAAAGGCCTCAGTGAGCTGCGTGCCGATGTTCACCAGCTGGAAGATCGGCGCAATCATCATGGCCAGAAAGACGTTGTACTGGAAATAGTCGCCGACGGTCCAGCGGCTGTGGAGCACGAGCTGACCTCCCATCCACATCACCAGCGAAGAGACCAGGCCGAGCATGGTAGTGGTGGCCGCTGAGAGCCCGCTGGTCATGGTAAGCGACTTCATGACGTTCTGGAGAAGCCGCTCGACGCCGCCCGCGAAGACCTCTGCCTCGCGATCTTCAGCGTGGTAGCCCTTGATGACGCGCACGCCGCCGAGGGACTCAGTGAGCCGGCCGGTGACTTCGGCGTTGATTTTGCCGCGCTCGCGAAAGATGGGACGGATGGTCTTGAAGCCGTATTGAAGAACGAAGGCAAACACGCCGATGCCGGCGAAGACACTGATCGTGACGGGGGCGCTTTTGTGCAGGAGATAGAAAAAGGCCAGCGTAGCGGTGACGATACCACCGAGGAACTCGACAAGGCCGGTGCCGACCAGATTGCGCACGCCTTCAACGTCGGTCATGATGCGGGCGACGAGCGTGCCGGTGCGGTTTTCGTCGTAGTAGGCCACCGAGAGCAGGCCAACGTGGCGTTGTACCTGGCGGCGCATCTCGGCAATCAGCCGCTGACCGGCCTTGGAGAGAAGCTGAGTGAGCGAGAACGATGTGATGGCCTGAATGATGGTTGCAACGAGAACGACGAAGATGAGCTGGCCGAGAAGACGCGGATGTGCGTGAACCGGGTTAAGCGCCTGGTCGAGGAGCGGTTTGCTCATGAAGGGCATCACCAAGCCGGCGACACGATTGATGAGCATGAGAACGAGGCCGATGGCGATAAGGCCCTTGCGGGGCTTGATCAGCGCCCAGATTTCAGGGCCGATCTTTCTCAGGTTTGGCTTGCGCTTGGACAGTTCGCCCTGGCCGGAGCGCGCACCGCGGCCGTGAGGCGTGCGCTCAGCGCGCATGCCCATCCCCATTCCTGCCCCGCGCATTGTGGACATACGCTAGACCTTCTGTGCGCGGCGGGCGGCGATAAAGGAACGCACGCACAGGTTGACGTATATGAGGAGCAGAACGGCCATGGCGAGTTGAGAGGCGATGGCTTTCATGTCGACATCGACGCCGAGGGAACGAGCGTGGCCATAAGCGTGAATGGCGCTGCCGATGGCGCCAAGAAAGCCGAGCAGGCCAACGGTGACATTGATGTGCATGTAAAGTTTGCGGCGGCTCTCAAGAGGACTTTTCGCCAGATAGCCAAAGACAACCAGGGGAAGACCGAAGTAGATGGGAATAAGCGCAGTGGGATGCGCGCTGCCGGTTCCCACAAAGGCGACAAAGCCCAGAATGAAGAGAAGCGCCCCGAAAAAAACACTTACCTTTGCCACGAAAGACCTCCGATGACAGTGTACAGGCGGGCAGCTTCTAGCCTCTAGCAATTAGCTCTTAGCCATTAGCTTTTAGCTTGCAGCCATCAGCCCACATTTCTCACCGGCGCCAGGAGCTGCAAAGCTGGTTTCCTAACCGGCTGTTCCTAGTCCCTATTGCCTATTGCCTAGTCCCTGTTCCCTGTTCTTACCGCTGTATACGGGCTGAACCGCCTTTCGCGACGGCGCGCACCTGTTCGAGGGTGGCCATCGTGGTGTCGCCTGGGAAAGTGGTGAGCAAAGCGCCATGGGCCCAGCCGAGCTTGAGGGCCTCTTCAGGGCTCTCGCCGTTGAGCAGGCCGTAGATGAAGCCGGCCGCGAAGCCGTCCCCGCCGCCGACGCGATCGATCACGTCGAGCTCGATGGTGGGAGCGGTATACGTTTTGCCTTCGACCCAGGCAACGGAGCTCCAGCTATGGCGGTTTGTCGAGTGGACCTCGCGGAGGGTTGTGGCGACAATCTTGGCCTGAGGGTGCTTCTCTATGACCTGCTCGATCATTGCGAAGAAAACAGCCGGATCGAGCCTGGACTTCGAATGAACGTCGGGGCCGTGGATGCCGAGGCCTTTCTGGAGATCTTCTTCGTTGCCGATGAGTACGTCGACATTTTCGACGATCGTGCCGATCGTTTCAACGGCGTGATCGATGCCGCCGGAGATCTTCCAGAGCTTCTCGCGGAAGTTGAGATCGAAGGAAGTAACGGCGCCGGCGGCCTTGGCGGCTTTCATCATCTCGGCGGCCAGATGAGCGGTGGTGGGGCTGAGCGAAGCGAAGAGGCCTCCGCAGTGAACCCAGCGAACCCCCGCGGAGAAGATGGCTTTCCAGTCGAAGTCTCCGGGCTTGAGCTGGGCGGCGGCCTCGTTGGCGCGGTTGTAGAAGACCACGGGAGCGCGGACGCCTGCGCCCCGGTCGCTGTACACGGTGGCCATGTTGGGGCCGGTGGCGCCATTGTGCTCGAAGTGCTTGTAGATGGGACGGACGCCCATGGCGCGCACGCGCTCGGCGATCAGATCGCCGATGGGATAGTCGACCATGGCGGAGACAATGGCCGTGCGCATGCGGAAACAGTCAGAGAGGTTGGCGGCCACGTTGTATTCGCCGCCGCTGACGTGAATCTGGCACTCGGTAGCCTTCCGGAAAGGGATGATGCCCGGGTCGAGGCGGTGAATCAGGGCGCCGAGGGCGAGAAAATCAAGTTCGCCCGTTTGAGGGAGGTTGAGGCCGTTACTCATTGTTCGTTCCTTGCCTTGCATTCAAACTGGAGTTCATCGTAAGCGGACTCATCCTGCGCTCGACTGCAGCTTCTTTACATCCGCAAGTACCTGGGCGGGGGTCCACTCGTTGCCGGGATAAAATTGCGCGACTTTGCCATCCGGGCCTATGAGCGTAGTTGAAAGCGTGTGATTGATGGTGTCGTTGTCGCCGCGGGTGATGCCGACATCGAAATATTTCGCCATCTCAAGGACCTCATCTTGGCTGCCAACTGCGAATTCCCAGTGGTTGAAGGCGTTTTGTGCATCGTTGCCCAGGTAAGTGGCGCCGTAGGCGCGCAGCCGTTCGGGGGTGTCGTGTTCGGGATCGAAGCTGACCGAGAGCAGATGGGTCTTTGCGTAGAGCGCGGCGTCGGCCGAGAGCTGCTGGTTGATGGCAGCAAAGTTGCGCGTGACCAGCGGGCAGAAGTTGGGCAGCGGGCAGCGCGTGTAGATGAAGGTGATGAGCAGGGTTTTACCGCGAAACTGGCTGAGACGGATCGCGCGGCCATCCTGGTTGCGGAGCTTGAAGTCCGGAACCTGGTCGCCGGGCGCAGGCACGTGATAGAGGACCGTGGGCTTGTAGTCAGGCTTGCCTTGCGCAATGACGACGATATGGTCAAGGAGGATGTCGGCATCGGGATTCTGCGAAACGAGAACGTCGGCAGTGATCACGTCGCCGGGGTGAAGCTCGCTGAGGATGGAGGGGTCCTTGAGCTTGTACGGCATGGTCATGGCTTCCATGAAGCCGGGGATGGCTTCATGGTCGACTGTGACCTCGCCCGTGGCGGGATTGGTATTCATGACTTTGCCGCGCAGATGGTAGACCTTGAAGGCCGGCGACGCGGAGGATTGCTGCGTGGGAGCCGGCGCTAAATGACAACCGGACAGAAGAAAAAGAGCGACGGCCGCACCTGACAGAAAACGGCGGATCATGATTACGAGTGTATAACCGTGGACTGACCCGCTTGAAGCGGGCCGCACCGGTGGCAGTGGCGAAGCCGGGCAGGGTATAACGCAGGAATGGGGACACGGAGCAAAGCGGAGATGGACGCGTGGCTGCGCGGCGGCGGGACCGTGGTTACAGCCAGCGAACGAAGCGCGCGCGCCATTGTCGCCGCGTACCACCGGGCGCGGCGCGGCGAAGGTCTGGCGGCATGGCCTGCACCGAATGTGAAGGACTGGCAGAGCTTTGCGCTTGAGGAGTGGGAGAAACGGAACGGCAAAGCGTGCATGGTGCTGAATCCCCTCCAGGAGCAGGGGTTGTGGGCCGGGATCGTGAAAGAACGGCACGATGCGGTGGATCTGGAGGGTCCGCGGCAGCGGCTGGCCGCGATGGCGATGGATGCGCACCGGCTGATCTGCTTGTACGCGCCGCAGTATCTGGATGCAAGGGCGCGGATTGCATGGCAGCAGGATGCAGGGGCATTCAGCGGCTGGCTCGCGGCATTTGACGAACTGTGCCGCAGGCGCGAATGCGTGAGCGGTGCGAGACTGGCACTGGAGGCGGCAAGGCTGCTTGAGGGCGACCGGGCTGAGCGAAGTGAGCTGCTGCTGGCAGGGTTCGACAGAGTTTTGCCGGTACAGCGTACGTTGCTTGAGGCGTGGGGCAAGTGGAGCGAGGCTGGTGCCGGCGAGTCCTCAGCACCCGTCAACTTCTTTAAGGCTGCGGATTCGCGACAGGAGATGGCGGCGTGCGCGCAGTGGTGCCGGCAGGAGCTAACGTCGAATCCTGGAACCCGGCTGCTGGTAGTAACGCGGAACGATGCACGGCAACGCGGCGAAATTGAGCGGGCGTTGCTGCGGTACGCCGAGCCGGAAGGGTGGAGGGGAACCGGCGCACCGTTGTTTGAGTTTTCGCTGGGCGTTCCGCTGGCGCAGACAGCGCTGGGGCGCGGAGCGCTGCTGACGCTCAAATGGTTGAGCGAAGCGATAACGGAAAACGAGATCGATTGGCTGCTTTCAACGGGGCAAATCGCCGCAGATGACGATGAAACGCGCGCGCTGACAGCCTATATGCGGGCGCTGCGGCGGCGCAGTCTGCAGCGCACCGATTGGACGTTGACTGATTGGATGACGCAGCGCGGGGCCGAGGGGCTGCCGGATACGTGGATGAGGCGGTTGACTGAGGCGAAACGGCTGCTGGAAGAGCGGCTGCGTGGAGTGCAGAGCCCTATGGACTGGGCAGAGCTGGCGCAGACCTTGCTTGAAAGCGCCGGATGGCCCGGTGGGCGCACGCTCGGGAGCGAAGAGTTCCAGGTCACGCGGCGGCTGGGACGGGTGATGGACGATTGCGCGTCGCTGGGGTTTGATGGCGAGCGCGTACCGTGGCGGGGTTTTGTGGATGCGCTCGAGAGAACGGCAGCGCAGGCGCTGTTTGCGCCCGAGAGCCAGGATGCGCCGATATTGATTGCCGGGCCGGCTGAGACTGCGGGGTTGGCAGTGGATGGCATCTGGTTTCTGGGTGCGAGCGAGGATGCGTGGCCGGCGCCGGGAACGACGCATCCGTTCTTGCCGCTGAGCGTGCAGCGCGAGGCGCGGATGCCGCACGCGGCGGCGCAGTTTGACTGGGACCTTGCGCAGGCCATGACGGCGCGCCTGCTGGCATCGACGCGGCAGGCGATCTTCAGCTATGCGCGCCTTGAAGAAGGTGTGGAGGCAAGGCCTTCGCGGGTGATTGCGAAGATTGCGGGTGAGCCGCGGGAGTTGCCGGAGGAGTTGCGGCTGGCGAGCGCGAGAGAGGCTGCGACCGGGACGTGGACGGATGCGAGCACGGTTCCCTTCCCCGGCGGCAAAGTGCGCGGCGGAGCCGGCGTGCTGACGGCGCAGTCGCAATGCCCGTTCAAGGCATTTGCCACGGCGCGTCTGGGCGCTGAGAGTTGGGATGCCGCGGAGGCCGGACTGACCGCTGCACAACGGGGCAAGTTGCTGCATGCGGTGCTGAAGCTGGTGTGGGATGTGAAGGAGGACGGAGTTGGAAGCCACGGCGAGCTAATGACGATTGCCGATCTGCACGGGTTTGTTGAAAAGCGCGTGCTACTCGCAATGACTGAAGAACTGCGCCATGGCGAGCGCGAGGTGATGCCGCCCAGGTATCTGGAGCTGGAGCGAGTGCGGCTGACGAACCTGGTGACCGAGTGGCTGGAGTATGAGCGGACGCGTGCGCCATTCACGGTCGAAAGCACTGAGGCTGAGCAGACCAAGCCGATCGCAGGGCTCGATCTGCGTTTGCGCATGGACCGCGTCGACCGGCTGAAGGACGGCAAGCTGCTGGTGATCGATTACAAGAGCGGGGACGTGGACCCCAAGGTGTGGGAGATGCCCCGGCCGGACGATGTGCAACTGCCGCTGTATGCGGGGTTCGCACTGAATGAGGACGCGGAGTGCGGCGGGCTGGTATTTGCGAAGATCCGCGCGGGAGAGATCGGGTTTGACGGACGCGTGGGGGACGCAAGAGTGACGCTGATGCCTGCGGCGCACGCCACCAGCAGGCTGGCAAAGAAGAAGCTGACCGGGCAGGACCTGGAGGAGTGGCGAGAGTACATCGAACAGATGGCGCAGAATTTTGTCGCAGGTGAAGCGAAGGTGGATCCGCGCGACCGGGAAAAGACCTGCGAGAACTGCGGACTGCAGATGCTGTGCCGGATTGCTGAGTTTGAAGCGGCGGGCGACGACGAGCGCGCGAATGACGAGGAGGACGGCAATGAGTAACTCCGAAAAGCCTAAGCTTCCTCCGGATCAACCGGAACGCGAAAGGGCGCTCGACGCAGAGAAGTGCGTGCTGGTGAAGGCGCCGGCGGGCTCGGGAAAAACGGACCTGCTGACGCGCAGGTTTTTGCGGCTGCTGTCAATGGTGGACGAGCCGGGCGAGATTGTTGCTATCACCTTCACCAGGGCCGCGGCAGCGGAGATGCGGCACAGAATCCTGGCCGAGTTGGAAAAGACGGCGGAACGCCGAAGCGACGGCGATGAAGGCGATGAAAACGATGCGTTCTCAATGGAGACACTGGCACGCAGAGCCCTGGAACACTCGGAACGTGCGGGATGGAGGCTGATCGACCTGCCGGCGCAACTGCGGATCATGACCATCGACGCCTTTTGCCGGGAGTTGGCGCTGCAGCAACCGTTGCTCTCAGGGCTGGGCGGAGGGCTGGAGATTGCCGAGCAGCCGATGGAACTCTACCGCAGGGCGGCGCGGCAGACGCTGAATGCGATAGCAGGAGCCGATGCGGAACTTCGCGAAGCCATTGAGGCGCTGCTGCTGTGGCGCGACAACAGTTGGCAGGACGTGGAGAACCAGCTGGTCGAGATGCTGGCGCAACGCGACCTCTGGATGCGCAGTTTTGTGCTGGATCGCGAGCCGGATTGGGAGGAGCTGCGCGAGCGGCTGGAGCGGCCGTTTGAGCGTGCCGTGCGGGAGGCGTTGACGCGGCTGAGCGAAATGCTGGAAGCGGCGCCGGGAGCGCGCGAGGAGATCATGGAACTGGCGAGATTTGCATGCGCTGAGCCCGGTGAGATTTCGCCCTGGGAACTGGCCGAGTGCGTTGGAATTCCCGCTGCGCCGTTTGAAGACGATCTGCACGCGGCACGAGAGGCCTATGCGCTGGCAGCGAGATTTCTGGTGAAGAACGACGGAGACTGGCGCTCTCCCAAGGGTTTGACTGCCAAAAACGGCTTCCCACCAACTCCGCAGGGGCGGGTCGGCAAGGCTCGATTTGGAGATCTGATCGCGAAGCTGAGCCAGGTTGAGGGGCTTTGCAAAGCGCTTGGCGCAGCGATGAACCTGCCCCCGGCACGATTTACCGGCGAAGACTGGCGGATTGTGCAAGCGTGCTTCACGGCGCTGCGGCGCGCATCGGGTGAGTTGAAGGTGGTGTTTGCCGAGGCGGGGACAGCGGATTACACCGAGGTAGCGCAGATTGCTGCAGCGGTGCTGAAGGGCGAGGAGGGGATTCCAAGCGAAGGCGCGCTGGCGGCTGCGGACAACATCAAGCACCTGCTGGTAGACGAGTTCCAGGACACCAGCCGCAAGCAGCATCGGCTGCTCGAAAGGCTGATTGCGGCGTGGCCCGATCGCGCGGGCCGGACGTGCTTTGTGGTTGGCGATCCGATGCAGTCGATTTACCTGTTTCGCGAGGCCGACGCGGAGCTCTTTGGGCGCGTGGAACGGCTGGGGCTGGAGATTGAGGACGATCTGCCGATGGAGTTCGATGCGGTGCAGTTGACGTCGAACTTCAGGACGGATTCGGGACTGGTAACGACGCTGAACGCGACGTTCGATGAGGTTTTCCGCGCAGATGACGGCAGCGGAGTGCGGTTTGCGAGGGCCGAGGCGGCGCGAAGCGAGGGCCATGGGGCATGGGAGGGCGCGCAGGAGCCGAGGATGGCACTGCACGTTGAGTTCGTACCGGCAAGCCGAGGTGGAAGCAGGACAAGCGAGGAGCGGGAGCGAAAGAAAAAGGAACGCGGGGCCGCGCAGGAGAGGCAGACAGCAGAGATTGTGGAGCTGATCCAGACGCACCGGGACCGGAGTGAGGAAACGCTACGGAGAGACGCCGGGAACTCCTGCGGCAAGAAAGAGAAATATCGCGTCGCTGTGTTGGGCAGGACCAAGAAAGCGCTGGCGGGCGTGGCAGCTGCGCTGCGAGAAAAGAAGATCCCCTTTCGCGCGGTGGATCTGGAGCATTTGAATGACCGGCCTGAGGTCATGGACGCGCTGGCGCTGGGCCGCGCACTGATGAACGGCGAGGATCGCGTGGCGTGGCTGGGCGTGCTGCGTGCGCCGTGGTGCGGCCTGGCGCTTGACGACCTGCATGCGATGACCAGCAGCGATGACGAGCTACTGATCCGGCGGCCGGTGCCGGAACTGATAACGGAGCGTGCGAATCTGCTGAGCGCAGATGGACAGGTACGCGTGGAGAGGCTGCGGCGGGCGCTTGAAACTGCGCCGCGATTGCGTTTCGCCCGGCCGGCAACGCAGCTGGGCACATGGCTTGAGCAGATGTGGCTGCGCGTGGGCGGGGCCGCGTGTGTGGACTCAGCGGAGCGCACAAATCTTGACCTGCTGTGGCGGACGCTGGATGGATTACCGGATGGCGAGCAGGATTTTGTGGGGCCGGCGCTGGATGCGGCGCTCGAAAAGCTGCATGCGTTGCCCGACCCAGGTGCGGATGCCGAGTGCGGCGTGCAGTTGATGACCATCCACGCGGCGAAGGGGCTGGAGTTCGAAGTGGTGATTGTGCCCGAGTTGCAGGCGGGCAGCGGCCGTGGAGAACGCAAGATGCTGGCATGGATGGAACGAGGCGTGCTCGACCCGGAGGCAGCGGAGGAACCAACCGAGCTGCTGATTGCGCCCTTCCAGGCCAAGGGCGCGGAGCGAGGAAAAGCAAAGGCGTGGGTGGACGGCGTGCATCACGAGCGGGAGCGGCAGGAGATGCGGCGAATCCTGTACGTGGCGGCGACGCGTGCGCGCGAGGAACTGCACCTTTTTGCGCGGCCCGAGTACAAGCAGGGCGCCGACGGGACTGAACTTTGCGATCCACGCGAGAGCCTGCTCGAAACGGCGTGGCCCGCGTTTGCGGCTGAGATCGAGCAGAAGTTCGCGGCGTGGAAGGCTGAGCAGGAAGGAAGCGTGGAAGACCTCGCTGCGCAGGCGGCAAGTGTTGTCCAGATGCCGTTGAGACACGCTGCGGAGACTGGCGACCGCAGACAAACGATGCGGCGCTTACCGGCAAACTGGAGCGCCGCAGAGGATGAGGTCGCTGAACACGCGACAGAAGCCAGGATTGCGGGACTGGGACGGTTGTACGAGCGGCATGAGGGAGGGTTGGTTTCGCGGACGCTGGGGCGCGCGGTGCATCTGCTGCTGCAACTGGCGGCAGTGTTGCGCGCGGAGCGAACGTGGAATGAGGTGCGTGCGGCCCTGTACGAGTTGCGCCCGCGGGTAACGGCTGAGATTCGCGCGGCGGGGATTGAGGCGGGCAATGCGGCGCGGATTGCCGAGCGCGCGCTGGCGATTGCCGTCGCTGCGACAGAGGATGAGGCGGGACAGTGGATTCTGGGACAGCGTGTCGAGGCCGCGAGTGAGGTTCGCTGGGCGGGGCTTGCCGGCGGCGCGGTGCGGATGGTGCAGGCGGACCGCATATTCAGGGCCGGCGAGGTGCCATTGAGCGTCAATGGCGATGTGTGGTGGATTGTGGATTACAAGACCGCACACGAAGAGAATGTAGACTTGGCGGACCTGCGCCGGGCATTTGCGCCGCAGCTTGAGACATATGCGCGGGTGCTGAGAAATCTGAGAGGGGCTGAAGCCAAGGTATGCGCGGGGCTGTATTACCCGCGGATGGGAAAGTTGGATTGGTGGGGGATTGGTTAGCCTCCAGCCTCTAGTTCCATCCTGCTGATCGCTGAAGTCCGCGTCGTTTAGATGAAGTCAAGAAAAGCCAGAAACCAGAGGCTAGGAGCTCGAATTACTGCAGGTTGTGCATGAGGCTTTCGAGGGCACTCTTGGGCGGCCGCGTCAGCGACTCGGGCAGCGTAGACAGCGGCTCGTCGACAACATTCAGCAGGTCGACAAAGGTCGACTTTTGGGTGTCGATGTAGAAGACGCCGGTGAGAATCTCTTCGCTCTCATGCGCCTCCATCAGGGTGCGGACGGCGTTGGCCTTGTCGGTCGGGTCGTAGTCCTCGAGCAGTTTGCGCAGACGCAGGCTTGAGCCGTCGTGCATCTGCACGTCATAGACCTCGCCGGAGTCGTAGTCGACCTCGATGTCGTCGAAGCTGGCCACGAAGCCGATCTCGTTGATCGGCTCGTCGTTCTCCTGCAGGAACTTGTAGCTCTTAGTCGAGCCCTCGTGATCGTTGAAGGTGACGCAGGGGCTGATGACGTCGAGCATAACGGTTCCCTTGTGGGCGATGGCGGCCTTGAGCATGGCCAGCAGCTGCTTCTTGTCGCCCGAGAACGAGCGGCCAACGAAGGTCGCGCCCAGCTGGATGGCGAGGGCGCAGGTGTCGATGGCGGGCAGGTCGTTGATGACGCCGGTCTTGAGCTTGGAGCCGATGTCCGCGGTAGCCGAAAACTGGCCCTTGGTCAGGCCGTAGACGCCGTTGTCTTCAATGATGTAGATCATGGGCAGATTGCGGCGCATGAGGTGAACGAACTGGCCCATGCCGATGGATGCAGTGTCGCCGTCGCCTGAGACGCCTAGGGCCAGCATGTTGTGGTTGGCCAGCATGGCGCCGGTGGTGACCGCGGCCATGCGGCCGTGCAGGGAGTTGAACGAGTGCGACCGGCTCATGAAGTACGCCGGACTCTTCGAAGAGCAGCCGATGCCGCTCATCTTCATCACGCGCTCGGGTTGAACGCCCATCTCAAACATGGCGTCGATGATGCGCTCGGAGATGGCGTTGTGGCCGCAACCGGCACAGAGCGTCGACTTGCCGCCGCGGTAATCGATGATCGGAAGGCCGATGTGATTCAATTTGGGAGTTGATGCGGTTGCCATTAGAGGCCCTCCTTGGTCGCAAACTCTTCGGTGATGGTGCGGGCGTCGATTGGCAACCCGTTGTAGTGCAGGATGCTGCGCAGCTTGACCGCCTGGTCGCTGGGCAGATCGAGCTTGAGCAGGCTCAAAAGCTGGGCGTCGCGATTCTGCTCGACCACGTAGACGCGCTCGTGCGAGGCGACGAAGTCGTGAATCTCGTGCGCAAAGGGGTAGGCCCGAATGCGCATGTAATCCGCACTCTTCTTGTACTCATCTCTGATCTGGTCCAGGCTCTCGCGCATTGCGAAGTCGGTTGAGCCGAAGGCAAGGAAGCCGATCTTTGAGCTTCCGTCCTTGACGGCAATGGGCGCGGGAACCAGCTTGCGGGCGCCTTCAAACTTGCGCGCAAGGCGCTCCATTACAGCCTGGTACTCGTCGGGCTTCTCGGTGTAGGCCGCGGCGTCGTTATGTCCCGAGCCGCGCGTAAAGTAGGCTGCCTTGGGATGGTTCGTGCCGGGCAACGTACGCCAGCCAATGCCGTCGCCATCCACGTCGCGATAGCGCGCAAAGCCGCCCAGGCGCTCAAGGTCTTCGGCGGTGAGCACCTTGCCGCGATCCTGCGGCTTGTCAGGATAAACAAACGGTTCGGACATCCAGTTGTTCATGCCGAGGTCGAGATCGGTCAGCACAAAGACCGGGGTCTGCAGGCGCTCGGCCAGATCGAAGGCCGCGCAGCCGAATTCGAAGCACTCCTTGACGGAGCCGGGCAGCAGGATGACATGCTTTGTGTCGCCGTGGGAGAGGAACGCGGTCGAGATCAGATCGGCCTGCTGGGTACGCGTGGGCATGCCGGTAGCAGGGCCGGTTCGCTGCACGTCGAAGATGACGCCGGGGATCTCAGCGTAGTAGCCGAGACCGGCAAACTCGGCCATCAGCGAGATGCCCGGGCCGGAGGTCGACGTCATGGAGCGGGCGCCGGCCCAGCCTGCGCCGAGCACCATGCCGATGGCGGCCAGCTCGTCTTCAGACTGGACAACGGCAAACGTGGCCTTGCCCTCGGGCGTAACGCGGAATTTCTTGAGCAGATCGGTG
>Ga0326727_10015452_pt1 | contig 16380 bp, 13 predicted proteins | sample MB2enrmetagenome_FD_207643 | JGI IMG/M metagenome (GOLD analysis project Ga0326727, IMG submission 207643) | Lab enriched peat soil microbial communities from McLean, Ithaca, NY, United States - MB29MY | ecosystem: Environmental > Terrestrial > Soil > Wetlands > Peat | place: USA: New York...
ACACCGATCACAACCAGCCCTGCGTCTTTGTATTTTGCCGCCCAGGCTTTCACGTAGGGCAGCGAACGAAGGCAGTTGATGCAGGAATAGGTCCAGAAATCGATCAGCACAACTTTGCCGCGAAGCGAGCTGCGGGTTAAAGGAGGGGAATTGAGCCAGGCCACAGCGCCGGTTAAATCCGGCATGGGTCCTTCGTCGGCAAGAACGGGCTGAGACTCGCCTGCACTCGCCGCAAGGACCGCCAGTTTCCCTGGACCCCATGCGTTGATCAAATGTGCTTCGGCTTTTGCGGTGTTCACGAAAGAAAGCTTCGTCAGCAGGTTCGTATCCCACCCGAGTGTGATGGCAGCCACTCCCATGATGACCGCAACGCCCAGGGCGCGGCGTATCCAGACTTCAAAAGCCAGAGAACGTTTCATGGCTGAAAACGCTTTGTTACCTGCAAAAAGCGCAACTCCAAGAGAAGTCGCGGCGCCCAGGGCAAAAGACAGCAGTAAGAAGGATGAACGGGCGCCTGGGCCTTGAATCGCCGCACCGGTCAAAATCAGACCCAGGATAGGACCCGCGCAAGGAGTCCAAAGCAATCCGGTGGAAATCCCCAGCACAAATGATTTTCCTACACCGCTCTCCGCGGAAGGACGGCCCTGAAGCCGGCTGCCTGCGCGCACCAGCGGCCGAGTCAATGCTTCGGCAAGCGACGGAAAGAGCAGGCTGACCCCTAACACCAGGAAGATCAGCATCGCCACATAGCGCCCGCCCTGATTCAGGCGCACCACCCAATGACCGCCGAATGCGGCTGCGATCGCCACGAGCGAAAAAGTCAGCGCCATACCCGCAAGCAAAGGCAACCCGGAGCGGCGAAACGGCTGGTCCGCGCGAGCAAATACGAACGGCAGCACAGGAAGAATGCACGGACTCAGAATCGTCAGCACCCCGCCAATAAAGGCCAACAAGTAGATAACCATAGCGTTCGTCTGTTACCTCCTCCTTAACCTCCGAGGCGTCTTCACTGCGTTCGGACCCTTATAAATACTGATGAAGAATAGCACCGAAAGGTTCGCCGGAAAGCGAGCAGCGCGGATCAAGAAGACAGGCGCTGCCAGTTCCGTATCCCGAGCAGGTAGCGGTCAGTGATTTGCTGACCGTGGGTTCTTGGAGGCATTTGGCGGTGGTGGTAATCCGGGGGCGTGTCACACATTCATCGCCTGCGGCTCACAGACCGCATTTTCTTTGTCAACATAAACCTTTGCCTGAGGATCAGCCGATTCAGCGATTCTGAATCCGCGCTGATCGTTGACGTGCTGGAGAAAAGCCCACAGTCAGCAAATCACTGACTGTGGCTACCCGGTCTGAGGTCTGCGATATCCCGAAGGGGCTTGTGGGAGTTGACGGCTTACCTCAGCCGGCTTGCAGAATTGCCCGCTGCCGGAGAATATGACCACGCCAAATCCTTGTCGGAAGAGCGTCCCTTCGGGAGATCGAAGACGCTAAAAAGCGACTCTCTGCGCCAGCCTGCCCGCTCCGGTTCCGGCCTTGTGAGACTTACTTCAGATATGCGCGTACAAGCTCAATCAGATCCTCGGTCAGTTCTTCCGTGGATTCGGTTCGGCGTTCCGGATGCGTGAGGTGCAGCCGGATGTGATCTTCCATGATCTCCGCCATCAGGCTGTTGACGCCGCCCCGAATCGCCGCCAGGAGCATTAAGATGTCCGCGCACTCGTCACCATCGCCCACCGCGCGTTCGATCGCGTTAATTTGTCCGCCAAGGCGTCTAATCCGAGAAAGCAACTTCTGTTTTTCTTTTGATATTTCCGGGAGTTTGTCTTTCATGAGATGTTTTTGCATTTCTCCAGCACTTTTCCCTTGACATGTACCCTAGGGGGGTATGATATAACACCCATAGCGGGAGAGCCAAGCCTCCCGCTAAGACTTGGGAAAGGACGCATGAAAACCAGCAGTGGTTATGAGCCTCCGCGAACAGCCGGTGGCTTCCCGGTGTAGAAGAAACTCTTCGGTGTCCCGATAGCCTCTGTGTCCCGCCTATCGCCTCACCTCTGCTTCTTCTAGCCGACAACTGAAGAACATGAGGGATCGAGGCCTGTGCTGTCAAGCACACTTCTTCCTTATGAAATGGACGATCGACCACGATGGCCGCCTCGTCCCAGCCCCAGGCGAGTCCGGCGAGCCCGAGTTTTCGAAAGACCATCCGGGCTCAAAAGTGCCACAATTGGTATGTGCATGCCTTCTTACGATCTGGCGCACTGTGCAAAGATTCCGCCGCGACAACGGTCCCGAAGTGGAGATTTCGAAAGGAGTAGCAGATACAATTTGAAGAGGCCCTTACTTTTCCTATTCTCGATTGTGGTCGTAGCTCCAACTTTTGCATTGGCGCAGGACGCGACCAACTCACCGCCGCCAGATCCCCAGTCTTGGGACATTCACATGCAGTCCACGGTGGTCGGTCAAGGCCACCCCTCTTTCCCTGCTGATTATACTGGCGCGAACAGTCTTACCCCGGGCGCCATGGTCAGAGAAACCATCTCCGTGGACGTGATGGGCGGCGTGCACTTGTGGCGGGGGGGAGAGTTCTTCGGGGACGTCCTCATGTGGCAAGGATATGGCCTGGACAACTCGCTCGGCGTCGCGGGGTTTCCGAATGCCGAGGCGTATCGAATCGGCAAGACATACCCGGATTTCTTCCTCTGCCGCGCTTATCTGCGCGAAACGATCGGCTTTGGCGGGGAAAAGGAAGCTGCGGATGACGGGTTGGGCGGTACAAAAGCCATTCGGAACCTGACGTTTACGGCGGGCCACCTGAGCGTCAAAGACATCTTCGACACCAACGCCTATTCCAACGACGGCCGGTCCCAATTCATGAATTGGGTCTTGGTGGCCAATGGCGCCTGGGATTATCCTGCAGACACACTGGGGTTTACGAATGGCGCCGCGGTCGAATTGAATACCCGTGCATGGAGCGGGCGCCTGGGCTTCTTCCAGGAGTCGAAGGTCGCGAACGGAATTCGCATGGACTGGAACCTGGCCCACGCCTGGTCCACCGTGGCGGAGGTCGAAAGGCGATATTCACCTAAGGGGCATGCCGGGGCGATACGCCTGCTTGCCTACGACGCGCGGGCGCACATGGGTAACTATCAGGAGACCCTGAATGATCCGAGTCTTGGCGAGGATATCTTCCTAACAGCGGCGTACCGATACAAGTACGGCTTTGGCATCAATCTGGAGCAGGAAATCCGCAAGAATCTCGGCGCCTTCGCGCGCCTGGGTTGGGGCGATGGCAAAAACCAGACGTACGAATTTACCGACGTGGATCGCACCGCCACCGCGGGGCTTAGCCTGAAGGGGACATGGTGGCGCCGCCCGCAGGACACGGTAGGCCTCGCCGTGATCGTCAACGGCATCAGCGCCGTCCATCGGCAGTACCTTGCGGCGGGTGGTCTGGGAATCACCGCCGGCGACGGAGCCCTCGACTACCGCTCGGAGCGCCTCGTCGAAGCGTATTACAACTGGCAGATCGCGAAACACTTCCAGTTGACGCCGGATTATCAATTCGCCCAGAACCCGGCATATAACCACGCCCGCGGGCCTGTCAATATCTTCGCCCTGCGATTTCACACCGAGTATTGATTGGGTTGAGGCCCCTGCCCAATCCCCGAGTCACGGGTAGGGACTTCGTGTTCGAACACTGGCATCGGGGACTTACTGACGTTCGCAAAATATAGTGACAGGTGTCTTCTGTAGCGGCGCTGTCCTCAGCGCCGAAAACGCCGGTGGGGACACCGGCGCTACAGCTTGGCGGCAAACGGGCATTCAGGGCACTACCCTCTGCCGAATATTCCGCCTCCGGGGCGTGGGCATGGATTACAATGTAGTTTTCAGGATGAGACATGCCTAAACAGAACTGCCCTCAATGTGAAGGAACGGGGTGGAAGTCGGTGGAGATCGGCGGGGTTCGGCGGGTGACCCGGTGCGACTGCCATAGCCTGGAGCGCGCGGAGCTTCTGCTCCGGCAGGCACGCATACCGCAAAGGTACGAGAACTGCGCCTTTGAGAACTTCGACATCCGGAAGGACAACCAGAGCCTGAGGTGGGCGAAGCTCAACGCCGAGAATTTCGTGAAGGAGTATCCGACCGACTTTGGCCTGCTCTTTGTGGGCCCGACGGGTGTCGGGAAGACGCACCTGGCCGTTGCGGTCCTCCGGGAACTGATCCTGCGCAAGGGTGTGGAGTGCCTGCTTTACGATTTCCACGACCTGCTGAAGGCCATCCGGGATAGCTACAACCCGGTTTCCCAGAACTCGGAACTTTCGATCCTTCAGCCTGTTCTGGATGTGGAAGTGTTGTTGCTGGATGAGCTCGCCTCCTTGAATCCCAGTGATTGGGTGAAGGAAACGCTGCAGCACATTATCAATTCACGTTATAACCACAAGAAAGTGACTCTCATTACCACGACGCTTCCCTTTGGAGCGTCCGCGGGCCAGCGCGACGTCCGTGCTCCATCGGGGGAGATGGTCCCCAATGTCGAGTACACCCTGAACCAACTCGGAGTCACTCTCCGGTCGCGGCTTTATGAAATGTGCAAGCTGGTGGAGATGGACTCGGACGATTACCGTAAAGCCATCAAGCAGGCGGCCTACAAATTTCATACCGATTAAGCTGCCTGCCGCAACCGGTGGTGCAGTTTGATTTTGTTTTAGCGGCGATGTCCTGGCTTGCGTAGCGCCGGGCTTCAGCCCGGCATGTGCCGCCCTAAAGGGCGGCGCTACCTCTAGTGCCGCTCCGGCGGCGGGGACAGCGCTGCGAGCGCCACTTGATAGTCGGGCTTGATGTCCCTTGCATTTAAGTCGATGCTTCGCATTGACTCCCTTTTGGCTCGACGGTAGAATACTCATTCCTTTTGAAGGCCTTGCGTCGGGTACTTGGAGAGGAGGCCGGCGGATGTCCGCTGACGAGAAGAGTAGTGCTATGCATGAAGAAGGGGCTGAACCTGCAGCCCTGAGCGAAGTGATGGAATCCCCATCGAGCAATCCGGAAGTCAACGAAGAAGCGAGCCTGATGGAAGGCATGGAGGTTCTATCCTCTCCCGCGCTCAGCCCGGGTGACATAGTCCAGGGCCATGTGCTCGCAATCACCGACAGCGAAGTCGTGGTTGACATAGGACTGAAATACGAAGTGCCCCTCCCGCGCACCGAGTTTCTTGCCGCTGACGGCCAGTTGATGGTCGCCACGGGCGAAACCATTGAGCTTTGGGTTGAGCATTACGACGAAGCCTCCGGCCGTGTCACCGTCCTCTACCAGAAGGCGTTGCGCCGCAAGGCTTGGGACAGCATCGAGCGTGCGTATCAGGACAAGGTGAACGTCACCTGCCGCGTCCTGGAGCGCGTCAAGGGCGGCCTGAAGGTGGATATCGGCGTTCCCGCCTTTCTGCCGGCCTCCCAGGCGGACATGCGGGCGCACCCCAATCTGGACGAGATCAAAGGCCAGGAATTTCCCTGCAAGATCATCAAAGTCGACCGTAAGAAGAGCAACGTTGTGGTCAGCCGGAAGGCCGTGCTTGAAGAAGAGTTGGAACAGCGCAAGGCGGAGCTGGCCGGGCAGTTGGTGGAAGGCACGGAGATTGTTGGCAAGGTCAAGAACCTCACCGAGTACGGCGCCTTCGTTGATCTGGGCGGGATTGATGGGCTTCTTCACGTCACGGACCTCTCTTGGGGAAGGGTTGCCAATCCCTCGGAAGTGGTCCAGGCGGGTCAGGAAATCAGGGTGAAGGTGCTTAAGTACGATCCCGAAAGAGGGCGCGTTTCCCTGGGTCTGAAGCAGCTTACTCCCGACCCCTGGGAAACTGTGGCGAAGACCTATCAGGCCGGCGACCGGGTGAAGGGCCGCATCGTGAGCGTGGCGGATTACGGAGCTTTTGCAGAACTCGAACCCGGCGTCGAGGGCCTCATCCATATTTCGGAAATGAGTTGGAGCAAGCGGCCCCGGCACCCGTCCAAGATCGTCAAGGTTGACGATCAAATCGAAGTCGGAGTGCTGGAAGTCGATCCCGTGAAGCGGCGCATCTCGCTGAGCTTGAGGGTGACCCTCCCTGACCCGTGGAGTGAAGTGGCGGAGCGGTTCGCCGTGGGCGCGGTGGTTCATGGCCGGGTTCGGAATCTGACGGAGTTCGGCGCCTTTGTGGAAATCGAGGATGGGGTGGACGGTTTGATTCACATTTCAAACATGTCCTGGAACAGGAATGTGAAGCACCCGTCCGAAGTTTTGAAGAAGGGGCAGACGGTCGAGGCCATCGTGCTCGAGGTGGACCCGGCCAACCGGCGTCTCGCACTGGGGATAAAGCAGCTCGAACAGGATCCCTGGGAAGCGTTTGCCCTGCGGGTTCATGTGGGGGATTTGCTGCGAGGCAAGGTGACGCGAATGGCGGCTTTCGGCGCTTTCGTCGAACTGGAAGAGGGAATTGAAGGCCTCTGTCATGTTTCCGAGTTTGACGATGAGCACAGCCGGAATGGCAAGGGGAAGCTCGAAGCCGGAGCGGAGTTTGAGTTCCGGGTGGTTCGCCTGAGCGCCGGTGACCGGAAGATCGCATTGAGCATGAAGGAACCGGTGGTTGTGGAGGCTCCGGCGGAGGTTGAGAAACCCAAGGAACCGGCGAGGGCTTCCGCGATGGCGGAAGCGCTTTCTTCTGCGGGGATTTCACTGATCGAGTACACATCCTCGTCTTCATCCGAAGTAAGGTGACTCGGCTGTAGCGCCGCCCTTCAGGGCGGCACATGCCGGGCTGAAGCCCGGCGCTACGCGAACCAGTAGATGATTTGGCGGGAAGGCCCGCGCGGCCAATTGTTCAACCGAGTGCGAGGCTCTCTGGGCAAGGGGACGGAGAGGCGGCCACCTCGGATACTTCGCACCAGGAGTTCAACATGACGAAAGCAGAACTGATTGAAGATGTTTCACGGGCGGTGGCGATGAGCCGCAAGGATTCGGAGACCATTGTCGAAATGATCTTCGAGAGCATCGTGAAGTCGCTTCGTGCGGGCGATAAGATCGAAATACGGGGCTTCGGGAGCTTTCGTACGCGGCAACGCAATCCGCGGATCGGGCGCAATCCGAAAACCGGCGCCCGCGTGGATGTGCCGGCAAAGAAAATTCCATACTTTAAGCCCAGCAAGGAGTTGAAGGATCTCGTCAACAGCCTTGCAGAGGCTGCGGCGCCTGCTGCGCCTTCCACGCCGCCTCCCGCCGCCCCGCCATCTGAGCCTTCGGGTCCGGCCTCTACTTAGCACGTGCCCTCGCCTTTCAGGATGGTATTCGGACGATGGACTATCTTTGGAGTCCTTGGCGCTTTCGTTATGTAAGCCAGGCAAACAAGCAGGGTGGATGTGTCTTCTGCGAAAAGGTCAAGGCAGAGTCTTCTCGCGCCCGCGAGAACCTCCTCCTTTATCGCGGCCGCTGGAACTTTGTCCTTCTGAACCTCTATCCTTATACGACCGGCCACTCGATGGTCGTCCCGTACGCCCATGTCGGCATGCTTGAGGACATCGAACCCGCCGCGCTGGCGGAGATGATGGAGCTGGCTAAACGGCTCCAGGCGGCGCTAAGGGATTGCTATCATCCTGAAGGGTACAACCTGGGCATGAATCTGGGACGATCGGCCGGAGCTGGCGTGGCGGACCACCTGCACCTGCATGTTCTTCCCCGCTGGACGGGGGATTCCAATTTCATGACGGTTGTCGGCGAGACCCGCATCCAGCCCGAGGACCTCTTCACCACTTACGATAAGCTGGCCCCCTATTTCGCCCCCGGCTGCTGAACGCCTCCCCGCGCAGCTTGAGAGGCCTCGATTTCCAAACAGAGGATTAAGTTTTCTTCCCGGGGGGAAGCGTGTCGATGGGCAAGTCCAGCCGTGCTCCCACTCCCAGGCGAGGTTTCTCCTCCTCAGGGGAGCTTTCCAGGCTTTCATGGCGGACCGGCACGGCGTCAAGCGGGATGCACAAGTCTCCATGGTGGGTGATTTCGTCGGGGATCACCAGTTCCATTCCGAGTTTCTGGCCCAGGCTCAGGTCATCCGGCGCGATGAAATAGATGCCGGATTTCGAGAGGTCCTGCGTCACGCCTCTGGCTTCCTTTGATTTCCCGTCCGGCCCTCTCCACGTCAGGCGGAGGGGCAACTCCACGCGATACCGCGGCTCGGAACGCAGGCCGATCCCCGTTGAACTGCTGCCCGGGTTCACCTCACCTGTATTCAGGTGGAACTCGATCCCTTCCGCTCCTCCCGTCGTGCAGGGGAATTCCTTGCGCGCCGCCGCGACCAGGCTATCCACGCGGGCATCATCGCTATCAGGGTCATGGTGGAACAGCACCAGCCGCTTCACACCCTGTTCCTGGGCAATGCGGACGCCTTCCCGCCACGAGCTGTGCCCCCAGCCCTTCCTTTCGCCTTCCAACTGGTGAGGCGTGTACTGGGAGTCGTACACCAGAAGGTCGCCGCCCCGGGCCAGCTCGCGCACTGAACGGTCATGCACGGGCGACCCCGGCTCCGTATCCGTCGCCAGGACAAACACGCAGCCGTCCGCCTCGATCCGGTAGCCGACGCATCCTTGCGGATGGTTGAGAGGCGCGGTTCGGATCACCGCTCCATTGAGGTCCGTGGGCGCGTCTCCCAGGTCCGCAAAATGCCGCTTCGCTCCCATGGTGCTCATTTCCACGGGGAAATAGGGATTTGTCATCTGCCCTTCGATCGCTTGGCGAAGCTCCGCTGACTGGTGGAGGACGGAGTGAAACAGGAAGCTGTTACCTTTCTTGTAAAGAGGAAGGAAGAACGGGATTCCCTGGATGTGGTCCCAATGGAAATGCGTGAGGAAGAAATGAGCCTCCACCGGACGGTCGCCGAACTCGCCCAGAATGCTCTTGCCGAGCGCCCGAAGTCCGCTTCCACAGTCCAGAATGATGATCGTGCCGTTGTCGAGCCTCACCTCGATGCACGATGTGTTGCCGCCATAGCGCCAGTTGCGTTTTTCCGGGGTTGGCGTCGAACCCCGCACACCCCATAGCCGGACCTTCATGATTCACCGCCTCAAATCAACCCGGGCCTCGCATTGATCGAAACAGACGGCAGGCCAGCCCGCCGCGGACCCTGTACGGATCTTATTCCGGCGGAACTGGAGTCAATAGAGGGCATTCGGCCTATAGGCTACCAATCATGCGACCGGGTGTCCACGGCATTCTTGTTGCCGGTAATGGTACAGTTCGAATTCCTGGCGGGGGATCAGTTTGTCCGGTTTCCAGTATGGGCGTTTATCGTTCCCAATCCGCCTTCGCGATCGATCTCGCCTCTGACCGTGTTAGATGATCAGGTACACTTCTCTGTATAGGCCGTTTATCAGCCAAGTGGTTTGCATCCGGAGAGGATTATCTCAGAATTCCATCTTGGGCAGGGCTTGGTCGGAACCGACGCGGCCAGCGGTGATGCCGGCCAGGTGGTAATTCTCGGCGCGCACGGGAGCGCCGGCGAGACGGCGCAGCAGCGCGATCTGCCCGACATGGGTCAAGGCATCCGCGATGGGGCCCTGAAATAGCTTCTCGGCGGAGTCCTGCAACGGAAAATCGGAGGCGAGGCAGGCGTCGAAGGCTTCCAGCGCGGCGAAGAAGCGTTGGGTTTCCTGGTCCCATGGCAGGGGCGTCGAATTGTGCCACTCCCGCTTTCCCTTGGCTAGCGACAGCGCCCAGTCCAGCAGGTCGCCGATGTGCGCGAGAATCTCCGCCGGGGTGCGCCCCTGCTCCCCGTTGCGAAATTGGGCGAACGTTCCCGGAACATCGCGCAGAGTCTTGCCGCCGCGGTATGCCAGTGTCGCGATGGTGTGACGGAGTAGCTGCCGGGTTGAGTCCATAATCCTTATTAAACTACATGTCGTCGGATGGCCGGCTACTCGGAAACAGTCCGAGTGCTCACTTTGGCGTGTAGTCGGCTTACCGTAGAAGCGGGTAGAGTTGTTTTTGAACTCCGCGGCTTTTGCCTTCAGCCGCAGAAAAGGCCGCCTCGATAGATCGGTGCGCCAATTGCTGATTCCAGTTCTACGAGCTGCAGAGTTACAGAACAACTCTGCGCTGCCTCGACCACCACCCCTCCTCATCGCAGACGGCAATCAAGCGCCGCTGCGTCCGGCAAGCCGCATTTCAAAACACCTTGCCCAGTTGGAAGAAGGCTTTGTGATGTCCCGAATCTCCCCAGCTTGCTCCGATAAACACCGGACCCATGACCGTGACGACTGTGACGCCCGCCACAACGTCGTTGGGCAAGCGGGAGGGTTCAATGCCGTAGACCTTCCCGATTTCATAAGCTCCGGTGAAATATGAGGCCTTGCCGATGAACGTGGGCAGTTTCACCAGTTCGTGGATATAGCCCGTTTTGAAATAGAAATATTGATTGGTGAGCAGTTCGTTGACGTCGTAAGAAGCCAATCGCAACGGCCCGCCGAGCGAGAACTCCGGGAAGCCCTGCTGGTTGCGGCCGAAGATGGTGCCTCCGTCGGCGTCGAAAAACAACGAAGCCGGTTTTGTGATCTGGCGAAAGAGCTGAATTTGCGTTTCCGCAACGGGGTAGGCGCTTGCCGCGCCCGGGTTGGCGTCAACCCATTGGAACGAGGTCATGACGGCCTCACCGTTGCGCGGGATCACCGCATTATCGAGGTGGTCCAGATGGTACTGCAGCGTGGTCGTGCCCATCCTGCCCCGCAGCGTGCCGAGCGTTGGCTCGCCCACCTGGAGGTCCGCTCGGAAGCGCGGATTGTGGACCTCGCAACGCCCAATGTCAGCCAATGGAAACCCAAGAACACTGTGTCCGGTCAACCTGCAAGTCAAAGGCACAGCGCCTCGACGAGCTGTTTCCCCGCCTTGGGTGCTGGTGAATACCGCCAATGCCGGACAGATCGCCTGCAACGCGCAGGGCAAAGCGAAGCCGGGTATCGTCGCCTGCTCGGAAACAACTCCCTGAGAGTGACGTAATGTCCGTTGTGTGCTTCCCTGAAAGCAGGATTTGCGTTAATAACGGGACAGTTGGGATTGACTCGCCCGGCGGAGTTGACACGCTCCACGGTCCTCATATAATGCCCGCACTATGCCATCTCAACGGAACCTCTGGTTTTGCCTGTGCGTGCCTGCTGCAGCGGCGGTCCTGCTTGCGTCGGGAGGTTCAGCGGGTATGAACCCCCAAGGGAGGCTAACTTTCTTCGGGGATCGAGAAGCGGTAGCCAACCCAGGGCTCAGTCAATAGATAACGGGGGTTCGAAGGCTGGGGCTCAATCTTCTTGCGTAACTGATTGATGAAAACGCGCAGGTATTCCACCTGGTCCCCGTAGTCGGGTCCCCAGACGGCTTGCAGCAGTTCGCGGTGCGGCAGGACCTTGTCGCGATGGTTGACGAGGTAGTGCAGCAGATCAAACTCCTTGGGTGTCAGGCGCACTTTGCCGCCGCGCACGGCAACGGTCCGGCTCGCGAAGTCAATGGTCAAATGCCGGGATTCAAAAGTGCCCAGAGCCACTTCGGAGCCGGGTGCGTGGCGGCGCAGATTGGCTCGAATCCGCGCGAGCAATTCCTGGATTCCGAAAGGCTTGACAACATAGTCATCGGCGCCGGCGTCGAGCGCCCGGACCTTATCGAACTCGTTGTTTCGCACGGAGAGCATGATAATCGGCACATCGCAGGATTCCCGTATTTCGCGACAAACTTCAAACCCATTCATGCCCGGCAAGTTTATATCAACAATGAGCAGGTCCGGCATCTCTTCCCTGATCATCTCGAGGGCTTCCTCGCCGGTGCGAGCTTCGCGCACCACGAAGCCGCCCGCCACCAGCGAGGTCCGCAGTACGCGGCGGATCTGCACCTCGTCATCGAGGACCAGAACCTGGCTCGCACTCATGAGGCTCTGGCCCTTTCCGGGGAGAGCGGCAGATCAAAGTGAAACACGGACCCGCTTCCCACTTGGCTGGTGACTCCGACGGCGCCGCCGTGGGCCTCGACAATCGCCTTGCAGATGGCAAGTCCCATGCCGGTGCCTTGCACGCGGTGACGCTGGTTTTTGCCGCGATAGAACTTGTCGAAGATCAGGGCCTGCTCGAAGCTGTCAATCCCCTGCCCGTGATCAGCCACGCTGGTAACGAGAAACCGGCCGGAGACTGCGCTCATGACGCAAATCGAAGTTCCGGACGCGGAATAACGCGCCGCGTTGTTGAGGAGATGCGTCAGAACTTCCCGGATGCGCTCCCGGTCCATCGGGACCAGGGGCAGGTCCTGCGGCAGGCGGATATCGACGGGATGATTCGCGAGGACATTCTTCGAGGTCTCGACCGCCGCTTCAATCACTTCGCGGATGGCGTGAGGCTCGATCTTAAGCTCGATTTCCCCGGCATCAAGGCGGGCCATCTCGAGCGCTTCATCGATAAGATGATTGAGGCGGTCACTTTCCTCATTAATGACAGAGAAGAGCTCCCGCCGGTGGGTATCACTAAGTTCGGGTTGCGTCAGGAGACTGGTGACCGAAGCCTTAATGGCCGTCAGCGGGGTTCGAAGTTCGTGAGTGACGGAATCCAACAGAGCCGTGCGAAGGCGTTCCTCCTGACGGGCGGCCTCGGCTTTGCTCAGCGCCTCGACCGCGGTTACCCGCTCCACGGCAATGGCGATGAGCGTTCCGAGGGCTTCGAGCGTCTCGCGCGCCAGAACCGGGCCCGAAATGCCGAGGCTCCCCACCGGCCGCACGCCCATCCGTACGGGCACGTAACAACGATCGAGTTTGGTCTCGATCAGCGGCTCGCCGCGCGCCATGACCGCCTTGAGCTGGTCGCTGTCCAGCTCGCGAAAGTTGCTGCCCGAACGGTAGATGCCGTCCTTGCCGGCCAGGAACAACGCCGCGTCCTGAACTTCAAACGATTCGACAATACGCCTCGGGATCGCATTCAACAATTCGACAAGGCTTCCCGCCACCATTAACTGTTGTGCGAAGGCGTACAGGCGTTCAATTTCCTGCCGGCGCTGGTTTGCGTCGAACGTGCGCCGGCGCGCCTGTTCGGAGAGACGGCTGGCGGTGACGGCCGTCACCAGAAAAGCGGTGAGCGCAATCCAGTTCTGCGGATCCGCGATGGTCAAGGTTCCGACCGGCGGAAGGTAATAATAGTTGAAAGCAAGCGTGGCCAGCAGCGACATGAAAATGGAAACCCTCAGACCCCAGAAAGCAGAAACGTAGAGAATCGCGAGAAGAAAGGTGAGGGCTACACTGGTGGCATTGATCGCCGCGATGTGCCGGAAGACGAGAACAACGAACACGATGATGCCCGCGGCAGCGGCATAGCTCAGGATTTGGCTTCGGGTTTGTCTCAGCACCGATGGTATTATAACGGATGTTGCCGGTATTTTCGCCCTGAGGTGCGGATTTTCGCATGACCAAAAGCCCCGAACAATGGCTGGAGAAGGTGGCGCAGCCGGAAGAGAAAAAAGAGGGTGTGCTGAAGGTGTTTCTTGGTTACGCCCCGGGTGTGGGAAAAACCTACACCATGCTGAGTGAGGCGAACCGGCGTCACAGCCGCGGGCAGGACGTGGTGATTGGAATCGTGGAGACCCACGGCCGGAAACCCATCGAGGAACTGGCCTCCACGCTCGAGCAAATTCCCAAGCGCAAGCTCGATTACAAGGGAGTCACCTTCGAGGAAATGGACGTGGAGGCTATCCTGGCTCGGCGACCTGGAGTCGTCGTCGTCGATGAACTGGCCCACACCAACATCGAAGGGAGCAAACACCGAAAGCGTTACGAAGATGTAATACAGTTCCTGGCGGCCGGTATTGATGTGCTCTCAACCATGAACATTCAGCACATGGACAGCCTCGCGCCGCTGGTCCAATCGATCACCGGAATCCCGGTGCGCGAAACCGTTCCGGATTGGGTGTTGAAGCGTGCCGGCGAAGTGGTGATGATCGACCTCACACCCGAAGCATTGCAGAACCGCATGCGGCGCGGCGACATCTATCCGGCCGAAGGGGTCGAACGAGCCCTCAGCAACTTTTTCAGGGCTGGGAACTTGAACGCCCTGCGTGAGCTGGCGCTTCGCCACGTGGCGGATACGGTGGACCGGGACCTTGGCTCTTATCTCGTCACCAAGGAAATTAGCCGGAACTGGGGAGTGCGAGAGCGCATCGCCGTCGCCTTCAGCTCGAATGCCAGTTCGCAATACCTGATCGCCCGCGCGGCTCGCATAGCTCGCGCTGCGAATGCGGAACTTTACGCGATATACGTCGAGACATCAGCCGATGCAAACGAGGAAAAGCAGCGGTTGCTGGCGGCCAATACTCGCTTCGCTGAAAACCTTGAAGCCAAGGTGGAGATTCTGCATGGAAAGAGCGTGGGTGAGGCCGTCGCACAATTTGTGAAGGAAATGAGAATTACACAGGTGGTCTTCGGGCATACCGCCGCGGGGGGTTGGCGCAGACTCTTCTATCTTTCAGCGCTTAACCGCTTCCTTCGCCATGTCCCATCGGTCGACATCCATATCGTCACCCGTGAGGGCGACCTGGAAACTTGAAGTGGGCAGAGCCAGAGCGGTCCTTGGGTTTGTGGCTCCAAACGGCCTTATCCCTGTCTGCACCGATTCGGCTGCTGGTGCGGAAGAGAGAATCAAACCGGAGAGAACCTCATACCGACGCCGCCTCGGTTTGATATAATTTGTATTCATAGCTACAACCTTAGCAATCCACCGCAGACGGTTTGGTGGTGCCCCCCGGCTCCCGGCTTGCCGGGACCGTAGGTGGAAGGGAGGCGTGGAAACTCGTGGTCCAAGACACACTCGTCTTCCTTCTCGCGGGTGGAGAGGGCGAGCGCCTTCATCCGCTAACCCGGGACCGAGCCAAGCCGGCCGTGCCTTTTGGCGGGATCTATCGGATTGTGGATCTCACCCTCTCAAATTGCATCAACTCCGGCCTCCGCCGGATTTTCGTTGTCACCCAATACAAGGCTCTGTCCCTCAACCGCCACTTGCGCGAGGGTTGGAGCATCCTCTCCGAAGAACTGGATGAGTTCATCAGTGTCCTTCCCCCCATGAGGCGGGTGGGCGAACACTGGTACCAGGGAACCGCTGACGCGATCTACCAGAACCTCTACTCTCTCGGGAGTGAGCCCTGTAAGTACGTCCTGGTGCTTTCCGGCGACCACGTTTACAAGATGAATTACCAGTTGATGCTCCGTCAGCACGAGGAGAGCGGGGCCGGAGTCACGATTGGCACCATCGAATTCGATCGCAGTACGGCTTCCAGTTTCGGGGTCGTGGAGGTTGATAAGGACAACCGGATCGTCGGCTGGCAGGAGAAACCCGCAAACCCCAAGCCCTCGCCCAGGAACCCCGCGAAATCCAACGTTTCAATGGGCATCTATTGCTTCAACCGCAACCTTCTGATCGAGACCCTTCTCGCGGACGCCGACGATCCGGGATCAAGCCACGATTTCGGGAGGGACGTGATTCCCAAGCTCATCGGGAAGGAAAAGGTCTGCTCGTACGACTTCCGCGACGAGAACAAGAAAGAAGCAAAGTACTGGCGGGACATCGGGACCATCGAGGCCTATTACGAGGCCAATATGGACCTGGTTTCGGTCTCGCCGGTTTTCAATCTCTATGACTTCGACTGGCCCATCCGCACTTATCAGCGGCAGTACCCGCCGGCCAAGTTTGTATTCGCCGAGGAGGGGCGCCGCATGGGGATCGCCATCGATTCGATTGTCTCCATGGGGAGCATCGTTTCGGGAGGGCGGGTCATGAACTCCATTCTTTCTCCCGACGTCCGCATTAACAGTTACACCGAAGTTGAAAACTGCATCCTCTTCTCTCACGTCAATATCGGGCGCTACTCGCGCATCCGCCAAGCCATCATCGACCGGGCCGTCCATATTCCGGAACGGACGGAAATCGGATTCGATCTCGAAGAAGACCGCAAGAAGTACCACGTGACCGACTCCGGGATCGTGGTGGTCGTTCCTGAACAGCGGATGTTTGAAGAACCCTAGAAGGCCAGCAACCCGCTCAAAAGTCCGGCCCCGGGTAGTGGTGTCATTTGCGCGGCACGGGTGCTCCCAGGTGCAGTCATTCCCGCGAAAGCGAATCCACCGCGTCCGCCACACGTCATTTCCCAAAGAAGAGCCGCAGAGTCATCCGGCTGGGTGCCGGATGACTCTGCGACCCGCGTTCCTGCCGCCTGTTGTGTTTCAGGGCTGGGACGTGACGTGAACCATGGCTTTGACCACACCGTCACGGTAATCGGCGAGCAAGTCGAAAGCCTTCTTGGTTTCGGCCAGTGAAAAATGGTGGGTCACAAGTTGATCGACGTTGATGGCCCCTTTTG
>Ga0326727_10015454_pt1 | contig 16379 bp, 17 predicted proteins | sample MB2enrmetagenome_FD_207643 | JGI IMG/M metagenome (GOLD analysis project Ga0326727, IMG submission 207643) | Lab enriched peat soil microbial communities from McLean, Ithaca, NY, United States - MB29MY | ecosystem: Environmental > Terrestrial > Soil > Wetlands > Peat | place: USA: New York...
GTATAAACGCCGGATTCGAGTGGCAGCTTCCGCACAACTGCGGCACGTCTTTGTGACTGATCTTGCCCTTCCAGCCGGCCTTCGTGCTCATGGCCTGACTGGGATCGTAGCTGCTTGCGTCGCCGCCGTGGCAGCTCGTGCAGGTCAAACCCTTTTGTGCGTGAATGTCCTGGCTGAACTTCTCTTGGGTGACTCCATAGGGATCGGGGAGCGCGGAGTGGCAATCCAGGCAGGAATTTGTGGCTTGCCCATAACTCAGGCAGGCCGCGAGCACGAAGAAGCCGACCGGCCAGCCGGAGCGGGTTGCGAAGAACCGCCGGACATTATTGCGCAAGGTAGCCATAAGCAGTCATACCTATCACGTAAACAAGAGCAAAGATTCCGAGACCGGTGATCCACGATTTCATGCGCGCGGGCCGGTCACTCTCAAAGAAAGGCAGCAGAAGCCAGAACAGCGCGGCGAAACCGCAGCCAAGTATGCCCAAAACTTCGCCGTCGACAAACCACACCTTGGCCGGGATGAGCTTGAGCGTCTGGTACATAAAGAGGAAGTACCACTCGGGCTTGATGCCCGCTGGCGCCGACGCAAAGGGATCTGCTTTTGTGCCCAGGTCCCACGGAAAGATGGCCGCCAACGCGCCGAGCATACCCACGGCCACGTACCAGGCCATCAATTCCCGCAGAACGAAGTTGGGGAAGAATTTCATCTCCCGCTTCAGAGAAGGATTCTCCATCCACTTCACTTCCACTTTGGGCGGAACGCTCATGCCCTGCCATTGCACGAAAAACAGGTGAATCGCAATCAGCACGGTGACCAACCCGGGCAGAACGGCGACATGGAATCCAAAGAACCGGGTCAACGTGGCTCCATTCACCTCTGGACCGCCGCGGAGAAAGATCATGATGGGATGACCGACAAGCGGAACCTGCCCCGCCATTTGAGTGCCGACTGTGGTGGCGAAGAAGGCGAGCTTGTTCCACGGCAGCAGGTACCCGCTAAAGCCGAATCCCATGACCAGGAACATGAGGAGCATGCCCGTGACCCATGTCAGCTCTCTGGGCTTGCGGTAGGCCTTGAGAAACAGCACGCTGAACATGTGCGCAAAGGCGGTGAGAATCATCAGATTGGCCGACCATGAATGGATGGAACGAATCAGCCAGCCAAACTGCACCCGGGTCATGATGTACTGCACGCTTTCAAAGGCCTCGTTAGAGCTCGGGCGGTAATACAACAGCAGCAGGATTCCGGTCAGCACCTGGATCACGAAGAGAAAAAGAGTGATGCCGCCGAAGAAATACCAGTAGGACAATCGGTGCGTGGGAACGGTTTTGTGACGGAAGGGAGCTGTCAGACTGTCCAGGTGAAGGCGTTCATCGAGCCAGCGGGTCAGACCGGAGAACCAGGCGGAGATCATCGTCACGCCTCCTGCTTCCGGCTCACGACGATCTCGTCGCCGCGCACGTGAACATCGAAGACATCCAGTGGCCTGGGCGGCGGCCCGGAGACGTTGCGGCCGTTGATATCGTAGATTCCGTTGTGGCACGGACACCAGATCTCGCGCAGGTCGCTGCGATACTGCACAATGCAACCCAGATGCGTGCACGTTGCGGAGAGCGCGCGATACGTGCCGTCGGCGTCGAGGATCAACAGTCCGGGACGGCTGCCGAAACGGAAAATCGCCCCTGAATTTGGCTTGATCTCTCCGGCCTTGGCGGCTACGACTTCGTTCCCGCCAAGGTCGGCCACGGGTGGAGGGACGAGAAAGCGCAATACCGGATAGAGAAATGAAGCAAACGTGGCCAGAATTCCGCCTCCGAGGAAGCCGCCTAGCAACCCTCTTCGCGTGAATTCCGGCTTGAGATTTTGTTCAGCGCACATGCATTGCACCTTTTCCGCAACTGACAGTCCGATGCCGCGCCACTCAAAACCTATCGGCAACGGCTCGAGAGCGGAACCAGAGTGAGCGTGCCCTTCCGTATCGTTGTGAAATGTGGCTTTTCTTTGGGAAAAAGCCACTTGGCTGACACGCTTCAGGGATACATCTACTCTGGTTCCGCTGTAGGCCCGGTTTACTGCTACCAGTCAATCAAGAAATACCACCCATGAGAGGATGCTTTGGCCAGAATTTTGCGAAGCCGTAACACTGAACCCCGCAACTGTGACAACAATCACACATCCGCACTAACAGTACGCATTACAAGCGCCCCCACCTGTGACACGCATCACAATCGAGGGTTTAGCTGATGAACGAATGAAGGCTGCGGCTCAGAGCCCTGAACCCGGGCAAAAGAATCGCCAACCCGCTCACCGGCACGTCCGCGGATAGGACTGCTAGGCGCCTGCCTGGCCGCGTCACAACTTCCCGCGCTGCTACTTCTCGAGCGTGCGGATATACTCCACGAGGGCGCTGATCTGGGCGTCGCTGAGCGTGGTTTTGTTCGCAGGCATCTTATTCTTCCCATTCTTGATAATCGCCGCCAGTTCTGCGTTCGAGCTCTTCATCACCGACGGATCTTTGAACGACACGATCTTGAGCGATTTGCCCACCGGGGTGGCTCCCAGGCCGTCGGCGCCGTGGCACATCGTGCATTTCGCTTTGAAGGTGTCGGCCGCGCTTTGTGCAAAGACCGGGGCGGAGATGAATGCTGCGAGACAGAAAACCGGCAAAATTTTTAAGTTCGGTTTCACCGAAGAACTCCTTCGTAACGGAATATCGAAATTGTCTTGTCAGACGTGGAGAAGGTATATCACAGAGCGTCTTATGTTGAAAAGTCTTGCTGAATTAATCTTTCCTGAGCGCCGGCCCGATTTCCACCGAACGCGCGGCAGCCGGCGGGGACAATGAGCCGGAAGAGCGGGAACCCAAGAGTAAGGCGCCTACGATCAGCATGAGGCTGAGCAGTAATCCAGCGAAGCCGATAAAAACCAGCGTTTGCGGATTCATCGTCAACCACCCCAGAAACCCGGGCGATTCCGCCCGCTTCATCCAGGTGCGCAAGTCGGCCGCGTCCCAGTTTTGGTCGATAAATGTCGCTCGCCATTCGAGATTGTGGTCGAGCAGAAACATCTGGTTGGTGTGGATCATGACCGATCCCTCGGTCATGACCGTGTAGTGAAAGAAGTCGCAGAAGCGTCGAATGTCAGCGGCATCGGAGCGCGCCAGCATCCATTGCGCCGGCAGTCCTTTTTGTACGCGGAACTGGCGCAGGGCCGCGGCATCGTCGCCGGGATCGAAGGAAAAAATCAGCACGCGATAGGGCGCGCCGCCGCCAATCTGCGAGGTTTGCTGGACCAGCATGCGCGCCAGTACGGGACAGCTCATCGTACAGCGCGTATACACCGGCAACACGATCACGGGCCCCGTCCCGGCAGCCTGCAATTCATCCCACAAGCTGTGTTGGACGTTGGCCTCATCCCAGACGGCAATGTCCGGAATCTGTCCTGCATGGCTGTCCGCCGGCACGGCCGCGCGAACTCTCGCGCCCGAGGCCAGCGCCAGCGCCAACGTGAATCCGAGAAAGCAACGCTTGCGGTCAATGTTCATTCATGTGGCTCTCTAATGGGTCGTATTGACTGCGGCAGGGCTATCCGGCCTGAAGCCAGGCGCGGTCGTAACGCCGAATTTCACGATGTTGGCGATGGGCACGTAATAGGCTGCCGCGCACAGCAAAACCGCCGCCGCCACCCAGGGCGCGAAATTGCGTACCGCGGCAACGTCTTCGTCGTGATACGGCTCGCTGGTCGGCAATGCGAACGGCGCTTCGGCTGGAACGGGCTTGGCAGCCAAGCTGCGAATGAGAACGATGAAGTAAAGCAGGACGGCGAGTCCCATGATGCATCCACCCACCATGCCCAGGTGAGCTGGAACGAACCAGTCGGGCCGATAGCTGGGCGAAGCGGGATTCATATAGGTCAGGCCCATGTTGGTACGCCGCGGTTCGCCACGCAGGCCGCCGATAAAGAAGCCGGTCGAAAAAATAAATGTGCCCGTCATCCACACGTAAGGCACAATCATCGCCATGGCGCCCGAAACCACCGGCTTTTTCAAGAGGCCGGTGACGATAAGCAGGCTTCCACCAAGAATGCCAAGAAAAATTGGCCCGGCCACGGTCAGGTGAAAGTGCGCGGGAACCCACGCGGTGTTATGTACAACGTTGTTCATGCTGTACGAGGCGTTCACGATGCCCGTGATGCCGCCAAAAAGAAAAATCAGCAGCCCGCAGAAAAGATAAGGGAACATCCAGTTCTCAGCGCTGAAATAGGGCAGCTTGTTCCACCAGCCAAACAGGCCCTTGCCTCCTCGCCGGCGCGCCGCATGTTCCAGCGATGCCGCAATGGTGAACGCCGTCAGCAGGCTCGGAATCGCGACCAGCAACGTGAGCACACCCTGGATGCCCTTCGAGGTGGTGGAAATTCCCGGATCGGCGAACTGGTGGTGCAGGCCCAGCGGACAGGAAAGCAAAATGAGCGCCATGAAGGTGAAGCGTCCGGCAAAATCGCTGAACAGCTTTCCCCCGGCGAGCTTGGGCAGCATGGTGTAGTAAAGCACATACGTGGGCAGCAGCCAGAAGTAGACCAGTGGGTGCCCGAAAAACCAGAACAGCGTCCGGCTTAGCATCACATTGATGCCGGAGATCCATCCCAGAGACCAGGGCAGTAGCTGCACCAGCACTTCAAACGCGACCGGCAGCGTAGCCATCTGCCACACGATGAACGCGGCAAAGATTCCCACCACCCCCATGGGCGTTTTTTGCCCTCGATGTTCCTTCCGCCAGCGCAGATAGACAGGAATCCACGTCCACATCGGCACCCAGGAACCCACAATGAACAAAACCAGTCCAACGTAAAACAATGGGTGAGCCATCAGCGGCGGGTAAAACGTGTAGAGCACAGAGGCTTTGCCCAGGAAGATCATCGCCGCCGCCATCACGGCGCCCGACAGCATCAAAACCAGCGAAATTGCCGCCCCGGCAATGGAAACATGCGACTTTAATTCCTGGCCGATCACCGTATAGCCGAAGGCCACGGCAAAAAACGTGGTCAGGACAATGGCGTTGATGACTCCGTGAGCCGTCAGGCCCTCGTAGTAATCGATGCCGGCGAAGGAGTTGGCTCGAATCACGCCTGCAAGGTACAAGACCTGTAACACGCCGTGATAGGCGCCGAAGACAAACAGAGCCAGTGGAACCAGCAGCTCCGCCAGGATGATTCGCTTGAGGTTCTTTTGGAGTTCCATTATTTTTGCAGACCCTCCAGGTAGGCTTCCATTTCATTGATCTCATCGTCGGTCAACTGTATCTCCGGCATCACCGCGGGATAGTTTTTGACGGCAAGCTCGGTGGGGTGACGAACCTTTTCGAGGAAAAACGCGGCGTCCAGCGTGCGCGAGCTGCCGTCGGCCAACTGCACCTGCGCGCCCCACGCGCCTTTGAAGGTCGGCCCCACGCCGGTCGAGCCATCGACCGTGTGGCATGCGAGACAGCCCTTCGCATCCAGCAGCTTTGCTCCCTCTGAAGCCGGAAGGCCTTCGACGGAATAATCGGCGATCTGGTCGCTCACCTCGATCCGCGCATTCATGTTCTGGTGGTTCCTGCCGCAGTACTCGTGGCACACAATGGTGTAGATTCCCGGCTTGGTGAAATGCACGCGGCCGTTGGCCACCGCCCCCGGCACAAGCATCAGGTTCACGTTGGTTCCCGCGATCAGGAATCCGTGGGTCACGTCCTTGGTTACCGCATAGATATCCAACGTGGAGCCGGTGGGCACGCGCAGCACGCTGGGCTCGAAGGCCCACATGCGTGCGACATAATGAACCTCGTAGTTCAAGCCGTCGTGCCTGGTAACGGAAGCCTGCTGAAAAGGCTTCGACCCAAGCGGGATGCATGTGGGCACGTTGATGCCCATACCCCATGTGGCATAAGCAATCAATGCCAGGCTCACCGCGACCGACGCGACCGCCAGCAGCAATGCGCGTTTCTCAAACACGTTGATCGACATTTCCGAGATCCTCCCTAGAGACCCGACTGCCGGTGTAAGAGCAGGAAATAGATCGCCAGCCAGATGAGCCCATACGCGGCGATCATCGCGGCGAAAAACGCGATCGCGCCGCGAGGGAAGAACTCCCCTTCGGCAGGTTTCGATTCGTCGTTGGACACGGATGCAACCTCCCAGCCGACAGTAGTATATGGCGCTCACGCCGCAGCGCGCCACAGCTAATTTCCATGCGTCTACTTTAGTCCCTGAGGGAGCGATGCAGGCAAACTGAGACATTGTCCAAGCCCTAAATCTTCTGTCTGGAACCAGCATGGAGCCATTAAGCTAAAGGTTTGAGGGCGGCCTTTGCCGCCGGGAGCACGTCCTTGGCCTACGACGATCTACGCGACTGGATCAAAACGCTCGAAAAATACGGCGAGCTCCGCCGCATCCGTGAAGAGGTTTCACCGGAGCTCGAAATCACAGAGATCACCGACCGCGTGAGCAAAGTCGGCGCGTCTTCCCACCCTTCAAGCGTTTTTTCCTCGAAAAGCCACTCGAAGGATGGGGCAACCACCAGCGGAAACTACGCGCCCGGCGGGCCGGCTCTGCTCTTCGAGAACGTCAAGGGACACCCCGGCCACAAGGTCCTCATCAATCAGTTCGGCTCGGAGCGGCGCATGGCACTGGCGCTGGGCGTCGAGCGCATCGACGAGATCGCCGAACGCATTCGCGGCTTGATGAACGTGAAGGCCCCCGAAGGTCTCTTCGACAAGCTCAAGATGCTGCCGCAACTGGGCGCGTTCACCAGCTCATTTCCAAAAACCGTGGCCGCCAAAGACGCGCCGTCGAAAGAAATCGTGCGGCGCGAGAACTTCGACCTCAACTATTTTCCCATCCTCAAATGCTGGCCGCACGACGGCGGCCGCTTCATCACGCTGCCCTGCGTGCACACGCGCGATCCGCGTTCCGGCAAGCGCAACATCGGCATGTACCGGATGCAGGTCTACGACGGCCAAACGACCGGCATGCACTGGCAGCGGCAAAAAGTCGCTGCCGAGCACTACCGCGAGGCGCTTCGCGAAGCGGCATCGGCCGGAGCGGAAGCCGACGCAACCCTCAGCGCCGGCGCTGCGCGAGTCGCGATGATGGCCGAGTCCGCCGGCGGCGCCACCAACATTCCCGGCGGGGCGAATGCGGACGGAGGCGGCCTACCGCAAATCGCGCTGGGCAATTTGAGAGGCTCGCGGCTGGAAGTGGCCGTCGCCATCGGCACCGATCCCGCGACGACGTTTGCCGCCATCGTTCCCGCGCCGCCTGAGGTCGAGGAGTTCCTCATCGCCGGTTTCCTACGCGGTAAGCCGGTCGAAATTGTGAAGTGCGAGACCGTCGATCTGGAAGTGCCGGCTCACGCCGAAATCGTTCTCGAAGGCTATGTGGAGCTGGGCGAGCTGCGCGCCGAGGGCCCCTTCGGCGACCACACCGGCTTTTACACGCTCCAGGACGACTACCCGGTCTTCCATCTCACTTGCATCACCCATCGCAAGGACCCTATCTACGCCGCCACCATCGTGGGCAAGCCGCCTATGGAAGACGCGTGGATGGGCAAAGCTGTCGAACGCATCTTTCTCCCGGCGATGAAGTTGACCATCCCCGAACTGGTCGACATTCATCTGCCCGTCGAAGCGGTCTTCCACAACCTCATGATCGTGTCGATCAAGAAGAGCTATCCCGGCCAGGCGCGCAAGGTGATGCACGCAATCTGGTCGCTGGGCCAGGCCATGTTCACCAAGTGCATCGTGGTTGTCGACGAGGATTGCGATGTGCAGAACATTCCTGAGGTCGTGCTGCGCGTGGCCAACAACATCGATCCCGAGCGCGACATTCAATTCACGCTCGGCCCCATCGACTCGCTCGACCACTCCTCTCGCCTGCCCAACTACGGGTCGAAGATGGGCATCGACGCTACGCGCAAGTGGAAGGCCGAGGGTTTCGAGCGGCCGTGGCCGACGATGATCGAGATGGACCGCGCAACCAAAACCAAAGTGGACGCAATGTGGGCGAAGCTGGGGCTGTAGAGTCGAAGGTGCTCGATTATTGACGATCGAGTTTGCCAAAGTAACTTGCATTTGACTCAGGATCCGAAGAGCACGGAGCCGGCACAAATGACACGATCCCCGCGCTGATCGCGGTTGCAGCGGGGTTGCTTGTGCCAATGAATGTGAGAACCTGCAGACTCGCAGGCGGTGTGCTCCCCGATGATAGAGTCACGCCGGCGCCGCTCACATCGCCGCTGATCGGTGCGCTGCCCGAGCACGACCCAATTTGGTAATTGATTGTGCCGTTGGCGGCAAATTGGCCGTCTGGCCCCGGGATCGCTAACTGCGTTAGGGCAAGCGAAATTGCGGCTGATGGGCCGCTCCCAGGCGATCCCAGCGTGCCGGGAGTGAACGTTCCAGCATAAGCGCCGCTTGTATTCATGAACTGTTCCCCAATCGATGGAGCAGTCGCAAAGGTGCACGTGGTGCCGTCAACTTCGATGGTTCCCGCTCCCGTATATGGCGGTTGCGCCCCAGAAATTTCCATCTGCGCCTTGATTGTGGTTCCATTTGGCAGTGTCGAAGAAGTGAAAGTGAGATTGCCTTTGGAGTCGACGGCGCCGGCGACTGAGACGACCTCATCGAGCCCGCACGTTGTCGGGTCTGAGAGGTTCGCGAAACGGAATGTCCCGCTCACCTGGTTTCCGTTGCTCTCAAGAGCGCCAAAAAGGACAATGGCTACGAGAGGATTCGTAACTGAAGCCACATTGGACTGGATCTGCCAGTTTCCAGTCAGATCGGGAGCGACGGGAGGGGGGATGCAGGAACCGCCTGGCGAACCGCATCCAGCCAATATCATTGAAGCCCCAAAAAGAACAATGAAGGCTTTCACTGGCATGATGCGATAAGTATCGGGCGCACTTCCTCGGGCGTCAAGCGAGCTCTGGGGTCGCCTCCTGGTTGCCTGTGCTACGCTTCCTTTGTATTCCGCTTGCGATCTCATCGGTGCACAGATCGTGCGTTGCGGGAGAGGGCAAGGCGCATGATGGGTATTTTTACTTCGTTCGCAAAGTCTCTGCGTGCAAATCGCCGCCAGCTTGCCTCGTTGATTTTACTGGCCTTCGCCGCCGCGGCAGCCGCGCAGCAGGCGCCTGCGGGGCAGAAGGTCATCAAGGATCCAGCCGAATACAACGCTTATACCGCCGCCGTGAATACTCAGGATGCAAACAAGCGGGCCGAGGAGCTGGAGGCCTTTGTGCAGCAGTACCCGCAGAGCGTGGTTCTGACGGATGCGCTTGAGCAGGAGTTGGCGGCCTGGCAGACGGTGGGCGATTCATCCCAGATGAAAAGAACGGCCAAGCGCCTGCTGGTCGCGGATCCCGGCAATGTTCGCGTACTGGGTATTGTGGTCGTGCTCGAACGGGTGAGCGCGGCGCAGGGCGACCTGGCGTCGTTGAACGAGATGTGCGTCGAAGCCACAGGCGGGATGCGCGAGGTTTCCACATGGCGCAAGCCGGCCGGCATGTCCGACACTGACTTTGCCGCGCTGAGCAAGCTGATGAACGATATCTTCATCGGCGCCGAGGGCTTTTGCGCGGTCCAGGAAAAGAACTACTCGGAAGCCAGGGATTGGTTCGCGCGCGCACTCGCGATCGACCCAAGCAACGTGCAGGACGTGTATGGGCTTGCGATTGCGGACCTCGAAACAACGCCGCTCGACGCCAACGGCTTTTGGTACTGCGCCAGAGCGATTCATCTTGCCCAAAGCGCGGCCATTCCGCAGGACGCGAGCGCCATGGTGAACTACTGCGAGACGAAATACAGACAATTCCACGGCGCCGATGACGGTTGGGATGCGGTAATGACGGTCTCGGCGGCGCAAGACACACCACCTGCGGATTTCGCGAGGCGGATCAAGCCAGCGCCTGCGCCACAGAAATAAATCTACTCGCGAAAGCCGCACCACGCCGCGCGAATGCGGTCTGCAATATCTAGTGTCATGTGCGGCGTCGTTTCTTGGTGGCTGCCGCGACTTGCGAGCCCCACCTTCGCCACCATCGTTGCCACGCGCAAGTGGAAGGCCGAAGGCTTTGAGCGCCCGTGGCCGTCGATGATCGAAATGGACCGCGCGACCAAAGCGAAAGTCGACGTGGGTTGGGCGAAGCTGCGGCTGTAGAAACGTCGAGAAGCCGGCACCACCGCCGGTCGGCGGATCGTTTACCGAGCAGACGATGGCGTAGTTGTCATTCCTTCCACCCGGTCTCCACGATCTTGCCGCAGTTGGAGCAGCCGCCCCCCTCGTAGGCCCGCTTATGTTGGGCCGCTTGTGCCGCCGCTTCGGTCGGCTTGACATCGCAGCCCGAAGCGCTGCCGGGCTTGAACTTGTAGCCCTTCTGGGTCAGGTATGCCTGAAAGTGATCGAGCACCGTCTGGGAGGGAACAGCAGGCCACAGCTATGTTCTTCCATTATCCGGAGAGACGGCCAGGGTCACCGGCGTTCGCGGTTGAGGACCCGGCTTGGCCCCGATTTCGAAAACGCTTGTGTAATATGTGTCGATTCCCGCACCGCCTCCGGTCGAGCAGGAGATAAAGAACGTCGCCGACTGAGCAGACGAGGTCTGTGCCGTTGCCATCAACACAAAAAGGAACATGAACAGTGGCCCGAAGTACGCTGGAGCTTTCATTTTCTGCATTGCTTTCGTCTCCTTTGGAGGTTCTGAATTTGGCCTGATTTCTGGGAAGCCCGGGCCTTATTGGTCCTTCCAGCCGGTCTCGACGACCTTGTTACCGCAATAGCCGCAGCTCCCGGGCCCGCCGTAGATGCGCGTGTGTTGCGCCGTCTTGGCTGCCGCCTCGGTTGGGCTAACGTCGCAGCCCTCATTGCTGCCGGGCTTAAATTTGTAACCCCTCTGTGTCAGGAATGCATAAAAGTCATTGAGAATGGATTGGTCGACCACTTTTGCGCCGTTCGGCAGTTGTTTCACTGGCTTTGCCGTCTGGAAGATGCCGGTGACATAAATTTCGAATCCTGCGCCGCCAGCAGTCGAGCAGGAGATGAAGGGTCCGCCGGCGGGTGGCGCATTGGAAGCGGTTACAGGAGCGGCCGGCTTAATCGCTGCGTTCTCGGCTGGCGTGTCGGTCCAGGTGAGGTGGATGACCTCAGTTTTACTCGCCGCCCATTGTTTCTCCATCATATCCATGCTGTTTGCCTGGAGTGCAGGGACGTTGGAGAGCCTCTCGCACTGGCCCTGCGGGTACTGGATCTTGCTCAGGTCGTAGGTGGAATTCATGTAGGCGTAAAACCGATCTGGAAGGTGACCCAGAGTGCTCTCATAGAAGACCGGAGTGACGTACGTGATAGGGTGGCCATCTTTCTGCCCGTAGAACCTGCAATAGTAGGCGTCTTGTCCCGCAGGCGGTGCTTCTGTTGCGGGACTGGGCGCCTGCGCTGTGGCTGGTGCAGGCGCTACTATCGCGACGGGTGCCGGCGCTGCTGTACCACCGGAACTCGACGCCAAAGGCTGGCTCAGCACGAAGGTCAGAGTGGTTCCTGCCGGCAGGAAGACATTTTGGGCCATTGCCATGGTGTCGATCATTTTGACGACACTGGTGCCTGCCGCGGGAGCAGTTTGTGCGTGGATCACCTGGCGAGTAATCAACGAGGTGATAAGAAACATCGTGAAGGATAGAACCGCTAGGTGCGTTGAAAGTCTAATGCGTCGCATGGTTTCGGCCTCCGGTGACGGTGCGATGGGCGGGGAACGCGGGGACAGCGCAATTATAAGCCCGCATCGGACGGATGGTGAACCACGAATCTGCTTTAGATTGTCCCTGGTGGTGGGTGGCCCGCATAGCACAAGCCCCCCTCAGCCAAGGATGACTTACGGATAAACGCCCTAGGGTCCACCTGATTCGAAATTCGGGTTTGTCGCCAACTTCGATATTGCTCTAACGCCGAGGCTGAAAGCGGCCTTCCCCACCAAGCTTTCTCTGATATATCTAAATTCATGCGGGCCGGTTTCTCCTCGCGCCTCATCCTTTATCTCGCCGCGGTGCTGGCTCTCGCTTTTCCGCTCCCACTCGCGATCCACGCCCAGCAGACCTCCGGCAACTTCCGCTGGATCGATTTTCACGACGCCAAGGATCAAAACATAGTCGCCTGGGTTACGCGCTCGCTGCAAGTGGAGAAGTGGACGGCGATCCGCGAGATCGGCGTTGTCTACGACGCGGCTCTGGTCGTCACCACTGACCGCCCCACACCGAACTCGCCTCCCAGTGACGACACCTTTACCATCTGGAATGTCTCCCTCACCAGCCACATCGTGGCTCCGCTGCTCAAGGGCGTAAACCTGCGCTGGTTCGACTGGGAGCACTTTGCCGACGGCGCGCCCGAGGAACTTACCGCGCTCTACGACAACTGCCACGACTGCGCGGCCAGCACTTATTTCACGGCCTTCTATTACGACATTGCGCACCACATGTGGGCGGCGCGCTGGGTGCGCGGCGGCCAGGGAGTTCTGGTGTGGAATGCGGTGCAGCCCAGCGTCCCCGGCGTCGCGTGGACGCAGATTTACTCCGTGATGGCCGGCCCTGACGGCCGCGCCCTGCTGGCAACCTGGAATCACTTCGACTATGGCAAGCAGAGAACGCCCGCTGACACCATCTTTCGTTACGATGTGGACCCGCAGACCGGATTGGAGCGAACCGTCGAGCTCACGCGCGAGGACGCCAACGCCATGGAGCTGCGCCTGTGCAACGGCAAGGACACCGTGCAGGGTCTCGAACGCGGGCAAGACTCGGCCGTCTGCCAGCAACTGCTTGCCGCGCAACCGCAGCGCAAGCCTGTGACCACCCCGCCGGCCAACAACCGCGGCCAGTCTGCGCCGCCCGCCGTCCGGCATTGAAATGAAGCATTTAGTGGTCAATAGAGAACAGTTTTGCCTGCCGCGCCGCGAATAGCATCCAAGCTGAATGCGAGGTGTGAAATGAGCCATCTTTTTAGACTTGCTCGATTCGCCCTGCTTCCCATGGCAATCGCACTTTCAACTGCCGGTTGCCATAAGGACTCAGCGCTGGTTCAGGCGGATAACAATCAGGCGGGCGCGCAGGACCAGTCGTCCGATCCGGCAGCGACCAACCTGCCCCCCGCTGCAGACAACTCAGGCGCTCCGGAGTCCGCGTCCTCGGCCGCTCCCGGCAGCCAGCAGGGCCCACCGCCGCCGGACCAGAGCAACGCCTCTTACCAATCGCCCGACCAGTCTTCGTATGATCCGGGCTACGGGGAGCAGCCTGAATACACGGCATCCGAGCCGCCTCCGCCCTTGCCCGACTACGACCAGCCGCCGGTTCCCGGCGACGGCTATATCTGGACTCCCGGCTACTGGGCATGGTCTCCGGATGGCTATTACTGGGTGCCGGGCGCATGGGTCGAGGCTCCCTACGAGGGCGCACTCTGGACCCCCGGCTACTGGGGCTACTGGAATAACGTCTACGGGTTTTACCCCGGCTATTGGGGCCAGTACATCGGCTACTATGGCGGCATCAACTACGGCTTTGGCTACACTGGATACGGTTATGAGGGCGGTTATTGGGGTGGGGGCCACTTCAACTACAACCGCTCGGTCAACAACATCAACACCTCTGTGGTGCACAACGTCTATAACCGCTCGGTGGCCGGCAACAGGAACAACTCCCATGTGAGTTTCAACGGCGGATCGGGTGGTCTCCAGGTTCGGGCGCGGCCCGCAGAGCAGGCGGCTATGCATCAGCCGCACACTGCGCCCATGAGTGCTCAAGTGCAGCATGAGCGCGCTGCCAGCACCAACCGGGCCCAGTATGCCAGTGCGAATCATGGCCGCCCCACCAATGCGACTGTCAACCAGCCTATTGCGGCCGATCGCAACGTGAAAGCTCCACCGGCGTTGCAGAAAACCAATCGGGCTGTAGAGCAGCAACAGCAACAGCGCCAGGCGGCTCCGCAACAGCAACAGCGCCAGGCGGCCCCGCAACAGCAACAGCGCCAGGCAGCTCCGCAACAGCAACAGCGCCAGGCAGCTCCACAACAGCAACAACGCCAAGCGGCGCCACAACAGCAACAACACCAGGCGGCTCCGCAACCGCAACAGCGCCAAGCGGCGCCACAACAGCAACAACGCCAGGCGGCGCCACAACAGCAACAGCGCCAGGCGGCTCCACAACAGCAACAACGCCAGGCGGCTCCGCAGCAGCAGCAACGCCAAGCAGCGCCACAACAGCAACAACGCCAAGCGGCTCCGCAACAGCAACAGCGCCAGGCGGCGCCACAACAGCAGCAGCGCCAGGCAGCTCCGCAACAGCAGCAGCGCCAAGCGGCTCCGCAACAGCAGCAGCGCCAAGCGGCTCCGCAACAGCAACAACGCCAGGCGGCGCCACAACAGCAACAACGCCAGGCGGCTCCACAACACGAGGAGGAACACCCCAAGGAGTAGCGTTGTTACAGGGCATCCGCGGCGGATTCCGCGGAGGTCTTCTCAACGGGCGCGCCTTCACTACGCCGCCGGCCAACAACCGGGGCCAGTCGGTACCGCCGGCCGTCCGGCACTCACCTGCACATTGACCCGCGACTCTTGCATTGCTCCGGGGTTTGCACAAATGTTGCAGTTGTTTAAGAACACACACCGGGCCCCAACTGCGGTAGACTTGTGTGCCTCGGAGGAATCCGAACACCTGGAGGGTGATATGAACCGACTTCCTCGATTTACGTTGTGGATCTCGCTCGCCATTGCGGCTGCACTGTGCGTGGCAGGACTCCACTTGATGCTAACCCCGACCATTCCGGTTGTCAGCGCCGCGGTCGCCGCCGCTCAGGATCAGGCGCCGCCCGATCAGGGGCAGGATCCTGCCGCGGTGAACATGGCGCCGTCGGGGCCGTCCTACACGACAGAGGCGCCTCCTCCTGAACAGGCAGGCGCTGTGCCAGAACCCGGCGATCAGGATTATTCCGAGCAGCCGACGGAGACGGCTGACCAGCCGCCGCCGCCGCTACCCGACTACCAGCAGCCTCCTCCGCCGGGAGACGGCTACATCTGGACTCCCGGCTACTGGGCATGGGGCCCGGCCGGCTATTACTGGGTTCCCGGCGCATGGGTCGAGGCTCCCTATGTGGGCGCGCTGTGGACGCCGGGATATTGGGGCTTCTACGGCGACCGCTACCGGTTCTATCCCGGTTATTGGGGCCTGCACATCGGATTCTATGGCGGCATCAACTACGGCTTTGGCTACATGGGCTTCGGGTACGAGGGCGGCTATTGGAACTCAGGCCGATTCTTCTACAACCGCGCCTACAACCATATCAACGAGCGTGTCGTGCATAACGTGTACGAGTATCACGCTCCCGCGCGCGGCTACAACGCTCCTCGCGGAAATAACGATTCGCACGCAAGCTATCGTGGCGGACCTGGCGGCGTGCAGGCCCGGCCGCAGCCGTCGGAAAGAGCTGCATACCATGAGCCAACTGCGCCCCGCATGAGCTCGCAGGAGCGCCACGCGCAGAACTACCAGTCGAATCGAGGGCAAAGTGCGTCCCACAATAACGGCCAGCCGCGCACCCCGGCCGTCAACAAGCCGGTGCGGGCGGATCACAACGTACATCCCACGGTGCGGGCTCCAAGCCACTCCACAAACAATGGCGGGGGGCGCCACTAAGGCCCAGCCCTTCGCGCGAACCATCCGTACCCGGGCCGGACGCTTCAAGAAGCAAAGGACCTTGAGGCGTTCGGCCCGGCCGGTCTTTGCGAGGCCGCCGTCATAGGCGGCCACATGTCGAGAGCCTGCGCGCTGTTTCATTCCGCTGCCAGCACGCGAATCGCAACCAGGTTGCGCACCCAGCGCTCCGGCATCTTATCTCCCGTGGAGATCAGTTTTAGTGGCCCTTCGCTCGTGAGCGCTTTTCCGTCTTCGCTGTCGGCCACGATCGTGGGCGCATCGTGGATGTAGGGGTCGATCTCTCCGATCGCGAAAACCGCTTCGTAGCCGTCGGAGCCAACGCATACAAGATAGAGCCGGAAATCCCTGCCGTGCGGCTTGGCGGGCACTCCAATCCGCGTCAGCAGCTCCATTACCGGCACGCCTGCATAGGTCTCATTGGCCTTGCTGTGCTCGTTGTAGACGGTTACAGTGGTGTGCGGCAGCGCAGCCAGCGTGGCGGGCGTCCACGTGGCCGACTTGTCGCCGAAGGTGATCTTGAGCGGGCCGGCCGGCGGCGCGGGCTTGTCCATCTCCCCCATGCCGCCCATGTGTCCCATCGGCCCCGATGACTCAGTCTGCCCCGTCGACATTGACGGCTGCTGGCTCTGCGCCTGCGCTGGAACCGCCGCTATTCCCATCAG
>Ga0326727_10015455_pt1 | contig 16378 bp, 13 predicted proteins | sample MB2enrmetagenome_FD_207643 | JGI IMG/M metagenome (GOLD analysis project Ga0326727, IMG submission 207643) | Lab enriched peat soil microbial communities from McLean, Ithaca, NY, United States - MB29MY | ecosystem: Environmental > Terrestrial > Soil > Wetlands > Peat | place: USA: New York...
GGGGGAGGAAGAGACACGAGTGCCCCGCGTGCACGTCCCCGTGATCGGTTGGACTGGCGTGATCAGCATGTGGTGCGCTTCCTCTCTACTCGACGTTGAGGTTCTTCGGGGCACGGAGGACACGGAGAGCCTTGTTTTCATTGCCGCCGACAGCCGCGCAGTGACATTTTTAACAACCAGGATAACGCCCCAGGAAGAAGGTACGGACCTCTCAGCTTTTCTCATGCCCTAAGGGGTGGTTTCTTGGCAGGACGCTTGTGAAGGGAGCCCATAATCCTGAGATTCTTCTCGATCAGCGAGTAACGCTGCTCGACGCAGGCGTAGCTGCGCAGCGGATCCTCGGGGGTGTGCAAGACGTAATCGAGAAGCCTGTCGACCGTGCTGGTGGCGACGTGCAGGCGGGTGTCCGAGGAGCCATAGTAGATGAAGACCTGCCCATCCTGGCGCGCTACCCAGCCGTTGCTGAAGACAACGTTCGGAACATCGCCAACCCGTTCCTCGCCCTGCGGGGCAAGGAAATAGCCTGCCGGGTGGTGTGTGAACACCTGGGGGCGATCGAGTTCCGAAAGCATAAGGTAGAGCACGTAGCGCAATCCGGCCGCCGTATTGCGCACACCATGCGCGAGGTGCAGCCAGCCCTTTTCTGTTTTGATGGGCGCGGGACCGAGGCCGTTCTTCACCTCTTTGATGGTGTGATACTCACGGTTATCGATGATGGTCTCCTCCTCAATCACCGCGTTGTCCATGCTGCCGGCGAGACCCCAGCCGATCCCTCCGCCTTTGCCGGCCTGAATGAATTCGTCCTGAGGCCGGGTGTAGAACGCGTATTTGCCATCGACAAATTCAGGATGCAGCACCACGTTCCGTTGCTGCGGCGACTTGGTTTTCAAGTCGGGCAACCGCTCCCAGCTCTTCAAGTCCCTGGTCCGGGCGATGCCGCACTGCGCGACGGCCGAGGAAGTGTCCCACGGCGGGGTCTTAGGGTCCTTGCGCTCCGTGCAGAACAGCCCGTAAATCCAGCCATCCGCATGGCGCACGACGCGAATATCGTAAACGTTAATATCGGGGTCCTGGGTCTCCGGCATCAAGATGGGGTAATCCCAAAACCGAAAGTTGTCGATGCCGTTCGGGCTCTCGGCCACGGCCAGGAACGATTTCCGGTCGAGGCCTTCGACGCGAGCCAAGACCACGATCTTCCCGTCGTATTCCATCGCTCCGGCATTGAATGTGGAATTGATGCCCAGGCGCTCCATGAGGTACGGATTCGTTTTCTGATCGAGATCGTACCGCCAGAACGCCGGCGTGTGCTCAGCGGTAAGCACGGGATAAGCGTACCGGTCGAACGCACCGTTGCCGGCTTCGATTTTGTGATTCTTGCGCGTCACCAGCTTCTCGTGGTCCTTGAGGAGCTTTTGCGCTTGGCGTCGGAATTGAGCTTGATTCATGTCGTGTCCTCCAGCTCCGTAGGGGCACCCCTTGTGGGTGCCCCCGGGCCGCCCCTACATGCTAGGTGCCCCAGGGCGGCCACAAGGGCCGCCCCTACAGTCGGGCCATAACTTCGAAGCACATCCGGCTGTTATGGTACGGGCATTTCCACTGATCCACCTTAAACTTGTCTTGGCTGGGGAGGCCCTCTCGCGAGACCTTCCAAAACCACTCGCCGTGCTGGTGATCGACGATGTATTCTTCGATGAAGTCCCAACTCCTTTCGGCAGCCTTTCGAAAATGCTCTCGGCCCGAGAGCTGATAAGCGTTCAGGAATCCCACCACCGCCTCCGCCTGGGGCCACCACTCCTTGCCGGTGTCGATGATCCCGCTCGGGTCCGCTTCGTAGAGCAGCCCTCCGTCGGGGTCGACTCCCTGATCGAGCACGGCTTGCGCCATCTTGACCGCCTCTTGCCGCACCTCGCTAAGTATCTGCTCGTCCCCAAGCACGCCCGCCGCCTCGCAAAGAAGCCACGATCCTTCGATGTCATGCCCAAAGGAGATGTGATCGGATTTCGAATTCCACTCTTCGTCAAAGAACATTCGAAAGTGATGGGTCTCGCGGTCGATGATGTGCTCCAGGAAAATCTGGATGAGTTCCCTCAAACGACTGCGCAAGGCAGGATTGTCACCGCAGCGCAACAGATTCGCGTAGGCCTCGAGCAGGTGAAGGTGCGTGTTCATGGATTTCTTTTCGTCCATGTCCACCACGCTCAGCCGCTGCTCGCGCGCCAGCGTCCAGTCGCGCTCGTAGGTTTCGAAATAACCCTGGTGCAGCGCATCGTGGCTCGCGGATTCAATGGCCTCATAGAGCCCAACCGCTCGGGTCAGCGCCTCCTGATCGCCGGTGGCGCGGTAGTATTCAGCCAGCGAGTAGAGGGCAAAGGCCTGGCCATAAATGCGCTTCTTGGATTCCACAGGGCGGCCAAGATAATCCACCAGCCAATAAACACCGCTGAACTCCGTGTCCCAGAAATACTGTGTAATGTAGTCGTAGGCGCGGCGCACTGCTTGACGGTAGGCATCTTCGCCGTAGACGCTGAAGGCCTTGGAAAAGGTCCACAAAATGCGCGCGTTCAAGATGAGCCCCTTGTGCGCGAAGGGGTCGATCGCGAGGTCATTGGCGATCTGCCCCCTGAAACCACCATATTGCCCGTCAATCGCGTGCTCGAGCCAGAAGGGCAGGATGTTGGTGCGCAGTTCGGTTTCGACTTGATGGCGCAGATTGACCATAAGTTTCCACGAATCCGCCGCCCTCACCCGACTCGGCCCAACTGGTGTGAACGCCAGGCCGAGCCACCTTCTCCCCCTCCGTTCGAGACGCCCACCCTCTCCCCCTTGGGGGAGAGGGTGGACCGCACCGGCGTTCTCACCAGCCGGGGCGGGACGGGTGAGGGGGTCGCCAGCCTTCCTTGTGGTTCACAACTCGCCAGTGAATGCATTGGGCAGCGACCATGCAACGTCCAACACCTTCCGCACAAACAGCTCCGGCGCCTCCATGACGATTCCATTTGGGAATCTCATGATTGCGTATCCCATGCGCTCGAGCTCTGCGTCTCGGTGCGTATCGCGCCTCGTCTGGCTCGGCTGGGCATGGACGCTGCCGTCGAGTTCCACAATCAGGCGCCGCTGAGCACAGCAGAAGTCAACAATGTACGGACCCACTTGGTGCTGGCGGCGGAATTTGAAGCCCTTGAATCGGAAAGTGCGCAACAAGCGCCAGGCGACCTCCTCGGATTCGGTTTCATTACGCCGCAGTTCGCGGGAGCGCGCTATCTGAGCTTCGGTACGCCCCAGCGAGTGACGTTTGCAATAGGGTCGCGTTGTTTCCGGATTCACGGGTTTTACCCCCTCACCCGACCCGAGACGGCTGATGAAAGCGCCGTCTCGGGCCACCCTCTCCCCCAAGGGGGAGAGGGAACTGTCGATACCAAGCGTCCCTTCGCCCAAGGAGGGAGAGGAATGAGCCCTGGTGTTTGGTCAACACCCGACCCCTCGCCCCCGGCTGGCCACCTCTTCCCCGAGGGGGAGAGGGGTGCGCTCGACGTCGGCGAGGCCAGTGCCACGTTCACGCCGCCGCCGAGGGCTCCGGGCTCCCGTTCCGGGCAATCGCCTGGTCGATTGCTTCGCCAGCCTTCAGGTGGTTGTACCAAGTGAACTTCAGCACGATCGACGTCACGGCGATGATCGCTGCTGTAACCAGAGCGGAATTAGACTTTCGAATCACGAGGTAGATAGGCAGAGCTACGAGGCTGACCTGCCAGACGATACCTACCACCACGTTGAACATGTCCCGCCAGAAGTCCTTGTTGCGCTCGAAGGTGGGATTCTCAGCGCGAACCTTCGCGAGAATGGGTTCCCAAAAGCCCCAGGGCCGCACCCGGCGGTAGAAGTCTTTCAAAACTTCCTCGTCCGCCGGTTCGGTCAGCAGAGTACCCGCCAGACATCCCACCAACGAGATCGCGAGCACGAGCGGGAATACCAACGCTACATCCATGTTCACCGAATGCGCCTGTAGAAGTCCTTGCACCAGGGAAACCCGGGGGAGAAGCGTCGGCAGGATCAACGAGCCCGCGATGCCCGTGACCATTCCCCAGAAATACCCGTAGCCGTTAAACCGCCACCAGTACCACTTCAGAACGTTGGAAGCCGTGTACCCGCCCCAGAGCCCGGAAACAATCCAAAGAACCACGGAGTTCACGGACGCCACGTACCAGCCGATGGCCGCGCCCACCAGCACTACGACGAATGAACTCAGATAGCTCAGGCGGACGTAGGTCCTGGGGCTGGCGTTCGGGTTGATGAAGCGCTTGTAGATGTCGTTTACAAAGTAGGGCGGCGCGGCGTTCACCGTGGCCGCGAAGTTGGACATGAACGCCGCCAGCAATCCGGCGATCAGGAACCCCAGCAGGCCGGTCGGAACAAACCGGCCCAACGCGTAGGGAAGCACCAACTCGAAATCCATGTTTGTTCCCATGCCCCGAATCTGATCGCTGAAGAAAACCAGGGCCAGGACGGTTAAGCCGGTGATCAGGAAGTAGCGCGGAAAGGTCAGCACCACGTTCACCCAACTGCTCATAATGCATGCTTCGCGGGGATTCTTCGCCGAGAGGACCCGCTGCATGTCGTAGTTCGGCGCCGGGCCGGCCATGCTGATCAGCACACCCTTGAACAACAGCATCATGACGAAAAACCCAAAGATTCCGTAGCCGTCTTCCGCGATCTTGGCGTTCGCCGAGGCGATGAGCGAAGACCAATCGAGGTTCAAATGCCAGCCAAAGAAGATCTGGTCCCATCCGGCGGGAACGAAATGCTGGAGCGTCCCTGGTGCGACTTTGGCCATGGCAATGATGCCGACGGCAAACGAGGCTATCGACAGAATGCAGAATTGGATGACCTCGGTGATGACCACGCTGAACATACCACCCTTGATCACGTAGATGGCGGTGATGGCGATCAAGATGGTGGCGTATTGATTGGGAGAAAGGTGCCAAGGCAGGAATATCGACGCAAACTTTCCGATCCCTTTAAAGCCATAACTGAAGAAGCCAATGATGCTGACGAAGGCGTAGACGACGACGATCAGGTGAGCAAGCTGCGCGCCACGGCCCGCCCCGAAGCGCGTCTTGATCCACTCCGCGCCCGTCATCACATTGGAACGGCGCAGCCACGCCGACAAGTAAACCATCAGGAAAACCTGGTTGAAGGTAGGCCAGAGCCACGGGATCCAGACGCTCTTCAGGCCGTAAACGAACATCCAGTAGACCAGCAGCATGGTGCCACTGATGTCGAACATTCCCGAAGCGTTCGAAATGCCCAACATGTACCAAGGCATGACATTGCCGCCGAGGAAGTAAGCCCGGATGTCGCGGGAAGCGCGGTGGGAGACCCAATAGCCCACCAACACCGACGTGACCAGATAAGCCACGATGATGGCAATATCAATAAAATGAAGATGCATGCAACACCTCAAGCTCAGCCGTTAGTTGTCAGTCGTCAGTTGCACCCTCGAAAATCGAAATTCGAAACTCGTCGTCGGCTCGCACGCCGCATTCGCTTTGTCTTTACTTGCAGCACTGCGGACTGCAAGGGAAGGCACCGGTTCTTGGTGCGGCTGCCGCCGATTTTCGAGTTTCGATTTTCGAGTTTCGGTCATTCCATTACCCCGGCAAGAGCAAACACGAGCATTGCCTGCCAGTTGATACAAATCTCATTGCTTGCGTAGGAGCCTTGATCGTCACTGTAGACTTTAGCGGGCGGCAAATTGGGCGGCAGGGCTTGGAGGACAGCGTCCTGCCTGGCGGCGTTGGGACCACCGGAAAGCAACCCTGGCCAAGGTTCAGGATTCTTGCCGGCGCCGCTGGGCCGATGATGCGGATGATGGTAAGGGTTCTCGCCCACCTGCGTAACCCACGAAAGTGAGAAGGTATTGCGCCCCAGCAGGTAATGGAGATTGTCCAGAGCGGTCTCCACGAAGGCCGGGTCGGGCGATAGAGCATTCGTCACCAGCAACTGCACCGCGTAGTTGCCAACCTGGCCATTCGAGCCCCACACGTAGTCTTCGGCGACCAAGCTGACCCGGTAAGGGTTGCGGCGCGTGCGGTCCACAGTCTCGCGGGCCGCGGCGAGCGCTCGCTGTCGAATTTCGCCCACCGCGTGCGCGTCCGCTCCTGGGCGAGTGGCCAGCGCATAGGCCCACAAACCCATCGGCGCCACCACCCGCCAGGACTCAGGATCGGGACGACGGAGATTCGGTAGATACTTAACATAGTGGGCGAGGAAATATCGGTTGTAGACAGGATCGCCTGAGGTTCGCCACAGCTCGGCCGCCGCCCACAACCGTTCATCCCCACAACCCGCATCCCCGTACTCGCCGGTGGAGATTCCGGGCGGATTCTTGAACGTGACGTTCGGATAACGCTCGGTCCAGGTCCAAGCTTCGCGGGCCGCTCGCAGGTTTGTCGCGGCAAACTTCCTGTCGAATGGCCCATAAACGCGGGCCGCGATCGCCGCGACGGCGGCGAGATCGGCGGTCGCGCACGTGCTTTTGTACGGCGCGCTGCCAGTGCCGATCACGAGACTCACAAGGTGGTCGTCTTCGGGCATCACGAAGCCGGGAAACTGGGCGCTCGTTTGTTTGTGCCAGACACCGCCATCGTCATCCTGCATCTTGAGCATCCACTCGAGATTCCAGCGTACCTCGTTGAGGAGGTCCGGCGTACCGTTCCCGCTTTCAGGGATGTTCAGCTTGATGTGGGCAAGCTTCGGGCCAAAAATCTCCCAGGCCCAAAGCAGCGTTCCCACTGAAATGCCGGAGTTTACGACGTACCGTCCGTAGTCCCCCGCGTCATGCCAGCCGCCGATGTTGTCGCGCGGCCCCTCTTTGCCGGAAGACGCATGGAAACTTCCCTTGAGGTGGCACGCGGGGTGGGTATATCCGGGAAATTCCGGGCCCAGGTCCACCGCGGTCCCGCAGCGCTGTCCGTAAAACGCACGCATGGCGAGATAAAAGGCGCGAGAAAACACATCCGGCCCGATGGAAAATGACCAACTGCGGCCTACGGCGGGGACTTCGAGGTAATACCTGCCGGGTTGCTGAAAACTGGAAAAGTCCGCAGTCTGGACCGTGTCCCCGGAATTAGCGTCGGCGGCGCCGGCGCTTAATTTCCCCTGAAAAACCGTTACATTATCCCCTGCCCGCTTCACCTCGAAGGTCTTGGCGGGAGCGCTGACCATGGCAACTTTTGCCGCCTTGGAGGGATATCCCACTTGGTCCAGCTTGATGCTCGTGCTGCCGTTTTCCTGCCCGCAAGTAAGCGCCGGCAAAAGGACAAGGAGGGAAAGCGAGCGTGCCAGGGTCATCAGGGTGGGAAGGCAGGGTGCGTTGATGGAAAAACAGGAATTCCACACGGATGTTTCTCCCTTCGCGGGCTTGGCAACATTCGGGCAAATGAGTGTCTCTCTTTCCGGTCGGCTTTGCAAATAGTATCTCGGCGTGCTTTCAGTATAGGGATAGCAAGATGGGGCGGGATGAGTTAAACTGGACACCTATGGAGAAGAGAATTCAGGCTGTGTACAAGGACGGAGTTCTCTTACTTGACCAGCCGTTGCAGCTTAAAGAGATGCAGCGGGTGACGGTGACCATCACCGATTCAGCCGCCATCGATGACGACGTCGCCGGATACTTCACACCTGAGGAATGGGTCGCCGCCGCCCATGACCCCATTACCTGGGGCGATGTCAGGAAGGCCCTTTCGGAAGTTTCCGGGTCTCTTTCCGACACGGTGACTGCCCAGCGACAAGAGCGCTAATTGCCAAACTACCTTCTCGATACGAGTGCCCTGGCGAAGTTGTATCACAAAGAGGTTGGCTCCGAATATATGGAGCGGATGGTCATGGAGCCGGGCTCTCGCTGCATCATTTCGCCCCTGTCGATCGTAGAGATGGAATCGGTGCTCGCCCTCAAACTGCGTACTGGCGAAATCAACCGACAGCAAGCCGAAATCGCAAGGCGGGGCCTGCGTGCCGATCTGAGTCGGCAGCGCCTGCTGGTCAGCCCCCCTATTCGAGCAACCCACTACCACACTGCCCGGCTTCTGCTTGCGGAATATGGTGTCGCAGAGGGCCTTCGAACGCTCGACGCATTACAGTTGGCTATTGCTCTTGATCTGCAACAAGCTGGGCTAATATCGGTGCTTGTCACGGCGGACCAACGACTCTGCCGCGTCGCTACGCTAGCCGGCTGCCAAGCAGTGAACCCCGAGAAGCCGGGAGCGGCGGGAGTTTGAGGCATACGGACTTTTATCTCTGGAGCCCTCCTTATGAAATTTGGATATTTTGACGACGAGAAGCGAGAGTACGTTATTACCCGGCCTGATACGCCGCTACCTTGGATCAATTACCTTGGATGCCAGGCCTATTTCGGAATCATCTCCAACACGGCGGGCGGCTACTCGTTTTACCGCGACGCCCGGCTGCGGCGCATCACGCGCTACCGCTACAACAACGTACCCTATGATTTGAGTGGCCGCTACATCTATCTGCGGGACGATGAATCAGGCGAATTCTGGTCCCCTTCCTGGCAACCGACGCGGCACGACCTGGAAGATTACGCCTGCCGTCACGGCATGGGGTACACCATCATCGGCTCCCGCTACAGTGGCATCGCGGCCCGCACGAATTACTTCGTTCCGTTGGACGAGAATCTCGAGATCTGGCAGCTCACCGTCACCAACCAACGCTCCAAGCGCGCTTCGCTCTCGGTCTTCTCCAGCATCGAGTTCTGCCTGTGGGATGCGCAGGATGATGCCACGAACTTCCAGCGCAACTTCAGCATCGGCCAGGTGGAAATCGAGGACGGGGTCATTTACCACAAGACGGAATATCGCGAGCGTCGCGACCACTTCGCCTACTTCGCCTGCTCGCGCGAGCTGGCGGGATTTGACACGCAGCGCGAGGCCTTTGTGGGAGCGTACCGCGGCTGGGACAAGCCGGCGGGCGTGGAGCACGGACGGTTGTCGAATTCCATCGCGCACGGCTGGGCCCCGATTGGCGCGCACCATGTAAAGCTCGACCTGGGGCCTGGTGAAACGCAACCCATCATCTTCGTGCTGGGCTACCAGGAGAACCCACGGGACCAGAAGTTCGATCCGCCCGATTCGCAGACGCTCAACAAGAAAGGGGTCAAGCCGGTCATCGCCAGGTATCTGGACTCTGCCCACGTGGATGCGGCTTTTGAAAGGTTGCGTCAGTACTGGGAAGGCCTGCTCGGGATCTGCCAGGTTGAGACACCTGACGCCCATACCAACCGCATGGTTAACATCTGGAACGCCTACCAGTGCATGGCCACCTTCAACATGTCGCGCTCGGCGTCTTTCTACGAGTCGGGCATCGGACGCGGTTTGGGCTTCCGCGATTCCAACCAGGACTTGCTGGGCTTTGTGCACATGGTTCCGGCGCGCGCGCGCGAACGTATCCTGGACCTCGCCGCCACGCAGTTGCCCACGGGCGGCGCGTATCACCAGTATCAGCCCCTCACCAAGCGCGGCAACAACGAGGTCGGCAGCAACTTCAACGACGACCCGCACTGGCTGATCGTGGGCGTGGCGGCTTATTTGAAGGAGACGGCTGACTGGAGCATTCTGGACGAACCGGTCCCTTACGACAATGAGCCCGGTTCCGAGCAGTCCCTCTATGAGCATTTGCAGCGCAGTTTCCAATACACGCTGGACCGCCTGGGACCGCATGGACTGCCCCTGATCGGCCGGGCTGACTGGAACGATTGCCTCAACTTGAATTGCTTTTCCGATACGCCCGGACAGTCATTCCAGACCACCACCAACAAGGATGGCAAGGTCGCCGAGTCGGTCTTCATAGCGGGACTCTTTGTGCTTGCGGGCGAAGAGCTCGCGGCGATCGCCCGCAAGCGGGGCCGCAACGACGAGGCGAAGGGTTATCTCGCGGAAGTAGCCAGGATGGAAGAGATCGTCCGCCAACACGGTTGGGATGGCGACTGGTTCCTGCGCGCTTACGACGACTTTGGCCGCAAGGTCGGCTCAAAGGAATGTGCCGAGGGGAAAATCTTCATCGAGACTCAGGGCTTCTGCGTGCTGGCGGGAATTGGGCTCGAGGACGGCATGGCAGAGAAGTCGATGGAATCGGTCCGCAAGCATCTCGCTACCGAACACGGGATCATTCTACAGCAGCCCGCGTATTCGAAGTACTATCTCGAGTTAGGCGAAATCTCCTCATACCCGCCCGGGTACAAAGAAAACGCCGGCATATTCTGCCACAACAATCCCTGGGTAATGATTGCTGAGACGCGGCTCGGAAAAGGCGATCACGCCTTCGATTATTATTCGCGCATAAATCCCTCGGCGCGAGAAGGCATCAGCGAGCTGCATCGTTGCGAGCCGTATGTTTATGCCCAGATGATCGCCGGGCCGGACGCTCCCACATACGGTGAGGCGAAGAACTCCTGGCTGACCGGGACTGCGGCCTGGAACTACTATGCCATTACGCAATGGATTTTGGGCATTCGCACTTCCTACGAAGGGCTCCGGATTTCGCCCGCCATTCCGAAGAGTTGGCGCGGATTCAAAGCCACACGCACCTTGCGAGGCGTCACCTACCACATCAGCGTCGAGCGGGGGGGCGAGGGCAACCACCTCGCCCTGAAAGTTGATGGCGTGCCCATCGAGGGTGATGCGGTGCCTGCCCCAACCGACGGTCGGAAGGAAGTTTTCGTGAAGGCTACGCTGACCTAACGCCGGCTCAACCCCATTCGGGTGTCTTGAGGATGGTTAACTAGTGTTGCGTTGCCGAAGAAAGTGAAACGGGCGCCGGTCTGTCACCCTGAGCGCAGCGAAGGGTCTCTGCAGTTGTTTTCTCCGTGAAGAACGATTGAGTACGAAAGGAGATCATAATGGAGCGCGTTTGCTTTTTGTCGAAGGTGAAGCCGGAGAGGCTGGCGGAATACAAGGAGCGTCACAAAACGGTGTGGCCTGAGATGCTGCAAGCTTTGCGGGAGACAGGCTGGCATAATTACTCGCTCTTTCTTCGGGACGATGGCCTGCTGGTGGGATACTTTGAGACGCCGGACTATCAGAGCGCTTTGGCGGGCATGGCCAAGCGAGAAGTCAATGAGCGCTGGCAGCGAGAGATGGCGCCCTTTTTCGAGAACCTGGAAGGCCAGCGCCCGGACGAGGGCTTCCTGCGCTTGGAGGAGGTTTTCTACCTGGCCTGAAGAGTCAAGAGTCGAGAGTCAAGAGTCGAAAGTCAGAGGGCAATCGTTAATGATACGACCGACCTGCGCCGCTTTACTCTCGACCGCTCTTGGGGTCATGTTTGTACTTTCGACTATCGACTCTCGACTTTCGACTCTTGACTCACATGTGACAACACTCTAAAGGAGAAAGAGAACATGGCTGACGTTGATAACGTAAAAGAGACGAAGGAATTCTATCTGGATATCCCCGCCAAGAACCAAGCCTTCTTCCTGAAGGGATCGGGAGCGCTGGACTGGGGAATGCAGAACCGGCTGGCGCGCATTTTCAGCCCCTCGAGCGGGCGCACCGTAATGCTGGCCATCGACCACGGATACTTTCAGGGCCCCACCACGGGCCTCGAACGGATTGACGTCAACATCCTTCCCTTGCTGCCTTATACCAATGCCCTGATGCTTACTCGAGGCATTTTGCGAGCCATCGTTCCGTCGTCGTTCACTTCCGGCGTGGTGCTGAGGGCCAGCGGCGGACCTAGCATCCTCAAAGAGCTCTCGAACGAGTTGCTGGCGGTGGATATTGAAGATGCGGCGCGGCTCAACGTTTCGGCGCTGGCCGTGCAAGTGTACATTGGCGGCGAGTTCGAAACCCAAACGGTCAACAACATGACCCAGCTGGTAGATGCCGGCTTGCGTTACGGAATACCCATCCTAGGCGTTACAGCAGTGGGTAAGGCCATGGTGCGGGACGCCAAGTACTTCCGCCTGGCGTGCCGGATTTGCGCCGAGCTGGGCGTCCAGTTCGTAAAAACTTACTACGTGGCAGAGGGTTTCGAAACCGTGACGGCTTCCTGCCCCGTGCCCATCGTCATGGCGGGTGGTAAGAAGTTGCCCGAACTCGAGGCGCTGACCATGGCCTATCGCGCCGTCAGCGAGGGAGCGTCGGGCGTGGACATGGGCCGCAACATCTTCCAGGCCGACGCTCCCACCGCCATGATCCAGGCAGTGGGGAAAGTGGTCCACGAGCTGATGAAGCCCGAGCAGGCCTTCGAGCTGTACGAAACCTTGAAGCACGAGACGAAAGGGGTGTTTGCAAGCTAAATGATCTCTTCAACCGCATTCGACACTCTGCGTGAATGGTCCCCCGTAGTGAGTGTAGGCATCCTGACGGCTGACCTCCTTTCGCTCGGATCGGAGCTAGCCCTCCTTGAACGTAGCGGCGTCCAAGTGGCCCATGTGGACGTCATGGATGGGTGCTTTTGCCCCATGATGACTGTGGGCCCGCCCCTGATTAAGGCCCTCAAGACTCCCCTGCTGAAGGACGTCCACCTGATGATCAATGAGCCGCTGAATAGGGTGGCGGACTATGTTGTGGCAGGCGCCGACATCATCACGATTCATCCCGAAGCTTGCTCTCATGTTCACCGGGTTCTCCAGCAGATGCGCATGATGAAAAACGCCAATAACCCCGAAAGGAGCTTAGTGCGCGGCGTGGGGTTGAATCCTGGGACGCCCCTCGAGGTGCTCGATCCTCTGCTCGGTGAGCTGGAATTGATTTTGATCCTTGCCGTCAACCCGGGCTGGGGTGGACAGAAATTCATTGCCTCCACCAGGGGGCGAGTGGAGAAGGCGAAGCGCATGATCGCCGACTCGGGCCGCAAAATACTTCTTGGCGTCGATGGTGGGATAACCCGCGACAACATCGCCGAGGTAGCCGCTATGGGCGTGGACTTGATCGTGACCGGCAGCGCAGTGTTCGACGGCAAGGCGGCGGAGGCAAATGCCAAATTCATGCTGGAAGCCGTGAAAAAAGCAGGCAGCGCGGACCTCCGCTTTTGAGGTCCGCGGTTCTAAAGTTCTAAAGCTTGGACCATGCTGGGTGCGGAGGAGGGCTATGCGAGATGGTACATGCTGAAGGCGTGACACGGCGCTGGAATAGAACACGGTAAGCTCATCACACGAGAAAAGCCGCAGACCTCAAAGTCGGAGGTCCGTGCTACTCGAGAACAACAATGAAAAGCCAATGGTCAGACGAAGAAGCAAGGCGACTCGTAGCTCGGTACGCTCCACTGTGGGGTGAGGACTTGGCTTGGCGGACGTATTCCAGCCGCCTCCTGGGCGCAGAGGAAAGCTTGGTCCTTCACGGCGGGGGCAACACTTCCGTCAAAGGCTATGCCACGAACGTTCTGGGCGAGCAGGTCCCGGCACTTTATGTGAAAGCGTCAGGCTACAACCTGATGGATATCGAACCTGAGGGGCATTCGGCCGTGGACCTCGAGTTCCTCAAGAGACTTCGCGTGCTCGAGGACCTTTCCGACCCCGCGATGGCTGACGAGTTCCGCGCTCACCTTTTCAATCCTCATGCCGCAACGCCCTCGATTGAAACCCTTGCGCACGCTTTCCTGCCCCACAAGTTCATCGATCACACTCATGCGGACGCCATGCTGGCCCTGACCAATCAGAGCGAAGCTGCGAAGCGCGTGCAAGAAGCGTTGGGCGAGGATGTGATCGTTCTGGACTATGTGAAGCCGGGCTTCAAGCTGGCCAAGGCCGCAGCCGCAGCCTACGAATCCCAGCCAGGATGCAAGGCCATGGTGTGGATGCGGCATGGGCTTGTCACCTGGGGAGCGACCGCACGCGAGTCCTACGAGGCCACCATCGATTTGGTCACCCGGGCCGAGGAATACCTGGCGGAGCGTGCCACTCGGCCGCTGGTGGTGCAGATTTCGACCCCTCCTTCCCTGGCGGAAAAGAGGTTGGTCACCGTTGCCCCCCTGGTCCGTGGCTTGCTTGCCGAACCCAGCGGGGACGCCGATCGGCCCTACCGCCGCGTCATCCTTCAGTCATTGACCGACCGCGAGACTTTGAATTTCGTCGACTCCGACAGGGGCAAGCAAGTTGCCTTGTCCCCTCCTCTCACTTCAGACCACCTGATTCGCACCAAGGCCATGCCCCTTTGGATCGACGACCCGGCTTATGAGAACCCCGCGAGGCTGCGCCAGCAACTCGCCACAATCCTCGAAGAGTACAAGGCTGCCTACGACGCCTACCTCGAGAGGAACTTGGCACACTTGCCCGAGGGCATTGCAACCTTTGACCCGCTGCCCCGCGTGTTGCTGCTGCCGGGATTGGGCGCCATCTGTTCTGGCGAGGATGTTCAGGCAGCCAAGATCGCTCGCGATGTTACGGCTCACACGCTGGCGGTCAAAGCCAAGGTAGCCGCGATGGGAACGTACGAGGGCCTCGACGAAAGCCATCTCTTTGAAATGGAGTACCACACTCTTCAACACGCCAAGCTCGGAAAGCGCATCGAGTTGCCCCTGGCGCGGGAAGTCGCCTTGATCACGGGAGCGGCGGGAGCAATCGGGTCAGCGATTGCCCAGGGCCTACTCGAGAACGGTTGCCATGTGGCAGTCACCGATTTGCCTGGGCAAGCCCTGGAGAACTTGGTCACGGAGCTGATGGGGACTTTTGGGGACCACGTCCTGGGCGTGGCGATGGACGTGACGGACGCGGCTTCCGTGGCGCAAGGGTTCGAAACTATTATCAAGACCTGGGGCGGCGTGGATCTGGTCATCGTCAATGCCGGCATCGCGCTGGTCTCATCCCTGGAAGAGATGAAGCTGGACGTATTCCAGAAACTCGAGCGGGTAAACATCGAGGGAACGCTCCTGACGCTGGCGGAAGCGGGCCGGCACTTCAAATATCAGGGAACCGGTGGCGACGTGGTGATGATTTCAACCAAGAACGTCTTTGCGCCGGGGGCCAAGTTCGGGGCTTACAGCGCCACCAAAGCCGCTGCCCATCAACTGGCCCGCATTGCCAGCCTGGAAATGGCCGAAATCGGCGTGCGTGTGAACATGGTCTCCCCAGACGCCGTGTTCTCGCACGGCACGCGCAAGTCCGGCTTGTGGGCGGAGGTTGGACCGGACCGCATGCGAGCGCGGGGACTGGATGAAAAAGGGCTGGAGGAATACTACCAGAAACGCAACCTCTTAAAGGCCAAGGTCACCGCGGAACACGTCGCCAACGCCGTGCTCTTTTTCGCCACGCGCCAGACGCCCACCACCGGCGCAACCATCCCTGTGGACGGCGGCCTGCCCGACGCCACGCCGCGGTAGCCCCTGACCCGGCAGAAGAACAGGTCAAAGGGCAGAATTCAAAGGTTAAAGGGTGAAGGTTAAAGGATAAAGGGTAAAGACTAAATGCGTGCCCTTATCCTTTACCCTTTACCCTTTACCCTTTAACCTTTTCTTCTTCGTGGCAACCCGCTTTATCACGGCGCTCAGGGCTGTGGTCCCACTAGCGGAACTCCCGAGGCGCGTGCGGCCTTGCGCAGGTCATTGTCGAGCGTCATCAAGCGAGTTCCTTCCCACATCGCCAGTTCAAGATAAGCCGCATCGTAGACTGTGAGCCGGTATTGCTCTGCCATTGGGAAGACCCCCGCGCGGACTAGATTCTTTGTAGTAGTCTCGACGCGAATGGGAAGGGATTCCAAATCCTCGAGAAACTGGCGGGCATCTTCGGGAGAAATGCGCTTGCGACGAACCGCAATCAGTATCTGTGCCCTTCGTGAATCAAATCTTTGATCTTGAGTCCGCCCAGGCGGCTACGCTTCTGGATTTCCAAAATGTCGGCAACAGCCTCAGCGGGGGATTTAGTCGAGGGACCAAGATGGGAGGGAACGGACTCCTTTTGCGCGAGGGTTTCTAGAGCCCGCTCGATGACCTCTTCGGGCGACTGATAAGGACCACGTGTGAGCTGCTCTTGAAGCAACTCCTCGCTATGAGGTGTCAGACGAATGGTACTCATGTGTAGAGTATACGCGAAATGTCAGGTTCCTCGCAATGAAAAGGCCTCTTTGGGAGGCCGGATCAGCGCTACTGCGGCTTTGACTTTTGCGTTGAACCCTGCGAGGCGACCCATTAGCTGATGCCCACGGGCACAACGAAGTCGCGCAGGACGGGGTGTGATTTTTTGAATGCTGGAGGGAGTGGGTCGCCGTGCTCGAGGCAGGACTCGACGATCCTTCGTGCCAGTCCCTGGGCAATCTCAACCACTTCCGTGACGCTGCGCCCTTCGGCGACCAAGCCGGGCACATCGGGGCTCGTTGCCACGTAGCCGCCTTCCTCGAGCGATTCAATGCGCAACCGAATCGGAACTTCGTCCACC
>Ga0326727_10015456_pt1 | contig 16378 bp, 8 predicted proteins | sample MB2enrmetagenome_FD_207643 | JGI IMG/M metagenome (GOLD analysis project Ga0326727, IMG submission 207643) | Lab enriched peat soil microbial communities from McLean, Ithaca, NY, United States - MB29MY | ecosystem: Environmental > Terrestrial > Soil > Wetlands > Peat | place: USA: New York...
ATAACCTGAGCCTCGAGGATCTGCGCACCGCATTGGCGGCGGCCAACGTGGATCAGGCCAAGGGCACGCTGAACGGCGCACGCCAGTCGTATACCATCGGAGCTAACGATCAGTTGCTTTCGAGCAGCGACTACAAGCCGGTGATCGTGGCCTATCGCAACGGCGCAGCGGTGCGCGCGTCGGACGTGGCCACCATTGTGGATGCCGCGGAAAACTCCCAGCAGGCAGCCTGGATGGACCGCCAGCCCGCCGTCATCGTCAACATTCAACGCCAGCCGGGCGCGAACATTATCGCTGTTGTGGATCGAATCAAGTTGCTGCTGCCGCAGTTGCAGAGCAGCTTGCCGGCCAGTGTGCAGGTGCGTGTGCTCACCGACCGCACCGTCACCATTCGCGCCTCCGTCAGGGATGTGGAATTTGAGTTGATGCTCACCGTCGCCCTGGTGGTGATGGTCATCTTCCTCTTCCTGCGCAATCTTGCGGCCACTATCATTCCGTCGGTCGCGGTGCCGCTGTCGATTGTGGGCACCTTCGGCGTGATGTACCTGCTGGGCTACTCGCTCAACAATCTGACATTGATGGCGCTCACCATCTCCACTGGCTTTGTGGTGGACGACGCCATCGTGATGATCGAGAATATCTCGCGATTTATCGAAGAAGGCCTGAGCCCGATGAAGGCGGCGCTCAAGGGCAGCGAGCAGATCGGCTTTACCATCATGTCGCTGACCGTTTCGCTGATCGCGGTGCTGATCCCGCTGCTCTTCATGAGCGACGTGGTGGGCCGGCTCTTCCGCGAATTCGCCATCACTCTGGCGGTCACCATCCTGGTCTCCGCGGTGGTTTCGCTGACGCTGACGCCGATGATGTGCTCGCGCATTCTGCAGGACAAGTCGACCGCCAAACAAACGCGTTTTTACTATTGGTCGGAGAAGGTTTTCAACGCCATTATCGCCCGCTACGGGCGGTCCTTGCAGTTTGTTCTGCGCCATCGATTCGCTACATTGATGGTCACCATCTCAACGTTTGTGGCCACGGTTTTGCTCTTCCTCGTAGTTCCCAAAGGATTCTTTCCGGTGCAGGATACGGGCGTGATTCTGGGCATCAGCGAGGCGCCGCAGACGGTCAGCTTTACATCGATGGCCGAGCGCCAGCAGAAGCTCGTTGACGTCCTGCTCAACGATCCCGCCGTGGATAATATCTCTTCGTTCATCGGCGTGGACGGAAGCAACACTACGCTGAATTCGGGCCGCATCCAGATCAATCTGAAACCGCTCGCGGTGCGCAAGGAATCCGCTACGGAAGTCATCCGGCGGCTGCAGCCCAAGCTCGAAGGCGTTGACGGCATTCAGTTGTTTCTGCAGCCGCTGCAGGACCTCACGGTGGAAGACCGCGTCAGCCGGACAGAATTCCAGTACTCGCTGGAAGATCCCGATCCAGTGGAGCTGGCCAAATACACCCGGATGATGGTCAGGGAGCTGGGCAAGGAAGCCGTGGTTACCGACGTGGCCAGCGACCTGCAGGACCAGGGGTTCGGCGCCAATCTGGTGATCGACCGCGACACCGCGGCCCGGCTGGGCATCGCCATGTCCGATGTGGACAACACTCTCTACGACGCCTTCGGACAGCGCCAGGTCTCCACCATCTTCACTCAGCTCAACCAGTACCATGTGGTGATGGAAGTGAGTCCAAACTTCCAGACCAATCCCTCGACGCTGAACAGCCTCTACGTCAAATCAGGCAACGGCGCGCAGGTACCGCTCAGCATGCTGGCTCACTGGCAGCAGACGAACGCGCAACTGTCCATCGGCCACCAGGGCCAGTTCCCGTCTACCGTGATCAGCTTCAACCTGGCGCCGGGCAAAGCGCTGGGCGACGCGGTGAAGGCCGTCAACCGCATCGAGCAGCGCATTCAGATGCCGGCAGCCATCAATGCCAGCTTTCAAGGCACGGCCGCCGCTTTCCAGACTTCGCTCTCCAACGAGCCGTTGCTGATTCTGGCCGCGTTGATCACCGTCTACATTGTGCTGGGCGTGCTCTACGAGAGTTACATTCACCCCATTACCATCATTTCTTCGCTGCCTTCGGCCGGCGTGGGCGCGCTGCTTGCGCTGCTTATCACGCACACAGAGTTCAGTGTGATTGCGCTGATCGGCATCATTCTGCTTATAGGCATTGTGCAGAAGAACGCCATCATGATGATCGACTTTGCCTTGCAGGCGGAACGACAAGAGGGAAAGAGCGCCGAAGCCGCCATCTTCCAGGCCTGCCAGTTGCGCTTCAGGCCCATCATCATGACCACCATGGCCGCCATGCTGGGAGGATTGCCGCTGGCTCTTGGAGGCGGCGTGGGCGCCGAGTTGCGCATGCCGCTGGGCGTCACCATCGTCGGCGGATTGATCCTGTCGCAGTTGCTTACGCTCTACACCGTTCCGGTCACCTATCTCTACTTTGACAAGCTGGCGCAGCGCATGAAGCCGCGCGAACTAGCCATCAGCCACGAGCAGCAACCGGCAAGCGCGGACTAGGAGCCCTGAGAGATGCATCTTTCCGCACCCTTTATTCAGCGCCCGGTGGCCACGTCGCTGCTCTCGCTGGCCCTGCTGATGGCTGGCTCGATCGCCTATTCGGTCTTGCCTGTAGCCTCGCTGCCGAATGTGGATTACCCGGTCATCGGTGTCGGGGCCGGGTTGCCAGGCGCCAGTCCTGAGACGATGGCCTCGTCGGTGGCGACCCCGCTGGAGCGGCAGTTTGGACGCATCGCCGGCGTCAATCAGATGACGTCGTCCAGTTCGCTGGGTTCGGCCTCGGTCACCCTGCAATTCGACATCAGTCGCGATATCGACGCCGCCGCCCGCGACGTGCAGGCCTCTATCAACGCGGCGCGCAGTCAGTTGCCGTCTTATCTTCCGCAAAATCCCAGTTACCGCAAGGCCAATCCCGCGGAAGCGCCGATCCTGATTCTGACGCTGACCTCCGACGTCGTGCCCAAACCGCAGATCTACGATCTGGCCGACTCCATTCTGTCGCAAAAGATCTCGCAGATTCAGGGCGTAGGCCAGGTCTTTGTGGGCGGCAGCTCCAGCCCCGCTGTCCGCGTCGAGTTGAATCCCATGCAACTGGGCAGCAATGGCATAGGCCTGGAGGCGGTGCGCACCGCGCTTTCAGGTGCGAATGCCAACCGGCCCAAGGGCGCTTTTCAAGACGCAGACCATCGCTGGCAGATCAGCGACAACGACCAGATATTCAAAGCCAGCGACTTCGCGCCTATCATCGCCGGTTATAACAAGCAGACCGGCGCGCCGGTGCGCGTCGCCGATCTGGGCACGATTACCGACAGTGTCGCCGACATTCACACAGCCGGCGTCTCTGGACTCAACCCCGACAAAGGGCCGCCCGCGCAGCTCAAGAGCGCGATTCTCGTCGTCATCTTCAAGATTCCCGGCGCCAACGTGATCTCCACCGTGGACAATGTGATGGCCGAGATGCCGCACCTGCAAGCCGCCATCCCGCCCACCATCAAGATCGATGTGGTTGTGGACCGCACCACCACCATTCGCTCCAGCGTGCGCGACGTGGAAATCTCTCTCATGATCAGCGTCTTGCTGGTGGTGCTGGTCGTCTTCCTCTTTTTGCGCGAGGTGTGGGCCACCATTATCCCGTCTGTAGCGGTGCCGCTTTCGCTGGTGGGCACATTCGGCGTGATGTACCTGCTCGGCTACACCATCGACAACCTCTCGCTGATGGCTCTCACCATCGCTACAGGCTTTGTGGTGGACGACGCTATCGTGGTCATCGAGAACATCACGCGCTATCTCGAAATGGGGGCCACGCCCTTCGACGCCGCCATGAAAGGCTCGCGCGAGATCGGTTTCACCGTGCTCTCGATGAGCACCTCGTTGATCGCCGTCTTCATTCCGATTCTGCTGATGGGCGGCATCGTGGGCAAGCTCTTCCGCGAGTTCGCCGTAACTTTGTCGGTGGCCGTTGCCGTCTCACTGCTTGTCTCTCTGACCACCACGCCCATGCTCTGCGCGCGCTTCCTCAAGTCGCGGGATGAGAGCCGCCACGGCCGCATCTACGCAATGAGCGAAAGCGCCTTCCAGTGGCTGCACAATGAATACGCCACTGGCCTGCGCTGGGTCTTGCGCCATCAGTGGCTGATTTTGGGCGTCACCGTCGGCACCGCGCTGTTGACTGTCTATCTTTTCTCGATTGCACACTTCGACTTTTTCCCGCAGCAGGACACTGGCCGGTTGGGCGGCCAAACGGTCGCCGCGCAGGACATCAGCTTCCCGGCCATGCGCGACAAGCAACGGCAACTGGCCCAGATGACGATTGAGGATCCGGCGGTCCGTTCGGTGACAGCCTTTGCCGGCGGCGGCCGCGGCAGTAATAACACGGCCTTCATGTTCGTCGCCCTCAAGCCGCTCGACCAGCGCCCTGGCCGCGTCTCCGCCGCCGAGGTGGTCAACCGGTTGCGCGGCAAGCTCAGCAGCGTTCCCGGCGCCATTCTTTATCTTCAGGCGCAGCAGGAACTCCAGAGCGGAGGCCGCGGCAGCGCAGCCCAATACCAGTACACGCTCTCGGACGAGAACCTGCAAGAACTTAACGCCTGGGCTCCGCTTCTGCTGGCGCGCGCAAAAACCATGCCCGAGTTGCGCGATGTTTCCAACGACCAGCAAGATAAAGGCCTTGCCGCCAACCTGGTCATCGATCGCGACGCCGCCTCGCGGCTGGGCATCACCGCCAGCGCCATCGTCAACGTGCTCTACGACGCTTTTGGCCAGCGCGAAGTCTCCACCATGTACACCACGCTCAATCAGTACTACGTGGTGATGGAAGTCGATCCCAAATACCAGCTAAGCCCCGACGCGCTCAACGGCATCTACATCAAGGCGAACAATGTGACTGGCGCAACCACCTCCATGCCGGCCACCGTCACCGCCGCGCCTGCGGCCACGGTTGCCGCCCCCACTGCGACGACAGCCACTGTTCCCGCCATAACTTCGCCAACAGCAGCGGCGGCAGGCGGCGCTCTGGCTGTTTCGGCTCCCGCCTCATCCACGGGCGGCGCCATGGTGCCGCTTTCCACCATCGCGCACTTCGAGCAGCAGCGGACGCCGTTACAGGTGAACCATCAGGGACAGTATCCAGCCGTCACGCTCACCTTCAACCTGGCGCCCAACGTGGCTCTGGGCGACGCCGTGACCGCGCTCGAAAAAGTTCAGCTCGAGATGGGAATGCCCCCCGGCATCCATGCCACCTTCCAGGGAACCACGCAGGACTATCAGACCATGAAAAAGAATATGCCCTGGCTGATTGTTGCCGCATTGGTAGCGGTCTACATCGTCCTCGGCATTCTCTACGAGAGCCTCATCCACCCGCTGACCATTCTCTCCACGATTCCGCCAGCCGGCGCGGGCGCCATCCTCGCCCTGCTGCTCACCGGGACCAGCCTCACAATCATCGCGCTCATCGGCATCATCCTGCTGATAGGCATTGTCAAAAAGAACGCTATTATGATGATCGACTTTGCCCTGCAGGCCGAGCGCGACCAGGGATTGCCGCCGGTCGAAGCCATCTATCAGGCCTGTTTGCTGCGCTTCCGCCCGATCATGATGACGACCATGGCCGCTCTTTTCGGTGGGTTGCCGCTGGCTATCGGCATGGGAGTAGGCTCAGAACTGCGCAAGCCGCTGGGCATCACCATCGTCGGCGGCCTCATCGTCTCACAGATGCTGACGCTCTTCACCACTCCGGTTGTCTACCTCTTCTTCGACCGCCTGCAATGGCGCGTGATGAAACTGCGCCGCATAGGCGTCGAGATGGAAGAAGCGCCGGGAGACTGACCGAAGCTGCTAGCCTTTAGCTTCTAGCTTTTTATGCGGGATTGAAATTAGGCTTTACAATCAGGCAAAGAAAGGTAGGCCCATGTCAAGAAAAGAGGCCGTGCTTCTTGTCAGTCGCGCATTGGCGTTTATTCAATTGATTTCCGCGTTCCTTGAGCTCACGACATTGCCCGGCCGACTAGTATCGCTCCAGCACTACACGAGCCGGATCAACGCGTCAGCCGCCTTGCCGTCAGACTATTACTTTAGAAGCTCCGATCAAATAGGGATCGCATTCATGTTCGCGCGGGTTGTGGGCTTGCTGATTTTTGCGTTCGTCTTCTGGAACTGCGGGCCCTGGATTGAGCGCATTCTCCTTCCAAAACCTGACGATCAGGAAGAGGCACCCCAGCCGGTCCCAGCTAGAAACTAAAAGCTAGTTGCTGTCGCAACCTACGCTCGCTCGATAAGCTTCACCGGATAGTAGCTGTTGCTGACGTACTGCCTCACCATGCGGTTGGTGTTGAAGTAGGAGCCGTTGAAGGCCAGTGTGGTGCGCATCAGGCGCGCCCACCGCTCCGGCACATCGCGATAGAGCGGAACGACGGCCGTCTCCAGCTTGCGGTAGAGCGAGTCAGCCTCGGCGGCGTCATCCGCTCCGTCTTCAATGGCCCATCCCGTGAAGCCCTCGATGCATCCCTCGATCCACCACCCATCCAGAATCGACAGGCTGGGAACGCCATTCAGCGCGGCCTTCATGCCGCTGGTGCCGGAAGCCTCGTAAGGCCGACGCGGCGTGTTCACCCACACATCTACGCCCGCCGTGAGCATCGCACCCATATCCCAGTCATAGTCTTCCAGATAGACGACGCGCAGAAAATTATTCGAGTAAGTCGCGGCATCCTCGACGACCTGCTGAATCAGCGCTTTTCCAGGCTCGTCCTGAGGATGCGCCTTGCCGGCGTAGATGATTTGCAAGCCGCCGGCCGTGGTGGCAATCTCCAGCAGCCGCTTGGGATCGGTAAATAAAAGAGTGGCCCGTTTGTAAGTCGCGGCGCGCCGTGCAAATCCCAGCGTGAGCACCTTGGGATTGAGCATCTCGCCGGTGCGTCGGTTTACCTCGGCCAGCAGCGCCGTTTTGTTCACAGCATGAACCGAGAGAATCTCCTGCTCCGGCAAGTCGATGGCGCTGCGCAGAAATAGATTGTCGCGCCGCCAGGAAGGCGCGTGCGTGTCCATCATCTGTTGGACCGGCTTGGAAACCCATGTAGGAGCGTGAACGCCGTTGGTGATCGAGTTGATTTGAAACTCGGGAAACATCGCGCGGGAAACCTTGGCATGTTGCATGGCCACGCCGTTTGCATAGCGCGAGAAGCGCAGCGCCAGCAGCGTCATGTTCAACATCTCATCGCGGAAACACTCCATCTTCTCCAGGCGCGCCGTCCGGTCGCCGCCCAGTATGCGAATGGCCTGCTCGGTGGAGAAGCGGTCGTGGCCGGCTGGAACCGGCGTGTGCGTAGTGAAGACGCATTGATTCCGCACGTGTTCGATATCTATTTCCGTGGCGCCGTTCAGCGGCCCGCCGCCCAGTTGCCGCTCCAGCAGCGCCAGCGTCAGCAACGCCGCGTGGCCCTCGTTCATGTGATACACGTTCACCCTGCAGCCCAGGGCGCTGGCCATGCGCGCGCCGCCCATGCCCAGCACAATTTCCTGCTCCAGGCGATAGTTGGTGTCGCCGCCGTAGAGGTGATCGGTGAGCCCGCGATCCCAGCCCGTGTTTCCGTCCAGATCCGTGTCCAGCAGATAGATGGGCACCACATGCCCGGAGCGGCCCACCAGATCATAGCGCCAACAACGCACCGTCACAATGCGGTCTTCCACTGAAACCGTAACCCGCGCCTTCTCTTCGGTGCAAAAATCCGCCGGATTCCACGGCTGAATCTCTTCGCTTTGCAGGCCGCTTTTGTCCAGGTGCTGTTGGAAGTAACCCTTGCGATGCACCAGCGTGAAGGCAACAAGAGGAACGCCAAGGTCGGCTGCGGAGCGCAGCGTGTCCCCGGCAAGAACGCCCAGGCCGCCGGAGTAGGTGTGCATGCCGGGGTTAATCGCGATCTCCATCGAGAAGTACGCCACCAGGCCGGAGCTCGGAAAGCTTTCGTACGAAAATGGTTTCGATAATTCGGGTTGCAAGGTTTTCGTGTCTCCACTGCGCTCTGAACCTGAAATGCGGCGCACGGAAAAAAGAGAGAATCCGGCGTAGCCAATCGGGCACGAGCGATTCAGCCCGGTCGTGTTCGGGGCAAATCCCTATTGATTTTAGCAAGGAAAGCGCCTGGGAGGCTTGGCGGCAGCGGTGTTTGCGCGCCCGAACATTAGCGGATGAGCGTTATCAACGAGTTGAGTCCAAGTCAACGATGAGAACGTTTTCTACTACGGGCCAATTCTCCGGTGCTTCCGGTCTCCGCGCTATTTTCCCATGACTTCGTCGCAGCTCGCAGTTAATCTCTCCCAGATGCGGTTGAGCCAAGCATCGTGCTCGGGCTTCATCAAAACCGAGCGCAGACAAGTCACCATCTCCGCGCTCTTTGCAGCGTGACTTTCCGGTTCAAGCCCTGCCGCTGGCTCAAACCATTTCAGCGGCAACTGCACCAGCGCCAGATGCAAATCTCGCGCGGCGCACGCGTCAAAAACCTTTTGCGCCAAGTCTGAGGACTGTTCCGGGCTTTCAGCCTTCAGCTTCCACACCACAATATCGAGACCCGGCGCGCCGGCTGCGAGCGGCTGGAAATGTCCGGTCCGGTCCTCCCGCAATCTCCGGTCCAACTCCAGAGCCGCCGCGCGGCCGTGAGCGAGACCTCGGGCAAACTCGCCTCCTGGCACAAGCGGCAAAAGCTGCTGCGTGGCCCACAAAGCCACTGCCGAGGCTCCCGCTCGCGAACACTCCAGGCTGATTTCGCCGAGATGCAACTGCTTTGAAGTGAAGTAGGTGTAAGGAGAATCGTGCTTGTAAAAGCGCCCCACCGAGGGGTCACGGAAGAGGATGCAGCCACAGCCGTAGGGTTGCAACCCGTGCTTGTGCGGATCAACAACAATCGAATCAGCCTGACTGATCGCTTCGTACGCTCGCCGCGCCGGCTCGGCTAACGCGTCGGAAATCAGCCGGAAGTAGCCGCCGTAGGCTCCATCCACATGCACGCGGAAACCGTACCGCGAGCGCAGCGCCAGCACCGCGTCAAGAGAGTCCACCGCGCCAATGGCCGTTGAGCCCAACGTCAACACGACCGTGCCCACGTCGCCTTTGCGCAGTTCGGCTTCCAGCGCATCCATACTCATGCGGCCGCGATGGTCCGCGGCAATAGGCGCATAATCCAGCTTCAACACCGCCGAGATGCGCTGGTGAGTGTAGTGCGCCTGCTCCGAGCCGACAATGCGTTTGCCCGGCGCCAGTTGCCCGGCCACCCAGAGAGCCTCCAGGTTGGCCAGCGTCCCGCTCGAAGTCAGGTGACCCAGAAACTCCGTCCATCCGAAGATGCCGGCAATCTGGCCGACAGCCTCAATCTCCATCTCTGAGCTGGCCCGGCCGCCGTCGCGCGCGTGGTTGTTGGGATTGATGGTCATGGCCAGCGCATAGGCGGCCCGCGCCACCGGGTGCGGCGGCTTGAGCATCTGCCCGGCATAGAGCGGGTGAAAATAAGGGTAGTTGTCGCCCAGCCGGCGCGCCACACCCTCCAGAATTCGCGCCATCGCTTGGGGGTCAGCAGCGGACTCGAAGGCCGGCCCCGTGGCAGGCAAAGCCGCAAACTGCTGTTCAAGTAGCTCGGTAGCGCGCGACAACAGTCCGGGAACAATATCTTGGGGCATGGTAACCTCCCGAAGTAACATAGCAAGGGTACGACGTTAACGTGTTCCAGTTCAATGAGTTCCGAGAGCTAAAACAGAAAAAGTTTGTCCGCGAGCAAGAATTTTTGCGTTTTCTTTACAAATTGGATGCTAAACTACGTCCAGCGTTAGAACCGAAACGGGCGCGAGCAGCACTCGCCCAACCAAGCAAGATTCTGCCAGAGGTCCGATTCATCCAGCGCAATTCAATTCAGGAAATTCGAGCAAAATGGAACAAGGTACTGTGAAGTGGTTCAATGACGCGAAAGGTTTCGGCTTCATTTCGCGCCAGAACGGCGAAGACGTATTCGTGCATTACTCTGCAATCAGCTCCAGCGGTTTCAAGAGCCTGCAGGAAGGTCAAGCCGTGCAATTCAACGTGGTAAAAGGGCCCAAGGGATGGCAGGCTGCCGACGTGCAGCCGCTCTAAGTCCGCAGGCCGGATTCCGGCAGAATCTAGCAGACAGTGTGAGGGCTGGGAGCAATCCCGGCCTTCGCATTCTATGCTCAGGCTCGATCGAGCGATTTTGCATGGAATGGATTCGTTGACGGCATGAAGCCGGTCACGCGTGGAGTACGAGGGCCATTCTCTTTGGCCTGGTAGTCCCTGTGTAGTAGCATGGCCGTCATGCAAACAAAATCCGCCGGCTCGACTGCTAGTTCGAGCTTCGCAGCCGGGTGGTGGACACCGCGGCTCGCCGGTCCGGTGATTGCCGCCGCCGTTGTTCGTCTGACGCTGTTGGCTGCCGTGCTTTTCAGGGGCGGAATCGCTGCCCTCTCACTATCCGACACAATCAGCTATCTCGAACCCGGACGCAGCCTGTTGCTGCATGGCCGTTATTTTGCCGACGGCGTGCCGGACGTGTTGCGCACGCCAGGGTATTCCCTCTTTCTTGCTATTACCAGCCTTGCCTGCCTGCCTGCTGCGGCTTTGGCAAATGTGATTTTGTCGGTTTTCTCCGTGATTCTTGTCTGGAGGCTGGGACGGAGAACCTTCAGCGAGGAACGTATCGCCATCGGCGCGGCATGGATTTTCGCTCTCGATCCGCTTTCGGTCGCCAATTCCGTCGTTCTGTTGTCCGACACTCTGTTTCTTGCACTCTTTCTCCTCACCATGGAGCGGTTGGCGGCGTTCCTGCACGAACGCCGCTTACCGGCGCTTGCGGCGGCAGGGCTGTGGCTTGCCGCGGCAACCTTTGTCCGTCCGGTTACTTATTACCTGCCGGTTGCGCTGGCTCTGGGGCTGTTTCTGGTGTTGGTTCGCGTCAAAGGCCTGCGCTGGAAGGCGCCCGCCGTGCTACTGATCAGCGTGCTCCCGTGGCTGGCCGCCTGGCAGATGCGAAATTGGGTCGAAACTCACTACGGCGGATTCTCCAGCGCTACGGAAATAAACCTCTACTTCGTTGCCGCGGCCAATGTCACATCCAAGGTGGAGCACCTCGATTTCAACGCTGTGCGCAAGGAGTTAGGCTATGTTGATTTTGCTGATAACAGCGGACAGAGTTATCTCTTTCCGCCGTACCTTGCGGTGCATCCCGAGCAGACTGGATGGAGCCAGGGTCAGCGCTTGGCCTTCATGCACTTGGAATCTGTCCATGTGATCCGATCGCATTACCGGGTCTACCTGATCTCGTGTCTTAAGTCTTTGCTTCAGCCCGTGTTCTACCTTGGCGCGGGCTATCAGTTTGATCGCCCGATGTATCCGGAAACCCCAGGGCGTATCGCCGGCTTTGCGGATGCAGCCCCATCGCAGTGGGGGAGACTGATTGCCACGGCAGACCCATCGGCCGTGGCTCAGAAGGTCGCATTTACGATCGTCCTTCTCGTGTTGTATTTCTTCGCGTTGCTAGGAGTTCGCAACATTGGTATGCGCAATGCATACCTGTGGTTGCTACTGGGAACCTCGCTGTATTTTCTTGCGATAACAGGGGCGATGGGCGGACCGGGAGGAGGCGCGCGTTATCGACTGCCGGTGATGCCTGCCGTATGTATTCTTGCGGCTGCGGGATTCCGTCGCGCGAAGACAACTGCGCAATAGAGATGCACTGCTGTCGATTCGGGGAAACCTCGTGCTATTCAACCCGCTGGGTTCCGCTGATTCGCCCCTTTTTGCAGGAAAGTTCTCTATAGTACGATGGTCGTCATGAGCATCGGATCGAGGGGCTCCGCCGTGAATCGGTGCTCTGAAAGTGAATGGTGGACGCCGCGGCTCGCCGGCCCGGTGATTGCAGCCGCCGTTGTTCGACTGACGCTGCTGGCTTTGACTCTTTATCGGAATGGGATCAAGCTCCTCGTTAGTCCCGATACAAGCACTTATCTTGAACCAGGACGCAATCTGCTGTTCCATGGCCGCTTTTTTGCCAACGGCGCGCCGGACATATTTCGTACTCCGGGGTATTCCCTCTTTCTTGCTATTACCAGCCTTGCCGGCCTGCCCGCAGCGGCCTTGGCAAATGCGATTCTTTCCGTTTTTTCAGTGCTTCTCGTTTGGAAGCTGGGACGGGCAGTCTTCGACGATGGACGCATTGCGCTGGGCGCGGCCTGGATATTCGCTTTTGAGCCGATCTCAGTGGTGAATTCCTTCGTTCTGCTTTCGGATACTGTCTTCCTCGTACTCTTTCTACTCAGCATGGAGCGGGTGGCCGTCTTTCTGCGCGAGCGCCGCTTGAGCGTGCTTGCGGCAGCCGGACTGTGGCTGGCCACGGCAACATTTGTCCGTCCAATCAGCTATTACCTGCCGGTTGCCTTGGCTTTCGGATTATTCGGAGTTTTGGCGCGCGTACCGGGTTTGCGCTGGAAGGCGCCCGCCGTGCTGCTGGTCAGTGTGATGCCGTGGCTGGCAGCCTGGCAGATTCGCAATTGGGTCGAGACGGATTATCGAGGGTTTTCCAGCGTCTCGGATATCAACCTGTATTTCTTCATTGCCCCCAACGTGACAGGCCACGTGGAACACAGGAGCTACATCAATGTGCGCAATGAGCTAGGCTATCCCGACTTTAAGAATCTGTGGATTCTGAACAATGGGCAGATTTATCTCTCCCAGCCTTACCTCGCGCGGCATCCGGAGCAAGCCGGATGGAGCCAGGGACAGCGTCTGGCCTTTTTGCACTCCGAGGCCATGCACGTCATCCGCGCGCATTTTGGTGCTTACCTCATTTCCTGTCCTAAGCCCCTGTTCATGATGCTATTTGAACTTGGCGAGGGGCCATTGAATCTTATGGTGAATCCGAAAGAAGCTCCACATATTCTAGTGAGCGTAACCGAAGGCCAGAGCGCGGGACGCGAGGCAATCGCGCTCATCAAGGAATATCCGTGGATTGCGGCTGAGAAGGCCGCGTTTGCGCTTGTGGTGCTGGGACTGTACCTGTTTGCGGCGCGAGGACTCTTCTTTGCGATGCGAGGAGTGTACTGCGGCAACATGAACAATGCGTGCCTATTACTGCTGCTGGGAACCTCGCTTTACTTTCTCGCTGTCACCGGCGCGATGGGAACACTGGACGGAGGTCCGCGATTTCGCTTGCCTATCATGCCTGCCGTATGCATTCTTGCGGCTGCGGGATTCCGCCGCGCGAAAACAATCCTGCAATAGGGATGCACGGCCATCGACTTGAGAAAACCTTGTGCGATTCCGCGCGCGGGGTTCTGTTGAATTGTCCCTTTGTTGCAGGAAAGTTCTCTATAGTACGATGGTCGTTATGAGCATTGGATCGACGGGCTCCGCCGTGAATCGGTGCTCTGAAAATGAGTGGTGGACGCCGCGTATGGCGGGCCCGGTGATTGCCGCGGGCGTTGTTCGGCTGACACTGTTGGCAATAACTCTCGCACGCACCGGGACTAGCGCGCTTGTCCTCCCCGACACCAACAGCTATTTGATACCAGGTCGCAACCTATTGCTGCATGGCCGCTTTGTTGCTGACGGCGCTCCAGACCTGTTGCGCACGCCCGGTTATCCTCTCTTTCTTGCCGTGACCAGCCTTGCGGGCTTACCGGCGGCGGCTGTGGCAAACGTCTTTCTGTCGATTTTCTCCGTAATACTAGTTTGGAGGCTGGGACGGACGGTCTTCTGCGATGACCGCGTCGCGCTGGGCGCAGCCTGGATCTTCGCTTTTGAGCCGCTTTCAGTTGTCAATTCCAACATGTTATTGTCGGAAACTCTGTTTCTTGCACTTTTTCTACTCAGCATGGAGCGGGTAGCTGCGTTTTTTCGCGGGCGTCGCTTGCGGGTGCTTGCGCAGGCTGGGTTCTGGCTTGCCGCGGCAACATTTGTACGTCCTGTCACTTATTACTTGCCGGTTGCGCTGGCTGTGGGATTGTTTCTGGTGCTGGCGCGTGTCAAAGGCCTGCGCTGGAAGGCGCCCGCTGTGCTCCTGGTCAGCGTTCTGCCATGGCTGGCCGCTTGGCAGATTCGCAATTGGGTCGAGACGGGCTACACAGGGTTCTCAAGCGTTTCCGATCTCAACCTCTACTACTTTATTGCCCCCGACGTGGAAGCCCAAGTGGAGCACCGCAGCTATACAGATATACGCAGTGAATTAGGCTATGGCTGCGCTCTAGGCTGCGGGGAACAATTCTATCTCTATCCACGCTACCTCTCGGTTCATCCGGAACAAACCAAATGGAGCCAGGGGCAACGCTTGGCATTCATGCATTCGGAGGCTCTCGGAGTTATCCGGCCGCATTTAAGTGTTTACCTGCGCCAGTGCTCCCAGCACCTGCTTGTAGCACTATTTGGCCCCGGCACGGGGTCTTTCAGGTATCTGTTGCACCCAGAAGAGTTTGAACGTATGAGCCACTTGATTGCCTATATGGGTCCGGTAAACGCGGAGATTACGCTTGCCAGAACATATCCCTGGATAGCGGCCGAAAAGGCCACCTTTGCGGCCGCGCTGTTCGGACTTTACTTGTTTGCGGCACGGGGAATCTTTCGCGGCGGAATACACCGCGCTTGTTTATGGTTGTTGTTGGGGACGTCGATATACTTCTTCGCTGTCTCTGCGGCGGCTGGGGGCGCAGGGGTGGGTGCGCGTTATCGCCTGCCGGTGATGCCCACCGTATGCATTCTTGCGGCTGCGGGATTACGCCGCGCGAAACCAATCGCGCAATAGAGATACCCGGAGTGGCCCGTGAACTATCTCCTGGGGAGACTGTATCCGTGACATCCTCTGATGGTCTCCTTTCCATGCTAGAACCGGAAGACCGGGTAATCTGAAGTCGTAATGTGGGTAAGTGGATAACTGGCAGCTTTACAAACTTCTTCTCGTCATAAATGGCTGAACATGAAGAAGAAATTCTTTGACTGAAAGGTTGGCGGTTATCAATCGCTTTCCATGCAAGTTTTTTTAGGTGCCTGACCTTGCTTCTTCCGGTCTATACTCTGGATCAAATGTCATGTAGACGATGAGGCTGGAATATACTGGCGCGACGCAGCGATCGCATTTGCCAATGCGCCCAGGATGATGGCAATGATAGTGTACAGAATGCCGAAAGACCCTCTCAGAGGAGCAGAGAACTCTGTGGCCCCCATCCCGTAAAAAAGGCAAAAAGTAAGTAACAGTAAAGAACATCCAATCCCGTGAGGAAACGATTGGTCAATACCTGAAGATAAACGGTTTTGCTTTTTTCCAAAGCGCCATGCGAGCTTAACGATCTTTGCCAGCATAATCAGATAAATCCCCAGCGCCAACCAGCCGGCGCCTGCCAGAACATCTACATATGTGTTATGGGCTGTTCCAAGTTGACTAAGCGAATTCCCTGAATTCAGGGAGAAGTATTGCCTGAACACAATCCGGAAGCCGGCCACGTAACCCATTCCTTGCGGATGCGCCAGACAGTATTTGAACACAAACGCCCATATCTCGGTTCTCCCGCTTAAGCTTTCAATGGTTTTTGAGCTTTGCCCCTTGTTAAATATGGTCCAGATACGTTCTCTCCCGATAATTCCAACGGCCGCGCAAGCAAGTGCCGCAAAAGTCATAAATCCAGTAATTCTCGCATACGCGCGCCGCCGAGAAGCATTCCAGACCCAGGGCAGAAAGGCCAATAGAAGGCACAAGAACAATGCAGCCTGGCTGAATCTAGACCGCGAAATGAGCTCCCCTCCCAAACCCACCGAAAAAAGAAAGAGAGCTCGGCCTCTGGGTTCGAGACGATATAGAAAGCTATAAGCAGAGACGATGGAAATGATCGGGGAAATTAACGATAGTGAAGCAACGGAGCCCCCAATAGTGCGCACTCCCGCTCCTGGTGAAACTTCATAGGCGTCAGAGGTATGGAAAAGGATAGTCAAAGCGACCAAGATAAGAAGAAATAATGTGATGCGTCTGAGCTGAAACAGGCTTTCCACCCAATTCAGCGGATTTCGATAGGCATCAACGATGAACTCCAGGACACAAATTATAGTGAGAAAATAAAACACAGCGTAAGCTGCGGATACTGCGGGGCTGGGAGAATAGCTCGCAGAAGCCAAGTATAAGAGACCAAGAATGAAAGCTAACCTAAGAACAGATCGTACCTGCTTTGGAATAAAGATCAACTGCGCGGACAGAAGCCGCCAGATCGCACGCGTTGCAATTAATGAAAGCCATCCTACTTGAAGGACAGACCAGAAATCAATTTTGCCTTGAGTTGCATCAATCCCGTGAGATCTAAATATCGGCGGGCCAAAGGCAAGG
>Ga0326727_10015457_pt1 | contig 16377 bp, 15 predicted proteins | sample MB2enrmetagenome_FD_207643 | JGI IMG/M metagenome (GOLD analysis project Ga0326727, IMG submission 207643) | Lab enriched peat soil microbial communities from McLean, Ithaca, NY, United States - MB29MY | ecosystem: Environmental > Terrestrial > Soil > Wetlands > Peat | place: USA: New York...
CATACCGGCCCTTGATGTCTACGATCCCCATTCCCCCGCTAGCTGACCCCGGATCGATCCCCCCATAAAAATGCATTTTTTGCTTCCAAAAAATAATTTTTTAATTTTTAATTCCTGAGTTTTTCGCATTATATGACCTAACTTATTGAAATACCGAATGATAATCATTAAATACTTTTTTATATTTTTATCGTCATCTGGCATATACGCCGTTGGCAGGCTTATGTGATTCACCCCAACATTAATTTAGTGATTGGTCGTCGCAGACAGATTCCTTTTTTCAATCCATCATGGGCCGACATGCGTTTGCCGGATTGCAGGAGGAGCACCTGGCGCTGCTCGCCCAAGGCGGTCGGCTGATTCTTACTCTGGAGGGCTGGAATGAACTTGACGCAGCCTCTCGAAGGCGTGCTAGCGCGGAAATTCGATTGCTACAGCGCGAATTTCCTGATCTTGGCATCGTTGTCAGCACTCGGCGTTAAGCACTGAATGTCCCGATTTCCGCGCCTGTAGTTGAGATTGATGCGCTTTCAGAAGGACAACAGCTGGAGATTGCACGCACTTTGCGCGGTGCAGAAGGGGAGGCCATTCTCGATCACGCCTGGCGAACTCCCGGCGTTCGTGATCTGGTTGCAATCCCGTTATACCTGACGGCTCTACTCGCCCATACTCCGGGTGCCACCCTCCCAACCACAAAAGAAGAGGTGCTCCGCCTGTTTGTCACTGAACATGAACGGACGTCCGAGAAGGCCGAAGCTTTGCGAGAGGCGGTCTTCGGGTTCCACCCTAGGATGCTCACGGCCATCGCCGTTGAAACTATAAGCGTTGCGACTTCCGCGATCTCTGAGATGCAAGCCAACGCAGTGGTTAAGCGGGTTGAGGAAGAGCTCATCACTGAAGGCCAGATATCGATGGCTCCTCAGCCTATGAAAATTCTGGACGTACTGGTCAGCCACCATACGCTCGTTCGGTCCGGTGTAGGGACCGGAGTGCTCTCGTTTCAACATCAGCAGTTTCAAGAGTGGTATGCTTCACTCGAGGTCGAGAAGCTAATGCGCGCTGCGGCAGCGGGTGATCAGGAGGCCCTGCATAAACTCAGAGTAGATTTGCTCAACATGCCCGCTTGGGAGGAGGCAATCCTTTTCGCTTGCGAACGAGTATCGCGCGCCGAAGGAACTGGGTTGCAGGCTGTGGCGGCTTCAGTTCTTGAGGCGATCGCGATCGATCCGATGCTCGCCGCGGAAATGATATATAGGTCGTCTGCCGGGGTCTGGGATGAGGTCAAAGAAAAAATCATCACCTTCGTTGAAAGATGGCATACCCCAGGAAAAGTAGACCGCGCATTTATGTTCATGATTGGCACTCGGGATTAGAAATCAGGGGCCAGATTTTTGAAGCGATAGCCAAGTCCACCTGGCGGCGCTTCGCGCCGTGCGCCAGTTTAGAACGTCGGTTCTTGGTATCGATGTCGAGGCGCGCATCGCCAAGCTACCCGAGGAGGTCCGCAAGAACGTTGTCTCTTCTTTCGCCTTCGAGGGGGGCATGGACGGAATTGAACTGGCAGCAAGGCTTGCCCAGGCGGATCCTAGTCCAAATGTGCAGGTATCAGTGATCGAGGCGCTCCATTTTCGGCGCACTGATCGTTTCGCGGCGGGAATCCTTCGTTCCGCAAAGGGTGAGGTGTGGCAGCTGCTCGCACAGAAGGGCTACGTGGAAGAAATAGCTGATCAAGATGTCTCGGCGCGTTTACGTCGCGAGCTACAGCATTACATCGAAGGCCAAACCGATCCGCTAAGCAAGCTTTGTGTTCTTTTCTACCCAGGATATCATGAGGTGGTCACCGGCCGTGAGGTCGGCGAACTAATCGAAGCAACCGATTTCCAAGCCAAGGATCAGCGCGCAGAACGCATCATCTATGAGGCATACAAAAGTTTTCCCGGCGATGTAACTTCAGCCCTTATACACCGCCTCGAGGGCGGACTGGAAATCCCTTTCCAGGCCGAGAACCTTCTCCAGGCTGCCGGCATCACGGTCGATGAGGGCCCGATTGTAAAACATGTGATCCACCCGGGCAAACCTGAAAATGTGGCGGCGGCTGAATTAAGCATTATTGGGCCGAAAACCATAGGTGGGTTGATCGACTCTCTGGTTGAGATCGACGCGAAGGTGAGAGCGTCAGGAGGGCCTGCCGATGATCCGACACGTAAAGAATATTTTCGGTTGAAAGACTGGATTTCCAAGACGGGTCTGACCTCGTTTATTCAGGCAGTGTTGAGCCGATCTGTGACCGATGATCCGCTCCAAATTGCGCTGCTCGCAGCCCTGCTTGACCGCCACGGCAAAAGGAGCGACCAAGAGCCATTACTGCTCGTGGGCGAGCTAAAAGAGCAAATGATCGCTGCCGTCGGACGTTGGGCTGAGATCCTCTTGACTTCCTCTACGGCGAGCCGTTCTCAACTTGCGGAGGTTGCTTGCGCAATAGGGCGATTGGCTGCGCCGGAGTTGCTTCCCATGCTTCAGCGGATACTCGCAGAGGACTTGAAACGATGGCGTCTTGCACGGGACGAGTTTTCTGCCGCACTCTCCCGTGGAATACACATCCAATCGGATGCCAGATTTTCCTGGACGCCTCAATATAGACATGCCTTTGCCGCCATTGGCGGCGACGAAGTCGTGAAACTGATGAAGTCCTATTTGCCAGACCCTGATTTCGGCTTCGATGCGGCCTGCGTGCTTAAGGCCATTTGGGATCGAGAGCATAATCCTCAAAAAAATAATTGGCCCTCACCTTGGCCGGATTTCTTCGAGGTGAAGGCCCGACGCCTGGAGCGTGAAAAGCATCTAAGTGACACTGACTCCTCACCCTTCGTGGATGCTATCTTTGCGGTCATCGATCACCTTGCGAAGCGGGACTCCAGCCCCGACGATCACCTTCGGGCATTGCAGCTGGCGAAAATCGCCTTCAGCATGCCTTATTGCAATAAGACGGTTACTATAGAAAGGCTGCTGGAGCTGCCTAATCAACTTCGCCCAAAGCGTGAACTACTTGCCGTTCTCGTGCTCGCCGGCGAAATCATTAGCGCCGACATGGTCCTCGACAGTATAAAGACTTTACTTGAGGAGGCGAAGGGAAAACCGTCGCTATTGGATGAACAGCACGGAGATTTAGATGATTGGTTGGAACTCCTGCCCTTCTCCGACAGACCTGAGGCCACTATTGATGGCTTGGAATTGCTGGAATCCAACTTGAAGCAAACCTGGCGGGGTGGAAAATTGAAAAAATTGCCGTGCTAATCATATTGACCAGGGGGGTAGGAGTCCCAATCCCTGGGTTCGGTTTTCGGGGTCGGAAAATATGTGGGGCAAGGCGGGCTGAATGGCAGTATAGAGATGGGGCCAATGGTCGGCCACTGGGTTTTCGTTTACCAAATGTTTACCATTTACCCCTTGATAAGGGTATTTTTAGGCCGGTTCGATTATAATCGTTATACACCTTAAGGCATTGTAATTTCAGCAAAGTGGGATTGTGCTTGACTTTCATAAAAAACCCCTGACCTGAATGGCATTCAAGAGGTCAGGGGTTCAACTCCCCTCAGCTCCACCAAAATTAGGCAATGATTAAGGCAAGTTACTGGTGGTGAACCTGAACTTGTCTTTTAATTTTTGGGGCAACGTGCACATTACGTGCAGATTTTTTAGTTTAAGTCAGGTAGGAAGGGAAATTTTGGGGGGGTAGAGGTAACCCTTGCCTCCCCCTCAATCGGGCCTCCTGAGGCTTCGGAGGTCCTTTCCCCCAGTTTGAGGGGGCCAACCTGCCGTTTGGGGCTTCTTGCGGATAAAGGGACCCCCACGTGCTTGAAAGAGGAACCAGCCATGCGTGACGGGTTGGACGGTTGACACCTAACAGCAACAGACACCCTGCCCGATGGAGGGATATCAACCCTCAGCGGGCCGGGCCAGGGAGGGGAGGTTTGTACGAAGAATTTCCCAATTAAGCAAAATTTGTGCTACCCTACCCTGTGGAAAAAATTCTGGAAGTAGGGTTCTCACCACGATGGTTTGACAACGATTGCGGCATAATTTCAGGCTATATGGAGGAAGGATATGGCTCTAGGGTCCAATGACATAAGATATGTTTGCCTATCAGACCTGCACCTGGGAGCGGAATTGAGCCTGTTGACCAGGTTAAAGAAAAATCCCACAACTGGTAAACTGGAAGTCGATCCCCTGAGTGTGAGCCCGGTCTTGCAAAATTTGGTTTTTTGCCTAGGAAAACTGATTCGCCGCAACGAAGATCAGGACAGAAAGCCCACCTTGGTCCTCCTGGGGGATATCCTGGAGCTGGCACTGGCCGACGACAATGTGGCGGCCATGGTCTTTGAACGCTTCCTGGAGCAGGCCATGCCGCCGGGCGAGGAACCCCTCTTCGATAAGACGATCTTTTTTATCCCGGGCAACCATGACCACCACCTATGGGAAAGCGCCCGGGAGACCCAGTATGTCTCAAATTATTTGCCCAGCCATCCGCACGATCCCCTCGAGATTCCCCGGCACATCACCAAAGATATATTCATGGAATTGGTAAATGACAAAAACAAGGTCCGTTCCTACTTCCTAAACGAGCTGATGCATCGCTATAGCCATCTTGAACACTTCACCATCTATACTGCTTATCCTAATTTTGGATTAACTAGGGGGGACAGAGCAGTAATTTTTCACCACGGTCATTTCGTCGAGTCCATTTACCACCTCATGACGACTTTGAAAAACATGATCTTCCCAAGCCTAAGAAAAACGCCCCTTACGGTGGACGACTTGGAGGCGGAAAACTTCGCCTGGATCGATTTCTTCTGGTCCACCCTGGGGCGCTCCGGAGAGGTGGGCCATGGAGTAGAAATTATTTATGATAAAATGCTGGATAACGACCAATTCTGCAAGTTACTTGACAACTTGACGGATACCCTGGCGGGAAAATACCTCTCCGTCTGGTGTTATCCGGGTTATTGGCTGTTCCGCAAGGCGATCCACAAATTGCTGGTCCACCGCCTGGCAGACAAGCTCTCCAAGCCGGAGCGCACCGAGACCAAGACGCCATTGGGCGATGATGCCGCGAAAGGATTGGTTTATTATGTGAACGGGCCCCTGCGGAGACAAATTGATGCGGGATACCCAAAACCGAAATTGACCACCTTTGTCTTCGGCCATACCCACAAGCCTTTTGAGCTCTATCACAAATTTTGGGCCCACCCGGCAGTTGGCGTGGCGGTCTATAATACCGGTGGCTGGGTAGTGGAGACAAAGGAGACGTCTCCCCTCCATGGCGGGGCGGCGGTGCTGCTTAATGAGAACCTCGACATCGCTTCGCTGCACCTTTATAACGAGGCCGACAACCGGGGGGGCTATAAGGTTGAGGTTCATGAACCCCCGCAACCGGGCAGTAGTCAGTTTGTAAAATTCCTTAAGAATCTGATCGTGGAGCAGAAGGATTGCTGGGAACAGTTCTCCCAAACGGTGGCCGGGGAAGTGGAGGTCCGCAGGCAGATTCTTCTGGACAAGATAGCTTCCCAAGGTTGATCTGGGCCCACCCGTTAAAGGTAAGCCCATTCCGGGGGGACCGCCGGATGGGGGAGCTGCTGCTGGCCGACCACTGGCACGGCCGGGGCCAGGGAGGGGGGGATACATGGAAAGTCCCCGCCTCCCCCACTCAGCCTACCCTCACTTCGGGTTCGCCGCCAGGTGTCGTTGATGAACTCGTCGACCAGGTCGCCTACCCGCCCCCTGATTTTGAGGCTCCGCAAAGCCGGGGTCAGGGTACTGACAAAGGAGGAAAGCTTCAAGACGCCGGGGGTGCCGGACCTTTCTGTGAACTTAAACACTCTTTTCTTCATCGTGGCATAATGTCCCTGGGTCCCTGGGTGAGGCCCGATGAATCCCCTGGAAACTTACCTCACGGAGGGAAGATTCCAAAACCCTTTTTAACCACGGTGGCCAAGGTTGCCGCATAATCTTGTTCAGATTAGTTGAATAGGGGAACCATGGGAGTATCAAGTGGTAGAGACCAGGTTAATAAGGAACGGCGGCGTCTGCCGCGTTATTCGGTACGCTTTCAAGTGACTTCGATCAATGGGGCGCCGTGTGTCGACACTTTTATTTTTGATATCAGCCCCTTGGGTTTGAGAATGGAGACTCCAGCCACAATATCTCCGTTGGATACGGTAGAAATGAAGTTCTTGGTACCGGGTGAGGCTAGGGAAACCAGAATTGCGGGGGAAGTAGTGTGGCTTGAGAAAAAACCAGAGGTCTTGGGTATTTTTATCATAGGGATTGCCTTCCTCAAACCACAATGGGGATTCATTAGATTTGACCATCGTTGATTGGTTATTGGGATTTTTAAATAGCCGCTGACCTGCCCTCCAAAAATTGATTCATATATTAAGTTGAGTGGTGTATCGAAAGGAGGCCTGGAGATTGGCAGGAAGCGTTTTACCCAGGCTAAAGGCCGCCTTTAAGGCTTCCACTATCTGCTGAGGCTGTCGAAAAAGGTACCCCCCCGATGCAGTCATTCTCGATTTTTCCTTCATTGGTTCCACCCAAAAATACATCTAACAGATTATAATCTTTAACAAATAGCCATTGTGTGCTATCCTTAGTCAATCGGCAAATCCTGGCGGTGGAGTTGGCCAACCGGGAAAGCCAAACGAGTTGGAAGGACGTGCTGTTAGAACTGAAAAGTCTGGGCTTAAAGGGGGTGGAATTGGTGGTGTCTGATGATCATCCGGGGCTGAAACGGGCCATTGCCGAAGTGCTGCCGGAGGCGGTCTGGCAACGCTGTTATGTCCACTTCCTGAGGAATGCCCTGGATCATTTGCCCCGCAAGGCCGTGGATGATTGTTTGCAGGAACTGCGCTGGCTCTGCGACCGCCGGGACCTGGCCGAAGCCCAGAAAGACCTGGCGCAATGGCTGGACCGTTGGGGGCATAAATATCCGAAGCTCTGCGAGTGGGTGGAAGAGAACATCGGCGAGACCCTCACCTTTTACCGGCTGCCAGTGCAGCACCATAAGCACCTGAAGTCCACCAACAGGCTGGAACGGTTAAATTAAGAGATCAAACGGCGTACCCGGGTGGTGCGGATCTTCCCGAATGAGGCCAGTTGTCTGCGGCTGATCCGGGCGCTGGCGGTGGAGACCCATGAGGGCTGATTGGAGGCCAGCCTTTATCTGAATATGGACCTACTTAAAGAGCACAGGAAACTGCGGCTGAGCCTGGCGGCGTGAGGGCGCCGCTCCGGGCCGCCTCCGACGAGCAATTTATGGCCCATTCTCGGCGGCCCTTCGCGGCTCCATCCTTCAACCGGGAGAACTAAAAAAACGTATGCCTAAACCAATTTGCAGAACTTAACATACACAACTGGCAGGTGTGCGGCGAAAAAAAATCGACCCCGGCCAATCGGCCAGGCCCCCCTGCCGGGGGGGGGCGAAGAAAGGAGTCTCTTTTCTTTTAGGGTGAAGGGGAAGGCGGCGGCGGGGGCGCTGGGTTGTCTGCCTGAGTTCTGCCGCCGGGGGGATCGGCGGCCGGCCGGCTGGGATCGACGGCGAGGGGTGAGGGTCCAGGTCCAGGGAGCCGGGGAAGGGAGCCGGGAGCCGAGGCCATCGTGCTATTGTGATGCGGGGCGCTGAGCCTGGGCCTACACCATATCTTGATTGTGGCGGGCATTGCTGGTCCTGATAATTTATTCAATTAGACTATTGTATGTGTTATCAATATGTTAACCAGTATTCATTATGTCAACTAACACACATTATGTAAACCTGGATCTGTTCCCTTTATTCACAAGCCCTTAGTGCTTCGGCTGGGCTTGGGCCTGCGCCAGCTCTTGCGCCTTTTTCTGCTGGGCCTCGATTCCTTCGGCCAAGCTGATGATAGTTTCTTCCGGCAGGCTGGCAATAAGTTCCTCGACCGAGGTAAATTGCTTGGTGATGGTCAGATCCTTGGGCAATAACTTGACCAAAACCTGGGTATAATACAAATCCTCCCGGTTTTTCGCCCACTTAGCGAAGCGTTTAGCGTCAAAAGGGGCAAGCAATGCCTCTCTTAAATCCCTTGTTAATTTATTGAATGCGCCTTTCGGCCTTCCCTTCGGATTTCCTGACTCTCCGGGCTTCCAGGTCATTGTTTTTTCCTGTAATTAACAATAGAATCGAAGCAAAACCTTTAGAATTATTATCAACTTTTCGGCTGAAAGGACATTGCCCCAAGCTTAGCTTGGCTCCAAGATCGTCGCCATGACTGGTAAACCAAAAGACGGGATTGAAGCAGTTCTTTCCAAAAGGTTTTGCCTCAGTGTTTCGATAATTCCTTTTTTAGGATTTGGATTATCTTTTGGGATGCTAGGCCATCACCGTAAGGGTTCCGAGCCTTAGCCATGGTTTGATAAGCGGCAGGATTGTCGAGGAGGTTCTTAACTTCCCGGGAAATTGCCTTCCTTTCTGTCCCCACAAGTTTTACGGTTCCGGCCCAGACCCCTTCCGGGCGTTCGGTGGCCTCCCGCATCACCAAAACCGGTTTACCCAGAGCCGGGGCCTCCTCCTGAATGCCGCCAGAGTCGGTGAGAACCAGGTAACTTCGGCTCATCAAGTAGACGAAGGGTGCATAGCCCAGGGGTGGCAGGAGGGATAAACGTCCGCCCCCGGAAGTCTCTAGATGCAGTACGCCTCCGGCTTTCTCCCTGGTCGTTTTAGAATTGGACAAAATCTCATAAACCGGCTGCTGCACATGGGGATTTAAATGCACCGGATAAATCAAGTGAATCTGGGGATAGGTCTCCACAATCTCCCTCAATGCCAGGCAGATGTTTTTGAATCCGGTTCCGAAATTCTCCCGGCGGTGGCCGGTCACCAGGATAAGGCGGCGCCTATCCAAAGCCAGTCCATAACGTGCAGCAAAATATTTCTCCCAATCTTCTTTTTCAGAGTCTACTCGAGAGACAATTAACTTTAAGGCATCGATTACCGTGTTGCCAGTGACCCAGATGCGCTCTCGCGGAACCCCTTCGGCCAGAAGATTGTCCCGGGCCCAAGGGGTGGGGGCGAAGTGATAGTCAGCCAAGGAGCCGGTCATCCTGCGATTCATTTCTTCGGGAAAAGGCCGGTATTTGTCCCGGGTACGTAGACCCGCTTCCACATGGCCTACCGGGATGCGAAAATAATAAGCCGCCAGAGCGGCGGCCATGGTGGTGGTGGTGTCACCCTGAACTAGGATCAGGTCAGGCCTTTCCGTCGCCAACACCACTTTAAGCCCTTCCAGAACCCGGACGGTGATGTCAAAGAGATCCTGGTCCGGGCTCATCAAGTCAAGATCGTAGTCAGTACCAATCTCAAAGAGGTCCAGTACTTGGTCCAGCATCTGGCGATGTTGGGCGGTTACGGCCACTTTGACCTCAAAGGCACCCGCTTCTTTCAGACGCAGTACCACCGGAGCCATCTTGATAGCTTCAGGTCTTGTGCCGAAAATTATCAAAATTTTTTTCAAAGTTTGTTTTGCATCCCCTCAAAAGCCAGGGTTTGCCCGGTGGATTCAACATTTCTCACTGCAGAAGAGATTCCAGGGCCAAATTGAGCTGCGGCTTGAATTTGGTCCCAGTTTTCCCGGAACCAGACGATCGCGTTCTTTAATCCTACCTCAAAAGGAGTGCGGGGTTCATAGCCGATAAGTTGCCTAGCCCGGTCCACCGAGGCCAAGAGGCGGGGCTTGGTGTCCCATTTGCGGCGCTCGGCATAGACTATGCCGGCTTTGTTCTCCACCTGGGCATTGATCATTTGAGCCAGGTCGATGATGCGGGTCTCTTGGCCGGAGGCCAGGTTGAACTCCTGACCCGCCGCGGCCTCGAAATAGCCGGCCCGGAGCAAGCCATCTACAATGTCACCCACATATGTGAAATCCCGGGTCTCTTCCCCGCTGCCGGTGATGGGCAGGGGTTCCCCTCGCATGGCCCAGTAGATAAAATTGGGAATAACATTGCGGTACTGGCCGGGAAGTTCCCCGGGCCCATAGGAATTGAAAAAGCGGGGCTTGACCACCGGCAGGCCGTAATGGTGGTTAAAGAAATTGCAGTAAAGCTCCCCCAGCATTTTGGTGATTTGATATGGTGAGCTGAGGTGCAGAGACATAAACTCTTCGGTGAGGGGCAGAGGCGCACTGCTGCCATAAATGGAACAACCGGAGGAGGCATATATAAAGCATTTTATCCCGGAAAGCCTGGAATATTGCAAGAGTTTCAGAGTGCCTAAGCCGTTGACCAAGAGGTCCGTTTCAGGATGATCGATGGAATTCTGATTTGCGAACAAGGCGGCCAGGTGGAATACGATTTCGGGCTCTTCAAAAAAAACCCTCTTCAGGTGCACTTCGTTCAGAATATTACCCTCCACAAAAAGCACGTTGGGAAGGGCCGGCACATTCCAACGAACTGCCGAGGATAGATCGTCCAGGACAATTACCAACTTTGCGCCCAACTCTCCCAGGAACCTGGTCAGATTGCTGCCGATGGCCCCGGCTCCGCCGGTGACCAGGATGGTTTTATCTTGGTAAGATTTTTGGTAATCTTGTACAGCCATAATTGATTATCCTCCTTTAATCAGATTAGATCCCCCGGCCAAACAGGACTATGCGGATGGTCTTGAGCAGGATGGCCAGATCCAGGAAAACCCCCATGTTTTTGATGTAATAAAGGTCGTACTGCAACTTTTCCCGGGTCTGCTCCAGGGATGAAGCATAAGGATACATCACCTGGGCCCAACCGGTGAGCCCAGGCTTCACCAGCAGACGGCAGCTGTAAAAGGGGATCTCCTCCTTATAACCACATTGGACCATCGCCCCGGGAGCATCTCCGGCGCGCCGTCCCGGGCGGAAATCCGGCACCAGTTCTTGAAATTCCTGAATGAACATCTGCCGCTCCGGCCGGGGTCCGATAAAACTCATATCACCCGCAATAACGTTAAGCAATTGGGGCAATTCATCCAAGCGCATTTTGCGTAAGACCCGGCCCACTCTGGTGACCCGGATGTCATCTTTGCCAGCCCATTGGGGCCCCAACCGCTCGGCTCCCTCGATCATGGTGCGAAATTTTAAGATCTGAAAAGGCTTGCCATCCTGACCCAGACGTTCCTGTCGGAAAAATACCGACCCAGGGCTGTCCAATTTGATGGCCAAGGGAATAAAAAGAAACAACGGCCAAAATACGGCCAGGCTCACAAGCGTCAACCCTAGATCGAGCAGTCGCTTCAGATGCCGGGAATATACCTTGTTGACCTGCATGCTGGTCAGATAAAACCAGGCATCAGGGATATGATCAATCGGGATTTTACCTGCCAGAAATTCATAAAGGCTCGGCATGTCCATGAGCTGGCAGCCGGTCCAAGAAATCTTGTTTAATGCGTTTATCAAAGAATTCGACTTATGATTAGTGATTGCCACCAAAACCAATAGGTTTGGCTGATGCTGGCGCACGACTTCCACTATTTGGGCCGAATTTCCCATTACCGGCAAACCCTCTATCTTGGCGCCAATCTTCCCTGGGTCGTCATCGATAAAACCTAATGGCGTCAGACCCACCCGGGGGCGGTTGCGAATGGCCTCCAGAATCCGCCGTCCGGACCTGCCGGAGCCTATGATTAACACCTGCCTTTGCAGCCGTTGGGGTAAAGCCAGGGCAGAGAAGCTGTAGCGCCAGACTAGCAGCAACCCGATAAAAACTGGCGCATGAATGATTAACAAAGTGCGGCCGATAAAGGCTCCGAAAGGAAAATAGAATACGACAACTACCGTCAATGTGCCTAAAAGGCCCGACAGAATGAGCCGCGCAATATTAACCCTTCGGCGAAAGTCTTGCTGATAATTGTAAGCATCGGCGATGTAGAGCACTAGCAAATAGATTAGTCCAATTAGAAAGAAAGCAGTAATATTTTTATGGACAAATCCCCAAACTTCCCGACCAATCTTAGGATCTCCATACAGCCCCAAGATCATTGAAAGGCAGTAAGCCACGCAGTCCCCAGTAAACAGGACCAGTTTCCACTTGGAAATGTGGAGGTTAAAAACCTTGAACATTAGAGTCCCTATAAAAAATTAATAAGGTAATAAGCTAATAGGCTTTACAGGCTAGGGCTTAATAAGAAGACAAGAGACGGCCAATACAGTTCTCTATCAACACTGCGGCCCGCTCCAAGGAAAGGTGCTCCACCGTATATCGTCTGCCCCGTTGTCCCATCTTCTCTCGCAACTCTGGGTCATGATAAAGTTGTATGATAGCCTGGGCCATAGCCTCAGGGTCACCGGGAGTGATTGCCATGCCACATTGAGCCTCGGCCAACAACCGGGGGGCATCACCGTTCAGCGGGAGGCTGGCGAGTATGGGTCGGCCCGCGGCCATGATGCTTAAAATCTTGGAAGGGACTACCGGAGTCCTAACTTCCCGGCGCAAGGTGGCCAGACAGAGGTCCGAGGCCGACAGGACCTCCGGGTATTTAACTTTGGGCTGCATGGGCAGGAAAAAGACGTTGTTCAGTTGGTTCTCTTGGGCAAGTTTCTGGAGCTTGGGTTTTTCGACCCCATCGCCCACCAGGAGAAAGGCGATTTCTTTTTTATCTTTCAATATCCTGGCGCTGCGCAGCAATAAGTCCAAATATTCTAAACATCGGGACCTCTAACCCATGATTTGTGAGGGCTATACTAAGAACATATCGAGGTTAGGCAGCTTTCTATATGCTTCACGCACTTTTTTAACGAATAGTGCTCTACTGCATACTGCCTTCCATTAGCACCCATTTTTTTCCTTAGTTCTGTGCTTCCAAATATCTGCAGGATAGCTTTAGCCATGGCTTCAGGTTGCCCTGGCGAAACGCACTGGCCGCATTGAGCCTCATCGATTAGCCGGGGAGCATCACCTTCCAAAGACAGACTGGCCAGTATAGGGCGACCAGCGGCCATAATGCTCAAAATTTTTGAAGGAACCACCGGAGTCCGCACTTCTTTCCGCAAGGTCACCAGACAGAGGTCTGAGGCGGCCAAAACTTCGGCATATCTTTCTTTGGACTGCATGGGTAAGAAGAGGACATTACTCAAATTATTATCTTTTGCCATTTCCTCCAATTTTACTTTTTCGACTCCGTCTCCTACTAACAGAAAAGCGATATCATTTTGATCTCTTAATAGATCGGCGCAATACAACACTGTTTCCAGGTCCTGGGAGTATCCCATGATGCCAGCAAAGGAGACAATGAAATTTCCTTCAAGACCTAAACTGGCCCGTAAATCATTGTTGCGTCCCGAGGGCCTTATCGCTTCCGTATCAATCCAATTAGGGATCAACATTACCTTATTGGGGTCGCCGCCCGCAGCTATGATATGCTGGCGATTCCCCTCCGAATGAGCTACGACCAGGTCAGCCCGGCGATAAACGAAAGACTCAAGTTTCCTGAAAACTCGAATGAGATATGGATCTTTGAGCACTCCCAAATCAATGACGCTTTGGGGAATAAGATCCTGAATGTTTACCACAATTGGCCATCGCCGCCAGCGGGCAAGCCCCCAAGCAGCCAAAGCTAAAGGCAATGGAGGGGAATAGACCAGGGCCACATCAAAGGAAGGGAGCAAGATCCCCCCTGCTAGACCTGCGACTAAGGCTGACACCCACTGATCTAACCCCCGCAATATGGGTTTGTTCCAGGGAATATCAAGGTTAAAGACCCTAACCACCTTTAGTCCATGATAGTTTTCCTGAATAACAGACCTTTGACGATATGTTTTTTTCCCTCCAAGAACATGATAGCGGGGCAAGCCAGTGAGGACCGTTACCTCGTGTCCTTGCATCAGCAAGGCCTGGCCCAGTTCAAAAAAAAGATGGGCCGCCGAACCAACCTCAGGCGGAAAAAAGGCGGATATGAGCAGTATTTTCATGAAAGAGTTTTGTTATAGGTTGATCAGGCGAGAAAACCCTGTATGTGTCGGGCGCAAATTAGCAGGATAATCTGTCATTCATTTTTTAAACCAATTAATGTTTCGGAATAAATTTGAGTATCTGCTGAAAGATTGGGTTACAAATGGGCCTTAGTCCGATTTCTCCCCAGTTCTTAATGCAGAATGGTGTCAAAGTATAGCGACAGCTTGGCGTCCACCACTTCGGTATACCTTGACACGTGCGCCTGCCTGAGGATATCGGTATCACTCATTGTCGGTCGGTAGTCATTGGCCACGGAATGTCAATCCAGCTTCGAAGGTCGGTTCGATCACCAGCTTGGCTTTCTGGAGGACCACAGCAAACGATATGCTTTCTTTACGCCACATAAGCCGTGACACATAAGAGCTGTCCATGTTCCTTCAAGCTATAACGGGCGAACCCCGCCTCCCGCAGGAGCCATTCCACGTCGGACCGAGAGTAGAAATAGACCCGGCACTTTTTCAGGTTGAGCCTGATCTGGCGAAGCACGGCACGCCAGGTGCCTTTCATAGGGAAACTCAAAATGGTTCGGTCCCTAGTTAACCGCCGCATTTTGGCCAGCACCGGCAAGGGCTCCGCAATGTAATCCATTAGCCCGATCCCGATACACAAATCAAAGCTCTGGAGGGGATGGAAGTCCAGCAGGTTGGTTTGGAAAAATTTCGTCTGGTCGGCCAACTGCTCTTCCAAGGCCCGCTTCCGGCATATTTCTACCATGGTGCCGGAAATGTCCAGCCCCACCACTTCCCGGGCCTGGCGGCGGGCCAACTCTAGGGCATACATCCCGGTGCCACAACCCACGTCTAGGAAGGTACGCCCAGGGATGGGTTCCGCCTCCCGCAGAGTGTAGCGGAACCGCTCATACATGTCCCACCGAAAGGTTCTGTCCAGCCAGACCCCCAGCCGGCTTTTTTGGTGCGAATAGATGGCGTCGAAACAGCCAGCTTCTCTGTCCCAGAATTTTTCCTGCTCCTTCAGGTCCGGTCTGCCGGCCATAATATGTCCCGTATGGTAGTGAATTGGAAATCTTTAAGTAATTTGGTCAACTTATCATAGGTTCGGGGTACATTGTAGTAATGACGGAAGCGTTTCCCCCAGGGAATGGCAACCCGAGGCTGGTGGGGATCAATTTCCCAAGGGTGCAGGTAGCACACCGCCGGCCGGCCGGCGGCGTTCACCCGCCGCATCAGCCAGCGGGTCACGGCATAGGGGTAAAACCGGAAATAGAAGCCGCCCCCAACCGGCAGGCGCAGCCCTCCCACCTCCGCAACCGTCATAGGAAATTCCAACACCCCGTCACCTAAGGTAAGGACTCCTAATTCCGCCTCGGACATCCCATAATCGGGGTGAAACCCGATGGGAAAAATTGAGCTGTCGTAGCGGATACCGTATCGGGCCAGGATTTCCACGGCCCACATGGTCTTCCGGGTGACGCTGAAGGAAGGTGCCCTGAAGCCCCAGATCTTCGACTTGACACACCGCCGGGTTACTGCCAGGGCCAGGGCTAGGTCCGTTTCGAAAGCCTCGGGGGTCATTTCGGTGAGCAATCGGTGAGAATAGCCATGGGTGGCGATTTCGTGGCCCTGGGCCTCGATGTCGGCCACCAGGTCAGGGGCCACCTCGGCAACCCAACCCAGCACAAAAAAGGTGGCCCGGGTGCCATGAGCCGCCAGCAACTCCAGAAGGCGCCGGGCGTTGACCACTATTCGCTGTTCGCAGCTTTCCCAATCTTCCCGTTTGATCACCCGGCTCAAATTGTAGGCGCAGAACCAGTCTTCCAAATCGATGGACAGGGCGTTTTTCAAACTTTCATTCCCATCCGGCCGGATGTGGCCAGAGGATGCGTGGGGGGGCCAGGGCAGCTAGTTTATCCCAGTTTAGAGTATTCGTGCCTTCCTTGATTCGGATTTCTTCCTCTGCCCATCCATCATGAGGGGCCCCTATCGTCTGAAACGAGAAAAGGCAACCACCAAAGGCGGCCTCGCAATCGGAAGAATATCAAGGCAGCCAAAGCCGTTGGTAGCGGAGGCCAATAGATCATGGCCACATCGGAGGGAGGCAAACAAACAACGGTTAATCCCGTGAAAAAGGCTGAAGCAAATTGGTCCATTTCCCGCAGAATTGGAATGTTCCAGGGAATTTCCAGGTTGAAGACCCGCAGTACACTCAGACCGTGATAGGTTTCGCAAATGCCAGGGGCGTTGCCGGTAATCCTTTTGTTTTCCCGCCACATGATAACGGGGCAGGCCGGTAAGGATACTAATCTCATGGCCCCGGTCCCAAAGAGCCAGCCCCGACTCATAATAAAGATGGGCTGCCGAGCCAACCTCCGGTGAGAAATAAGGGGTGATTAGTAAGATCTTCATAATAAAATTTTGCCTTTGG
>Ga0326727_10015458_pt1 | contig 16376 bp, 13 predicted proteins | sample MB2enrmetagenome_FD_207643 | JGI IMG/M metagenome (GOLD analysis project Ga0326727, IMG submission 207643) | Lab enriched peat soil microbial communities from McLean, Ithaca, NY, United States - MB29MY | ecosystem: Environmental > Terrestrial > Soil > Wetlands > Peat | place: USA: New York...
GCCGACTTCACCGCACTGACGAGATCCGCCGACGAGTCTTCCAGAAAGCGCTTCAAACCGACCTTTGGCTTGGTGATGATGGACACCGCTCCCGCCGAGAGCGCTTCCATGGTGGTCACGGCGCCCCTTTCGGTCAATGTCGAACAGATGACCACGGGCGTCGGGCGCTCGTCCATGATCTTGCGCAAAAATGTCAATCCATCCATTCGCGGCATTTCGACGTCCAGCACGATCACGTCCGGCCACCGGATTTTCATGCGTGTCATCGCGAAAATCGGGTCCGGGGAGGCGGCAATCACATCGATCGAAGGATCCGCGGCCAATTCCTCGGACAATACCTGTCTCACGACAGCCGAATCGTCCACGATCAGCACACCGATCCTTTTCATCGGACCGCCCCTGTCATGCGGGTCGTGGAGGCATCGCGGGCTTGCGGTAGATGGCGATTCCCAATGGTTCTAAATCGTGGTCGATGCCATGGAGAGTATCGCAATGTCCGATCAGGAAATAGCCGCCCGGCTTCAGGTAGGGGAGAAGGCGGCCCACGACCTTCGCCTTCGTGTCCAAATCGAAGTAGATCATGACATTGCGTAGGAAAATGACATCGAACTGCCCGAAATTGGGCAGAGTCTCGGTGAGATTCACCCGCTCGAACCGAAGCCGCTGGCGCAACGCTTGATCGATCAGAAGCTTGTTGGCATATGGGCCGATGCCTTTCAGGCAGAAACGGCGCAGATAGTCCGGTGGAATGCCTTCGATGCGAGTCGTGTCGTAAAGGCCCATTCGGGCCCGCTGCAGCACCCGCATGCTGATATCGGTGCCGAGAACCTCCCAATTCGAATGACTCAATTCGGCGGCGAGCTGCATGGCGATGCTGTAAGGTTCCTCGCCGCTGGAGCATGCCGCGCTCCACACCCGAAACGGACCTCCCGCTTTTGAGCCGGGCAGCACCCGGTCGCGCATGAAATCGAAGTGCTTGGGTTCGCGGAAAAAGTAAGTCTCGTTGGTCGTCAACAGGTCGAGCGAAATCTGCAGCTCGTCGCCGGACCGCCCGTCCTGGAGCAGCTTGAGATATTCGCCGAAGCTGCTCAGGCCGTGATGAGCGAGCCGCTTGCTCCAGCGGCTGACGACGAGGGTTTTCTTGGCGGGCGAGAGGCTGATCCCCGCCATATCCAGGGCGAAGGCCCGCACCTTCGCGAATTCCGCATCGCTGATTCGGATCGGCTCCAGGGATTGCATCCGAGCGGCGCTAGGCGAGGACGAGCTTGGAAACGGCATCGAGGAGCACCTGGGGTTGGAAGGGTTTGGTGATCCAGGCCTTGGCGCCGGCGGCGCGGCCCTGGTTTTTCTTGTCCTCGCCCGCTTCGGTGGTGAGCATGATGACGGGGGTGAACTTGTACCCCGGATGAGTCTTGACGGCCTTGAGAAAGCCGATGCCGTCGAGGCGCGGCATGTTCACGTCGCTGATGATCAGGTGCAGCTTGCCCGAGAGCTTGGCGATGGCATCCTCGCCGTCGATGGCTTCGAGGACCTCGTAGCCGGCGCGGGTGAGGGCCATGCCGGCGACCTGGCGCACGGAGGCGGAGTCATCGACGATGAGGATTCGCTTAGGCATGGGGGAGTATCGCTTCTATGGGCATGGGGGTTCCTTCCTAAAAGAATTCGGCGGCCTGGGGAGCGACGGCGGCGGCGGCCTCGCCGGCGTGGATGCGCCGCTGCTCCTCGGTGGTATAGCTCTGGGCCTTGAGGGCGAGGTACTCGCGGGCGGCGCTGCGCCCCTCGGTGCAGGTGCCGGAGTCGCTCAAGGTGGCGGCGAGCTGGGGCAGCTCCCCGACGGTTTGCACCACATGGGCGAGGATTTGGCTGACGCGGTCCTGGAATTGCAGTTGCACCATGGACTCCATGATTTCCTCCTTGATGAGCTCGCTGTCGCGGCGGAATTGATCGGCCGAGCCGAGCAGGCGCCCGGTCATGCCGCCGAACTGCTCGAGCACCCGGTTGATGCGATCCTCGGAGTCCTGCACGGCGGCGGCCTCGCGTTCGGTGACCCGCTCATTGGCGCCGAGGATCTTGGTCAGGGAGTCGTTGATCAGCTCGATCTTCTGGCCGATGGTGCGCCCTGCGGTGCGCGAGGCGGAGGCGAGCTGGCGCACCTCGGCGGCGACGACCGAGAAGCCGCGGCCGATCTCCCCGCTCGCATGGGCGGCCTCGATGGCGGCGTTGAGGGCGAGGATGTTGGTGTTGAAGGCGATTTTCTCCACCGTTTTGGCCATCTCGCGCAGCTCGTTCGTATAGGCACCCAGGGAGCGGATCTCCTGGATCAGGGCGGCGCGGCTGTCGCGGAGGTGCGTCAAGGCCTCGATGACGGTGAGCAGCTGCTGCTTGCCCTTTTCCATGGTGCAGACCAGTTCCTCACCGCCCTTCCCGCAGGCCTGCTCGGAGGCGGCCACGGCGCTGTCGAGGCTGGAGACCAGGCCGCGAAAGCGGGTGGTGAGAGCGACGACGGCCTGCTCGGTCTGCCCGCGGGCATTCTCGACCTGGCCGGCGATGATGGGCAGGGCCTCGAGGCAGAACTGCGCCGCGGCCGAGGAGGGCCCCTCAGGCGGCGAGTCGGCCGAGGCGCCGGGTGAATCGAGCGGCGGGATCGACACGGCGTTCACTGGGCTCGGGCACCGGCGAGCGCTTCCATGTCATCGATGGAGAGCACGCTGTCGAGGTTGAGGATGATGACGAACTTCTCGCGCACCTTGCCCATGCCGTGAATGAAATCGGTGCGCACCGAGACCCCGAAGCTCGGCGGGGGCTCGATGTCGGTGCGGGGGATTTCGAGCACCTCGTTGACCGCGTCGACCACGACGCCGAGCACCTGGCTCTCCCCGTGCAGGGCGGTCTCGACGATGACGATGCAGGTCTTTTTGCTCACCGGGGTGCTGGGGCGGCCGAAGCGGGCGCACAGATCGATGACCGGGACCACGGCGCCGCGGATATTGACCACGCCGCGCACGAAGGCGGGCATCATGGGCACATCGGTGGGGATCTCGTACTCCATGATTTCCTTGATGGCGAGGATGCCCAGGGCGAAGACCTCCCCGCCCAGCATGAAGGTCAGGTACTGGTGCTGGTCGTGCCGGTGCTGCGCGCCGGGGCCGGAGGCGGCGATTGCTGCTTGTGCCACGATGTTCTCCTAGAAGTGCTCGAAGTGCTGCTCGGCGGCCGCGCCGGAGCGGTCATGGCCGTTGGCCGCGCCGTTGAAGGCGTGGGCGCCGTTCAGGGAGTGGGAGCCGCCGTTCAGCGAGCGCGCGCCGTTGAGCGAATGCGTGCCGTTCAGCGAATGCGCCGCTTCGGGGGCCTCCTCCTGCGGGACCGCGGGGGACTTGGGCTTGGACGATGCGCTCGAGGAGGCCCCCGAGGCGCCCATCGATGTACCGACAGCCGGGGTCTTGAGGCGCTGGAGGGGCGCGGCGGCGCGGTACGCGGGGCGCGCGGCCCCGCCGCGGACCTTGAAGAAGCCCATGGTTTCCTGCAGCTGCTGCGCCTGGCTGCTCATCTCCTCGGAGGTGGCGGCCAGCTCCTCGCTCGAGGTCGCATTCAGCTGCGTCAGCTGCGTCATCTGAGTCATGGCGGAGTTGATCTGCCCGATTCCCAGGGTCTGCTCCTGACTGGCCGCGGCGATCTCCTGCACCAGGTCGGCGGTCTTCTTGATGGAGGGCACCATGGCCTCGAGTAGGCTCCCGGCCTTCTCCGCCAGCTCCACCGAGGAGCCGGCGACCTCGCCGATCTCCTGCGCCGCCACCTGCGAGCGCTCGGCGAGCTTGCGCACCTCGGCGGCGACCACCGCGAATCCCTTGCCATGCTCGCCGGCCCGCGCGGCCTCGATGGCGGCGTTCAGCGCGAGCAGATTGGTCTGATAGGCGATGTCATCGATGATGGAGATCTTCTTGGCGATCTGCTTCATGGCATCGACCGTCTTGCCCACCGCATCGCCGCCCTCGGCCGCCTCGACCGAGGCCTTGGTCGCTATCTGGTTGGTGACCTTGGCATTTTCCGTGTTCTGGGAGACCGAGGCTGTCGCCTGCTCGATAGTGGCGGATATCTGCTCCACGCTCGAGGATTGCTCGGTGGCCCCCTGCGACAGCGATTGCGCGGTGGTCGACACCTCCTCACTGGCGGACGACAGATTATCGGTAGCCGAACGCACCGAACCGATCACCTCGGACAGCTTCTCGACCATGCTCCTCATGGCCTCGAGCAGCAGCCCTACTTCATCCTTGGACGTCGACTCGATCGACACCGTCAAATCGCCCGCGGCCAGTCTGTTCGCCACGCCCAGAGCCTCTTTAACAGGCCGCGTGATCCCACCGACGATCCAGACGGTCATGCCGATACCCAGCAGGACCGCGCCGATGGCCAGAATGACGACCAGCATGCGCGCCCGCTCATAGTGCTCGCCCGCCGTCACCCCTGCCTCTTCCATTGACTTGGCCTGGAAGGCGACGAAATGCTCGATGTCCGCCAGGAAGGCGGCCTGCACCTTGTGCATTTCGCCCAGCAAGAGCTTGGCCGCGTCCTGTTTCTTGTCCGCCTGCGCAAGATCGAGTACTTGATTGGTATAGGATAGATACTGCTTTCTCGACGCGCTCATGGCGTCGAACAACTCCCGAGCCTTCGGGACATTGGTGATTTTGTCGAGCTTGGCTAAATCCTCGTTTATCGCGATCACGTTGGCATCGTAATCCGCTTTGAATCCGGCCTGCTGCTGCTTATCGGCAGCCAGAATCATATTGCGCAGCAGCCTCGTGTTGTCCAGGTTCCGAATGGCCACATCGTTGGCCAGGGCGGTCTTGGGGTACTTGTCGTCGACGGCGAATTTCATATTGTCGTTTAGCCCGGCCATCTGCATGATGCCGATGAATGCAATGACCACGAGCAGCACCAGCAGGCCGCCGGATCCCAGGGCCAGCCGCTGGCCGATTTTCAGATTCTTGAACATGAACAACTCCGCGAACAGTGTTAAATCAATCAGCGTTAAGTGGAAACCGAGTGGGCTTGGGAGCCCGAGTCGAGCGGCGCTGTGGCCTGTGGGCTCGACTGCGTGGCGCCGGCGTACTGCAGGCGGCCGCGGTCGATCAGGCCCGGCACATCGAGGATCAGGGCGACCTTGCCGTTGCCGAGGATGGTCGAGCCGCCGACGCCCTGCAGCTGGCGGAACAGGCGCGAGAGAGGCTTGATGACGGCCTGTAATTTGCCGAGCAACTCATCGACGACGATGCCGGCGCGCTCGCCGGCGCCGCGCACTACCACGACGCTGCGGCGCCGTCCGGCCGCACCGCCGATCTCGAACAGCTCGCGCAGGTGAATCAGCGGCAGGAGCGAGCCGTGCGAGCTGATGTGGCCGGCCGAGGCGGTGGCCGTGTCCCCGTCGAGCGGCAGATCGACGCACTCCTCGACCAGGTCCAAGGGAATGACGAAGGAGGAGCCGCCGACGCCGACCTGAAAGCCGTCGATGATGGCCAGGGTGAGCGGCAGACGCAGGCGCACCTGGGTGCCCTCCCCCGGCTGGCTGTCGATGTGGATGCTGCCGCGCAGCGCCGTCACATTGCTCTTGACCACATCCATGCCGACGCCGCGGCCCGAGAGATTCGTGACCTGCTCGGCGGTGGAGAAGCCGGGCTCGAAGATGAGCTCGTACACTTGCGTATCGGTGAGCACCTGATCCGGGCTGACCAGGCCGCGCTGGCGGGCCTTTTCCAGGATGCGGTCGCGGTTCAAGCCCCCGCCGTCGTCGGCGACCTCGATGACCACCGAGCCCGCATCGTGATAGGCGTTCAGGCGCACCGTGCCCGCGGCCGGCTTGCCGCGGCTGCGGCGCAGCTCCGGGGTCTCGATGCCATGGTCGATGGCATTTCGCACCAGATGGGTGAGCGGGTCGGCAATGCGTTCGACCAGGGTCTTGTCGAGCTCGGTGTCCGCGCCGCTGACCTCGAGCTGGATGTCCTTGCCGGTCTCGCGCGCCACATCGCGCACCACGCGCGAGAAGCGCGAGAAGGTCGGGCCGATCTGCACGATACGGAGCTTGAGCGCCTGATCGCGCACCTCCTCGACGATGCGCGCCAGCTGCTGCGCCGACTCCTGCAGCCGAGCCAGCCCCGCCTGGCGCGCCTCCGAGCCCGTGGCCGCCCCGGCGATGATCAGCTCGCCGATCAAATCGATCAGCCGGTCGAGCTTGTCCCCGTCGACCCGGATCGAGCGGCTCTCGGCCGCCTTCGAGGCGCGCGCCTCGCCCTGCTGGGAGACTGCGGCGGCCAGCACCGCGGGCTGAATCACCTGCTGGTCGATCAACAGCTCCCCGAGCCGCGGCGCCGAACCCTCGGCCGCTTCGCGCTCGGCCTGGAGCTTCAACCCCGCGCTGAGCTCCTGCGCGGTGAGTGTGCCGCAGTTGACCAGCAACTCCCCGAGCCGCCCATCCGCCTCGGGCAGATCGCGGATCAGCGCCACATAGTCGGCCACCCGCGAGCGCGGCGGCAGGATTCGCAAGGAGCACTCCTCGCGCACGAACTCAAAGGCCGCCTCGATCTTGGACTTCGCTGCCTCGGTCTTGAGCGCGATCTCAAATCCCAGATAGCACGCCTCCGCATCGAACTGCTCGGGGGGCGGCAGCGCCTCCTCGATCAGCTGCAGGCCGGTGAGGGTACCGAAGGTGGTCAGGTAGCGAATGAAGGCGAGCGGGTCCATGCCGTTTCGCAGCACCTCGGCCGCAAAGCGCACCGAGAGGTGCCAGCTGTCGGCCCGCACCCTTAGCCCGCGGGCCGCATCGCCCGCCGCGGCGGGCGTGGCGGCGGCCGGCATTTCGGCGGCGGGCGTTGCGGCGGCGGCGGGCGGCACTGTGACCGGGCCTGAGCCAAAGCCGCTCTGCTGTCTCAGCCGCTTCAGCACCGGGGCGCCGGCTTGCAGCATCGCCGCATCGTCGCAGACCGCGCCGTTCGCCACCGCATCGACCAAGCGCTGAATGTGATCGCAGCACTCGAGCAGCACGGCGGCGAGCGGCCCAGAGATGGGGGCCGCCTGCGTGCGCACCTCATCGAGCACCGTCTCCACCACATGCGTGAAGGAGACGATCCCCTCCAGGCCGAACAGGCCCGAGGAGCCCTTGATGGTGTGTGCCGAGCGAAACAGTACGTTGATCGCTTCGCTGTCCGCGGTTCCCTGCTCGCAGTGGAGCAGGACCGCTTCCATGTCGCGCAGCAGCTCATTCGCTTCGGCGACGAAGGTATCGAGGGCGGGATCGTCGTTCATTTATGCTCCCGCCGCAGCTGATGAAGCAGCCACCGAGGCGGACGGGGCGGCGCCGAGGTCCTCGATGCGCAGCAGCTCCATCACCGCGCGCACCGCCGCGCTCGGCTCCACCACCCGCAGCTCCAGGTCGCGGGCGGCGCACAGGCGCTTGGCCATCAACAGGAGCTGCAAGCCGGCGGTATCGAGCTCCGACACTTCGGACAGATCGAGCCGGCACTGCTTCGCCTGGCTCGCAAGCGCGGAGAACAAGGGATCCTTGAGGGAGGCCGCCGCGTAGATGGTCATCTCACCGCGCAGGTGAATCGTCCCTTTCCGAATTTCGATCTCGCAACTCATTGCATGCTCCATCAATGCGACACCCGTGTCGTCAGGGTCCGATCGGACCCAAGGTCAACCCGTGCTTGGACATATATAACGGCGGGGGAGGATATTTATGGAGACGGGCGAATCGGCAATCATGTGAGCGGCGTCACATATCAGGCGCTGCCCGCAGCCTCACAAGTCAGGCGCTATGCGCGTCCGCCGCGCGCAACTCGGTTCTGCGCGCACGGTGAGCCTTGAGCCAGGGCATCAATTCCTGTCCCGGCATCGGCTTGGCGACCAAAAAGCCCTGGCCGAGCGCGCAGCCATATTCTTGCAAAAGCCGCCAATCCTGCAATTTCTCCACACCCTCGGCCACCGTGGTAATGCCGAGTTTGCTCGCCATATCGACCGCGGAGCCCAGGATCACCTGCAGGTTCGCGCGCTCATGCGCGTTGTGCACGAAGGAGCGATCTATCTTCAGTTCGGTGAACGGAATGCGGGTGAGTTGCTGCATCGACGAGAAACCGGTGCCGTAGTCGTCGATCGACAGACCGAACCCTTTCAGCCGCAGGCGCGCCAAGACGCCCAGGGCGAAGCCGGCCTGGTTGACCAAGGTGCTTTCCGTGATCTCGAATACCACCTGGTCCGCGGACAGCCCGTAACATTGCTGCAGGGAGGATATCTCTTCCATGAGGTCCGAGCGCTCGAGCAACAGAGGCGACAAATTGATGGCCAGGGAGAGATGCAGCCCGCGCGCCATCCAGTCGGCGGTCTGGGACATCGCGTCGTTCATCACCCGCATGGTCAGAGGGTGAATAAGGTTGTTCTGCTCGGCGAGCGGGATGAAATCCCCCGGCGCCACGAATCCCAGTGTCGGATGGCACCATCGAGCCAGGGCTTCCACGCCCCGCACCATGCCGGTGCGAATGTCCACCTTGGGCTGATAATGGACGAGGAGTTCGCCGTTCTCGATGGCACCGGCCAGCGCACCGGCACTGGGCGGCGGTGCAATTCGGGTGCTCGGCCGGCGGGTGGTGGCCCCGAGCTTTCGCAATGATTGGCGCAGCGTGTCCAGCTTGAGCGGCTTTTGCAGCGCATCGATCACATCCAATCCAAGCACGCGGCCCATGTCGCCCACGAACTCGATCAATGCTCGGTCACGAGACGAGGCGACGATGATGGGAATGGAGATGTCCCTCCTTTGCAGCTGCTCCAGTAGCTGGGCGCCGTCCATGGTGGGCATTTCAAGGTCCACGATCAGCAGCCCGGGTGCCGGTGTCGGTCCCGTCAGCAGCTCCAGTGCCTCGCTCCCATTGTTCGCCGTATGCACCGTGGGAATTCCCAATTTACGGCAGAGCAGGGTGATGTGCTCTCGCTGCACATTGCTGTCATCCACTATCAGCACTGACTCGATTTGCGAGAATTTGGATCGGGGCGGCATTTAGGCAACCGGGTCAAACACATGCCGACTTTCGAGGATGGGCTGCATTTGTCTCCGGTCGATGTCCTTGCGCATAGAGAATTATTTCACCGCCGCGCCGCTCTGCCGCTGCGTATCGGCCATGCCTATTGGTATTGGTAATCGACGTGATGGGCCTTAACTTGAATGCCGGGTTGGTCGAGGCCGGGGAATATGTGACGCGTCACACAGTCCGGCCGAGAGGCGCGCCACCGGGACGCGCCGGACTCGAGACCGGCTGTCAGGCCGTGGTGTTGACAGTGGCGCCCAAGGAGCTCAGTGAACTGCTGCTGTTGTTCTGAAGGTCCTGCACGAAATTCGTCAGGAAGGACTGCAACGTCGCGGTTGACTGGCTCGAATCCGCAGTGGATCCGCTCGAGGTGCTGCCGCCCAGATCGCTGACCAGTTTTTCGAACGCTGAATTGAGATTCGACAGCACATTGGACGACAGGCCCGACGACGGGTCTGTGCTGCTCAGTTCCTGGCTGTCATTGAGATCCTGAACCAGCGTCTGTATCGCCGCAATGATGCCGCCTTGGCTGTAGGCGGCGGCACCGGTAGGTGCCGACGTGGAATTGGTCGCCGTGGTGCCGGTAGGCGTCGCCGTGGAGCCCGTTGCCGTGCTGCTCGCGGGCGCGGCGGCCGCGCCGGTCGCGGTGCTGTCGGTAGTAGGCGTCGACGTGCTGCCGGCGGTTGTGGTGGTCGAGCCCGCCGCGGTGCCGGCAGACGTAGTGGCGGAACTCGTCACCGTGCTGCCGGACGAGGTCGCTGTTGAGCTCGCGCCCGTGTTGCCGGCCACGACCGGAGTCCCCGTCGTCCAAGGGCTGCCGCCGCCATGGCGGGATCGGCCGGCCTCGTGCAGCGCCTGGGAGAGGTCGCGGAGGAAAGTTTGAAGATCCTGCACGAGGCTGCTGCCGGAGGTGCCGCTGCTCGAGCTGGTGGACGCGTCGCTCGTTCCCGAGGATGAACCGGCGGCCGCGGCGCTGCCGGTCGAGGCTGCGGCGGCTGCCGAGGCGGTGCCGGTTGCCGCAGTCGTCGCGCTCGACGAGCTGGTGCTCACCGCCTGGGTCAGGGCCTGCAGCAGGCTTGCCAGCACGGTCACCCCCTGTTCCTGGCCGCCGCCCGAGTCGTTTCCGCCGCCATGCCGGCCGTGTCGATGGGAGCCGCTGACCGCGCCGAATAGTGCGGACAGATTGGTCTGAGGGGTCTGGCTGGAGGCTGAGACGGCGTTAGTCGACATAAATCCCCCTTTTTTGGGCTTTGCGTGGAGCGTGTATCGGCACCCGAAATCAAATCTTTAGAACATTTCGCACATCAATTGGCACAAAACCTGCTTTGCACTAAGGGAGGGGCAGCGCAAGTCGCCGCCCGGGGCAGGGTCTGGAGTGCAAGGAGTCGAGCGATGCGGTATTTGCGCCCCATGAGGCGGGATGCAGCGCCATCTATTCGCTGCATGGGCGGCAAGGCATGGCCGCTTTCGGCGGCATGCGGCAAATCGTTGCCGCCGGAACCCTCATCCACCGGCTCAACAGCGGCTAACCCCGCAAGGCTTTAACCTTCAGGAGACGAACATGTCGTCGATTGCAAGCTTGAGTTCCACGTCCTCGGCGACCTCCGCGCTCTCTGCGCTCACCGGCCATTCGCATGGTCATAGACGGGGGAAGCATGTGGAATCCGCCGATGATTCCAGCAGCACCAGCGGTACCGGCACCACGGCGGTTCCTTCATCGACTCAGCAGAATCTATTCAGCTCACTGCTGCAGTCGCTGGAGCAGGTGATCGGCGTACAGCCGAGCACCACCGGCACGTCCACCGCGCCGGCTACTGCCGCGACACCGGCCAGCGTCTCGACGAGCAACATCGGTGCCGGCGCAACCGCGAGCACGGCTGCCGTGACCGCATCTCCGGCCGGTGCGGGTGGCGCGGCATCGGCGCAGTCCGCAGGCACCTCGCTGCAAAAGTACCTGCACAATCTGTCGCATCAACTGCAGGCCAACGGGTCGCAGACACCGACAGTCGCGGGATCCAGCGTCAGCCTCAGCGCTTAGACTTTGCCTGATTCGGCCGAGGACCGATAAACTCAGTCCTGGGTGCGAAGCGCCGCTATGTTCTCGGCCGTGACCGCCGACGGTTGCGCGCCGAATCGCGCGGTGACGTAATTGGCGAGGCTTGCGATCTCCGTGTCGGAATAGGCACTGCCGAAGGCCGGCATGGTGGTCCCTGCGTCGGTCGCGTGACGGTGCGCGCCGGACAGAATGATCTGTACCACATTGATCGCGGTGGGGTCGTTCACCGACCGCACGCCGGTGAGCGTCGCGGCGGGGATCACCGGACTGACCCCGGTCCAATCGTGGCAGCCCGCGCACGCCCCGGCATACACCGCCTTGCCGCGTGCATCGGCATTGGCGGCAACGCCTTCTGCGTATGATGAGGGCGCGGGGCTTGCCTTGGGCTCGGGCAGGTCGGAGGTGGCGATCGCCGGCACCGAACGCAGGTAGGCCACCATGGCCGCGATGTCGCTCTGGGTCAGATATTGCAGGCTGTTATCGACGGCCTCGCCCATCGGCCCGGTCGCCGTGCCCCGGCCGTCCGCATGGCCCATGGCCAGATAGTGCGCAAGATCGGCTTCGGTCCAGGCGCCGATGCCGCTTTTGCGATCCGACGTAATGTTGTACGCACGCCAGCCGGCCTGCACCGCGCCTGAGAATTTTCCTCGCTGGTCGAGCGCCTGGAATAGATTGCGCGGGGTGTGGCAATCGCCGCAGTGCGCCATGGCTTCGACGAGGTAGGCGCCGCGGTTCCACTGCGGGTCATGTTCCGTGCGAGGCTCAAAGCGCCGGTCCGGATTGAACAGCAGGGCCCACACCCCCATGAGCGGGCGCTGATTGAACGGAAAGCTCAGCGTGTTCTCACGTGCCGGCGCGTGTACGGGCGGGAGGCTGAAGAGATAGGCCTTGATGGCGAGCGCATCCGCATCGGTCATGTAGGTATAGCTGGGGAAGGGCATCGCCGGATACAGCCGGGTGCCATTCCGGCCCAACCCCTTGTGAACGGCATCCAGGAAATTCGCGTCGCTGTAATCACCGATCCCCGTTTCCTTGTCCGCAGTGATATTGGTGGAGTACAGGGTGCCGAACGGCAGCACGAAGGCGCGGCCGCCCGCGAAGGGGGCGCCGCCTTCGGCCGTGTGGCAGGCCGCGCAATCCGCGGCGCGCGCCAGGTATTGGCCTCGCTCGATCAGAGTCGCATCCTTGAGTTCGGCCGGAACCCCCGTGGGATCTGCGGCGCGATAGTCGGTCAAAGGCACATGAGGGCCACCCGCGAAATCCATCGGATGGGGCGCAAGCAACACCATCCATAGGAAGCCGATGAGAACCAGGGCGAGGAGCGCGGCAACCCCGATCAGGGCGTAACGCCCGGCGTGGCCGGTGGGTGAGGCGTCATTCATGATGGTTTTTTTCCGGACAGAACATCTCTATCTATGGGGAGTTGACGCAAGCGGATGCCGGTCGCGGCATAGAGCGCATTGCCGAGAGCCGGCGGCGCGGCGGTCACGCCGGTCTCGCCGATGCCGCCCGGGGCTTCGCCGCTCTCGATCAAGTGCACCTCGATCTGAGGGATTTCGTTGATTCGCAGCATCCGGTAGTCGTTGAAATTGCTTTGTTGGACTCGACCCTTGTTGATGGTGATTTTACCGTACAGGGCGGCGGTAAGCCCGAATATCAGGCCGCCCTGCATTTGCGCCACGACCGTATCGGGATTGACGACGATGCCGGTGTCCACGACGCAGACGATACGGTGTACGCGCACCTCGCCGTCGGTATCGACTTCGGCTTCCGCGACGGTTGCAATGAAGCTGCCGAACGCGACCTGCACTGCGATGCCGCGACCCGTGCGGGCGGGCAGGGGATTTCCCCACCCGGACTTGGCCGCCGCGAGTTCGAGCGCCGCCTTGAGGCGCGGCGATTTGCCGAGGTGATCGCGGCGAAAGGCGACCGGGTCCTTGTTGGATTTCTTGGCCAGCTCATCCATGAAGCTTTCAATGGCGAACACATTGTTGTTGGGGCCCACGCCGCGCCAGAAACCCGTCGGCACCGCGGGCGGTTCGTCGCGCACGTAATCCACGTGCAGATTGGGGATGTCGTAGGGAATGTCGGCGGCGCTGTCGATGGAGTCGATATCGATTCCCTTTTGAAAGGCCGGCGGCAGCCAGCGGGCGATGATCGAGGAACCCGTGATGCGGTGTTTCCAGCCGACGATGCGGCCATTGGAGACCGATGCGGATAGAGTGTCTCGATACACCGGCCGGTAGACGTCGTGTTGCATGTCCTCTTCCCGAGTCCAAACCACCTTGACCGGCCCGTCGACTTGCTTGGCGATCTGCACGGCCTTATCGACCATGTCCACCTCGAGCCTGCGGCCGAAGCCGCCGCCGATGAGGTGGTTGTGTACCGTGACCCTGTCGAGCGGCAGCCCGGTGACGCTGGCCGCGATGGCCTGAGCCCGGGAGAGCACCTGGCTTCCGACCCAGACCTCGCAGGCGCTTGGCGTCACATGCACCGTGCAGTTCATCGGCTCCATGGTGGCGTGCGCCAGGAAGGGCAGCTCATAGGCCGCCTCCAGCAGCTCCCCTTCGGCCAGGCCCTTGGCCGCGTCTCCCGTGGATTTGGCCACTGCGCCTTCGGTCTGACTGGCCGCACGGAGCTGTTTCCAGACATCTTCGGAAGAAACGGAGTAATTAGGTCCATAGTTCCACGTGATGTGGAGTGCGCCGAGGCCCTGCTTGGCCGCCCACATGTGATCGCCGACCACGGCCACGAATTCCCTCAGCACCACGACCTGGCGGACTCCGGGGATGCTCTTGGCCTTGGTGTCATCGACACTATCCACCGTGCCGCCGAACACCGGGCAGGCGGCCAAGGTCGCGAACTTGACGCCCGGCGGCATCGCATCGATCCCGTACTGCACCTTGCCGTTGACCTTGTCGGGAGTGTCGAGCCGCTTGAGCGACTTGCCGATCAATTTGAAGTCTTTCGGGTTCTTGAGCGGCGGGTCCTTGGGCGGCGTCAGGCTGCGCGCCCGATCGATCAGCGCCGCATAGGCCAGGCGGCGCCCGCTCGCCTCATGGATGGCCTCGCCATTCTCGGTGCGAATACCGGAAACATCCACCTTCCACTGCTGCGCGGCCGCCTCAACCAGAATGGCGCGCGCGCCGGCGGCCGCCTTGCGCAAGACCAGCCAAAATGCCCGAATCGAATTCGAATTGCCGGTGACTTGAATGCCGAATATCGGGTTGCCGTAGAGCTTGTCGTTGGGAGGCGCGGCTTCGAGCACAACCCGATCGAATGCCGCGTCGAGCTCTTCCGCGAGGATCATGGCGACGGAGGTATAAACGCCCTGACCCATTTCGACCTGCGGCATGATGAGCGTGACTCCGCCATGGGCGTCGATGCGAATGAACGCATTGGGCGCAAACCCCGGCTTCTCGGCCGGCGCACCATGGGCCGGCAGATGGAAGCCGACCACCAAGGCGCCGCCCGCCGCGAGCCCGGCCTGGAGAAATCCGCGCCTGGTCAGCGCGACGTCAGATTTGTGCAGCATGTTTGATGGCCGCCCGGATGCGCACGTAAGTGCCGCACCGGCAAATGTTTCCCGCCATGGCCGCATCGATGTCGGGGTCCTCGGGATGCGGGTTGGAGTTGAGCAGGGCGGTTGCCGACATGATCTGCCCGGATTGGCAGTAGCCGCATTGCACGACCTCGAGGTCCAGCCAGGCCTTCTGCACCTTGGCGCCCACCGCGGAGGTGCCCACGCCCTCGATGGTGGTGATTGCGCGCTGGCCGATAGACCCTATGGCCAGCAGGCAGGAGCGTACCGGTGCGCCGTCCATGTGCACGGTGCAGGCGCCGCATTGAGCGATACCGCACCCGAACTTGGTTCCCGTAAGCCCCAGGATATCGCGCAGCACCCAGAGCAGCGGCATATCGGGTGGCGCATCGACATTCCGCACTTCGCCGTTTATCCGCAGACTGACCATGGGGTACCTCGTAGAGGTTATGGCAGGGGGTGTCGGTTGTTAATGCAGACTATAGAACTACTGGACGAAATCCGCCATTGGCTCGTAATTGCGGCGGCTGCCTGCGGCGGCACCGAGCTTGCCGCTCGAGCCGCCGCCGCAGGGGGGGCGATTAATCGGGCTGGGGTGGGAGTGCCCGGTCAGTATTCGACGACGCCCTGAACCACCCTGGGCGATGCCGTCACGGTGGGCTCGGTGCCGATGTAGATGGATGAGTTCGGATCGATCGTGCTCTGCAGGTTCGAGGTGTCCGGCAGGCTGACGCCCACCGGCAGGCTGAGCCCCGCCGCCGTGCATACCGACAGGTCTTCCTGGGCAAAGCGGATTTCACGCTGCTGCCACTTCACGAGATACGTGGCCTGAGTGCCGGTGACCACCCCCGTCGCCGGGTCATCGGGGATCTCGAAGGCCGCGATGTTCTGCACATTCTGGCCGTTGCAGGACACCGTCGCGTTGGTCACGGGGTCGACGCAGATGCCGGGTATGCCCCATAGCTGGCCGAAGCCGCCGTATTGAAGCACCAGCGTGGTCCCCGCATAGCTGCCGTAAGCGGCGCCGGCCGGCACCGTGTACTTGACCAGCAAGGGAGCATCGAACTGCACGAAGGTGCCGCTGACGTCTTCCACCGCGGCGAACTGGTTCCAGGAGTTCGAGCCCGTCTGCCAGACGTAGTAGACATCCAGGTTCGCGGTCTGGCCGTCGCAGTACAACTGCGGGTTGTCCGCGCATTGCGCGGCTGCGAGACTGGTGAAGAGCCGTCCCGAGCTGATTCCGTTCGCGTACTGTGGCTGGTTGGCGAGTGCACTGGCGTTGGTAAAGCTCACGGGCTGGCCCGTGGAGTCGAGGAGCATCGCGGTGTTCTGTGCGGTGGTATAGGTCACGACCGAGGCCAGCGGCGTGTCCATCTCATTGTTGTAGCTGCTGCCAAAGGGGGAGGACTGCTGAGAACCTTGCGCGAAGTAGCTTGCCATGCCGGCCGCCGTCGGGCAGTCATTGAGGCAGTACAGCGTTGCGGGCAGCTGGTTCGGATAGACGAGATTCTGGCTGTAGTAGAGAACCGGAACGCCGGCGGCCGTGACCGGATCCGTCACACCGGCCAGGTTCACGAACACTTGTCCGCCGAAGGACTGTGAATAGCCGTTCAGGCCCCCGAGCGATGCCCAGAACGTCGCGTCCACCAGCTGCACGGTCGGCAGCGGCTGCAGATTACAGCCGTTGCTGCCGCAGTTCATGATGCCGGTGACG
>Ga0326727_10015460_pt1 | contig 16374 bp, 25 predicted proteins | sample MB2enrmetagenome_FD_207643 | JGI IMG/M metagenome (GOLD analysis project Ga0326727, IMG submission 207643) | Lab enriched peat soil microbial communities from McLean, Ithaca, NY, United States - MB29MY | ecosystem: Environmental > Terrestrial > Soil > Wetlands > Peat | place: USA: New York...
TAAAGTCCACCTTGAGGCCGTCCTGGAAGTCGAAGGGGTTGTAGACCACTTCCAGAAAGGTGTTGGACAAAGGCCCGAGTGTCCCGATGTCCCACAGGCCCTTCCCCACCCACATGGGGATGCGGATCTCGTCCCATGATTCTATTTGGGCGTGCCAAGTGAAGTCGAGCGGATTAAATATGTCCATCACCCGGAACTGGTCGCTCTCGCCCCAGATCACCTGCTGGCGCCCGAGGCGGAAGCTGAGCGGCTCGTCCTGGATCTTGAAGTCGATGTACGCTTCGCGCAGCCGGTTCTCGTACTTCCGGCCATTGCGGTCCGCGTCACTCCACCGGCTGTAGCTACCAGGCAGCAACGGCTTAAAGACCCCATTTGTCGGGCCTTGGGGGCACGGGCCGCCTACGCACTGGCCCGGAGTGTTGCCGGCGATGGGTCCGCCGATGAGGTCGTCAGAGCGCTCTTGCCCTCTTTGCAGATTGGTAGGAGCGATATCATAGAAACCGTCGTACACTCCACGGTACAGCAGAAACACTTTCGACCGCTCGATGAACGGCACGGAGACCCGGTCCACCAAGAGGCCGTTCTGCAGCCAATCCCAGTCGACCCGGAGCCGCACGGCGTTGCGGTTCATGATGTCCTGGTAGCTGGTTGGGTTCGAGTTGCGAACCAAGTTCAAGGAATCCACGTTGCCCGAGATCTGCAGCGGGCCGTATCTCATGACCGCTCGGGCGGGTGGGCCGAGGGCAGCGTTCATGAACAACGCCAGGGCAACTGCCAGGGTCACATCCCACCGGAAACAGCCTCCACCCCTTACCTCGCGCATTGCACCCCTCCTTGCTCTCATAGCGGCGGCTTGGCGCCGTCGCGCGTTAGCGATTAGCGAGTCGCCATTTCATACTAGAAAATCGGGTATCATGGCAAGTGAAAAAAAGGGCGGCGGATGGCTGCCGGCGGCTGGCGAATGGTGCCGACGCAACGTGCCCGACCGGGGACACGACATCAGCCCTCTGCTGCAAGCCGCCGGCTGTCAGCCATCTGTCGGCTCCGTTGACTTGGTCCGGGTGCCCTGTTACGCCCCTCAGGTCCATGGTTCGAACGCGTTTTGCTCCGAGCCCGACCGGATACCTGCACATCGGTGGCGCCCGTACGGCGCTGTTCAGTTACCTGTTTGCCCGCCATCATGGCGGCAAGTTCATCCTGCGCATCGAGGATACCGACCGCGAGCGCTCGACCCACGAATCCATTGAGGCCATCATTGACGCGCTGACGTGGCTCCGGCTGGAATGGGACGAGGGCCCGTTCTTCCAAAGCCAGCGGACCGAGCTGTACCGGCAGCGCGCCGAGCAGTTGTTGCGCGCAGGCAAGGCGTACCGCTGTTACTGCTCACCTGAAATCGTGGAGGCCAAGCGCAAGGCGGCCATGAAGTCCGGGCGCAAGCCAATGTACGATCGCACTTGCCGGAACTTGGCGCAGGCGCCGGGAGAGCAGCCGTTTGCGGTGCGCTTCAAGGCGCCCTTGGAGGGCGAGACGGTCGTCCCCGATCTAGTGAAGGCGCATGTGATCTTTCCTAACAGCGAGTTGGATGACCTCATCCTGGTGCGCTCCGACGGCACACCGACGTACAACTTCTGCGCTGTCGTCGACGACGCCGAGATGGCCATCACGCACATCATCCGCGGCGAGGATCACCTTACCAACACTCCCAAACAGATCCAGCTGTACCGGGCGCTGGGCTACACGGAACCCGCCTTCGCACACATCCCGTTGATTCTCGGGCCGGACCGCGCGCGGCTGAGCAAGCGGCACGGCGCCACCTCGGTGATGGCGTACCGCGACATGGGGTACTTGCCTGACGCGCTGGTGAATTACCTGGTGCGCCTCGGTTGGTCCCACGGCGACCAGGAAATCTTCTCGCGGGCCGAGCTGATAGAGGAGTTCTCGCTCGAAAATGTCGGCAAGGCCGCGGGCGTCTACAACCTCGAGAAAGCCGAGTGGTTGAACTTCCACTACCTCAAGGCCATGCCGGTACGTGAACTGGCCCAGGCGGTGAAGCCGTTCATCGCGCAAAAGGGCTGCACCGTTCCGGCCGACGACGAGTGGCTGGCCCGCATGGTAGCTACCCTCCGGGAGCGGGCCAGCACATTGGTGCAGCTGGTAGACCTGGCGCAAATCTATCTCAGCCCGACCATCAGCATCGACGTCACCGCCGCCCGCAAGTTCCTGAAGCCGGAAATCTCGCCCCCGCTCCGGGCGTTGCGCGCGCAGCTGGCCGAGACCGTGCCCTGGGACGTAGAAACTATCCGGCGCTGCTTCGAAACGATTACGGGTCGTTTCGGGCTTTCGTTGGGGCAGATCGCCCAGCCCGTGCGGGTGGCGGTCACGGGGCGGACCTCGAGCCCGGGCATCTTTGAGGTGCTCGATGTGCTTGGGAAAGAGCGCTCACTCGAGCGGCTCGACCGTGCAATCGAGCGCATCGCCGAGGGTGCCGCGTCGGCCTCGGCTGCCACGCCCGCGGCGGGAGCGCGGTAACGCTGCCTTGACTTCGCGGGCAGGGCTCCGTAGTCTTACCCGTGATCCTGATATTGAGGAGTCGGCTAATTGGTAAGCCACCTGACTCTGGATCAGGCGATTGTAGGTTCGAGTCCTACCTCCTCAGCCAAATGAGCGCATGGTGCACGGCGGTAAAGTGTTGAAGAGTGCTTTACGCGCCGTGCACCCGGCGCGGCTACTGTGTGGTCCCATCGTCTAGTGGTTAGGACGCCGGCCTCTCACGTCGGTAGCAGGGGTTCGAATCCCCTTGGGACCATTTCGAAATTACCGCGATATCAGCGAGTTGCGCACCGCCTGTTACCGCACGCGCCGGCCGCGGTAACATTTCCCGGCCCGAATCCCCGAAAAGCGTGCGGTCAAAGTCTTCGAAGTGCCGTAGCTCACTCTCGACTTCGCCGGCCATCCAGCGCCCGTAGTGGCGTCGCAAGGTTCCGTAACTGACACCTGTCTGCTGCTCCAACCACGCGGGTTTGACGCCAGCGAGCAGCGCCGTGCTAACGAACGAGTCCTTGGTGCAGTAGAGCCCACGCTGCCGGATACCGAGCGACCGCAGGCAATCATACCAGTGCGTTGCAAACGCCTGCTGATCGAGTGGGTGCCCGAGCGTGTTCATGAAGACGGCCGAATCGGGCATGACGTGCAAGGGGCGGATCGTCTGCAGCAGATGCACGGTAGCGGGGAACAGTTCGACGGTGCGCCGAGCGCTCCGGGTCTTTGGTCGATTTTCCTCCCCTAAGTGCCGGGAGCGCCGCACATGCAGCCGGGCCGCTGCAAGGTCGAGGTCACCATCATGCAAACCTGCCGCTTCCGAGGGCCTGAGTCCCGACCAAAACAGCAGGTGTGCGAAGGCGTGAAACACGGGGTACGGGCGCCCCTCATAGCCGGTTTGGGTTCCCGGCGCGCGGCAGCGGAAGCGGTGCGTGCGGAAGTACTTCAGGATGGCGTCGCGTTCCTCTGCCGTGAACGGGTCCGGTTCCGGAAACTCCGACTCTGGCCACTTCAACCGTGGATATACGCTCGGAGGCACAACGCCATCCTCGGCGGCATCTCGGAGAAACGCACGCCAGCTTCCGGCCACGATGTTGCGCACGAACTTGACCGAAAGCCCGCGCGAGAGGAGTTCGGATTGCACGGCACGAGTGTCCGTGGGCTGCAGGTTCGCAAGGGGCAAGTCCCCGATGATAGGCACCACGTAGCGCCGCAGGTGACGGCGATAATCGATCAACTGCGCCTTGCGGGCCAGCGGCGCCTGTGTCGTGAGCCACCGCTCGACGTGTTGGCTGACTGTGGCGCCAGAAGCGCGCGGGCCACGCTGCGGCGCGGGCGGCTGTGCCGCGTGACCGCGGGTGCTCCCGAGAATGGCGTCAATGTCTTCGAGCGTCCGCCCGGCCGCCAGCGCTGCGCCGACCAGATCCGCGACGCGTTGCACCGCTTTTCGGTTCTCGGGCGTATCCGGTTTGCCCGTGGCGCGCGCGATCTGCTTCTTGCATCCGTCCGACCCGGGCGCCCGGAAGCGAAGCCGAAGCCACCCGTCGTGGGCTTCAACTGAGCAACCGCTGCAACTCTTCTGCCGCGCGCTCGACATCCATGACGCCCCGGCATCGCTCGGGTGCCGGTTCCCTTTCGTCGGGTTGCTGCATGAGTTCGGGTCCCTCAATCAGCGCCACGATGCTGCTCCACTTGAAAACCATCGCCCGCCGACCGACCGGAACGAAGTAATGCACATTTCGCTTCAGGATACCACGGGCCACCATGTGGTGGATGGCATGAACGCTCCATGGCGTCAGCTCCGCCAGTTGCTGGGCGGATAAATAGAGGCGTCGTCCGGGATCGCGAGGATGGAAACGCGTCGTCGGGGCAGGAGAGTCCTGCCCCGACTCGATCGGACCGATGCGCTCGGGTTCCTGCGTGGTCCGTGCCATGGCGTTCATGGAATCACCTGGATCAAGTCGTGAATTCTCAGAAAATCCCCAGGGTCTTTTGGGCCTGTGAATGCCAGATCATCACGGAAAATTTGCTTCCCTTTGGCTGGTCGCTGGCTTTTTCTCCACCCGACGAACACCATGAACTTTTTGCCGACGAAGACGTTGCCGGGATGAATCGGTGCGCCGGGTTCCGGCTCTCGGCCGAGCACCAAGGAAACTAATCTGAGGTATCGACACCCCGGCCGCAAGGGCTCGGGCAATTCTACCCAGAGGCGCCCCACCTCTTGCGCTTCAGTGTCGAACGTGAGGATCGCCTGCCACTTGTTGCCGCGTCGGCGTACTTCGACGCCGGTGCACGTCGCGATCCGCTCGCCCGGCGCTCCGCTCAGCGTCCGTGGCGGCGCCACGAAACTGAACGAATCATCGCCCCTTGCCGGCCGCCGCGTCACGGCGCGAAACCTTGAAGTCACGCCGCAACCTCCAGCCTTTTCACGTCGACGCCGAGCGCCGCGGCGATGCGCCGCAGTTCGTGAGGGTCCGGGTCGGAGTACCCACACTCCAACTCGCTCAACCTACTCCGTGAGATACGCGCCCGGCGCGCGAGTTCCAGCTGGAGGACCCCCTGCTCAAGGCGCGCCCGCTTCAGTGGTGTCAATCGCGTCAAGCCCATTGGGGACTTTGTACGCGATTCCGTCTTGGCCACCACTAGCGATGGCCAGCTTTTTTTTTCGTCGTCGGTCCCAGCTTAGCGGCAATGGTGCGCCGGATGTTCCGCAGCGACCAGCCAGGCGGAAGGTCGTTGACCGTGTCGAGCTTGCAGACGCGCGCCGCCGTACGGCGGATCTCGTCAGCGATGCTGCTCCATGACCGGTCTGGCTCTCTCTGTTTTGCCGCTTCGGCGTAGCGAACCCACTTGTCGGCAACACGTGCGTCGATCTTTCGTGTTGTCTCGCCACCCCGCTTCCAGCCGAACAGGGACTTTCCAGCCAGCTTCCGCCAGAACTCCGCCCACTGCCTTTCGCGCTTCAGCTCCAGTTTCGTGAGTTCCAGCTCCCTCTCCGCCAGCGTCAGAACGCGCCCGTACAACCGCCGCTCAGCTTTCCGCTGCAACACTTCCGCCTTTTTTGGATCCTTTAAATCAGCCAGGTCCATCTGCCGCCCCTCGCTCGGCTCTCCGTGGTTTCTCTCAGGGATGACGCTGCTTCTGTTCGTGCTCTGCTGCTGAAGATGTTCTGACGGTTGTTCATGCTCTGAAGCTGACCTGATGCGTGAGGGTGTCCTGCACTGTCACTGCCAATGCAGGTGCACTAACACTGTCAGTGTCAGTAGAGCCATTGGCACCATATGGGGCTATGGGCATGGGCTTGCACATGGCTATGGGTTCACCCCCTCTCTCTGAAACATCTACTCACGGAAGCGCCACGGAAGCAGTCGGACGGCCCTTAGCCTCCGTACTTCGCTCCAGGCTCTTCACGCCCCGGACCAACGCCAGCCGGATCACGGCGGACCGGGTGACCCGCCCGATGGTCGCCACGAGTTCGGCGTCAGCGGTGATCGCCGGCAACAACGCGTCGACGCGCGCCACCAACCCGGCGTCGGCACGGATGTTCACCAGCGCCGTAATGTTTCCCTTCCGTTTCCTGACCATCTCAAATTCCCCTTCCTGCCGTGCGTCGGCCGCCGGCACTGTCCGTTCTGATCTCCACCACGTAGGCTGACCTGCCCGCCGCGGCAATCGTGGTTCCTACGCCGATTCTGTGCGTCGGTCACTCTGAGCTTTGACCGCTATCCCGTGCGCCGCCGCTGATCTCGCCGGACGCGTACAGTTCCCTCGATGCTAGGCCAATCTCGGTTTCTAGCGCAGGGATTCCGGTGACGGTTGCTATCGCCAGCAAGGCACTAAGAGACTCATGCAGCTTCGCCGCCACCGCGGCCTTGTAGACGTTCTTCTTGTCCTCGGATTCGTGCCCGCTAAGCATAAAGGTATGGTCGCGGCCGTTATAGAGTTCCATGGCCGTGATGTAGGCTCCGTGCACAAACTTGTCGTAGCCCTGGAGCACAAAACGGAAGACCTTGCGCGCGCGGTCATAATCGCCGCCCTTCTCCGCTGCCCACCTATAGTAGCCCTTGAACAGTTCTTCGCGCGTGACGTATCGATCTTGCTCCTCATCGGGGTCTCTCGGCATCGGCGCAAAGTATTGACGGAGGAATCTACGTTGCGCTTCAGTTTGAGGACCGGTCAGGAGCCCCTGACAGATAGATAGTATCTCCCCTGTGTACTCTGACACGGTGCGTAGAATGCTTCCGCATTCGGCGATGAAGCCAAGGTCGGCAAGTGTCATTGCGGCTCGAATACCGCTGATGATGCGGACGGCCTTGCCGACCAATAAGACCCTTTCGGTCTGTTCACGAAATACCCACATAAATCCTCCAGGTGGCGAATCAACTGGAACGCGCTCAGCGGGCAACAGCGGCGCAACGAAAGCGGCAAACCAAATATCGAGGCGACCCAAGATGCGCCGGGTGACCGGAAAATCGCCAGTGGTCGGCCCTTGGTTACTCATTGAACTGAGCCACTACCCGTTAGCTTCATGCTGCCCTAGCGATGCTCCACAGGGTCCGAGGGTTCCAGCACCCGCCATTCCGTGGTGTCATGCCGGCCGCCGTCAGCTCGGCACCGATCTGCCGCAAGGTCATTCCCGCCGCCCGGTGCATCCGCACGCACGCAACCGTCTGCTGTTCGGCCGGGTGCGCTTCCAGGGTCTTCCCGTCCGCGGCCAGCCGGTAGCCGTATCCCGGTTCACGGCTCACGCGCTCGCCGCGCGATTTCTTCACCGCGAGCGCGGCACGCGTGCGCGCCTTGATCAGGAGCCGCTCGTATTCCGCGAACGCGTCGACTATGCGCCGCATCAACACCGCCTCGGGGCCGTCGCCGTCGTTGGTACCGTCCGCGGTGCAGATCGTGGCGCCGTCGCGCTCGGCGAGCCGTTCGACCATGGCCGCTACCATCGTGTCCCTTGCCAGCCGGTCGCGCTTGGCTACCAGCAACACGCCGGCCGCGTGTTCCTTGAGCGCCGCGAGCGCCGCGAGCAGCGCCGGCCGCTTATCGAGTGCCGCCCCACCGCTGATGCCAAGGTCGGCGTGGACGGCTACCAGCTCGGCGCCGTGCTGGTCGCACCAGCGCAACAGCGCCGCCCGCTGCGCTTCCGGTCCGAGGGTCTGTTCGTCGGTGCTGACGCGGACGTAGCCGATCACCTTCCGTGGGTCCGTCGTCGGTGTGCGCTTGCGAGCCATTCGTCTTCCCCTTTCACCTACATTTGTCTCACAAATGTCCGACAGAGTCAAGAGGGGAAGTGAGATTTTGTTCGCTACTGCTCGGTAGCGAACAAGCGCCGTTTCGCGCGCGTCAACCAGCGTTCTTATTCGTGAGCGCGTCGCGTGAAAAGGATCCCCGCCAGCACGCGCGAAGGTTACCCGCCAGCGGACTCCTCCCTAAGGGTTCGATGTTTGCCTTGACAATCATTCGCAGCTCGTGCCATGGGTCGGACAGGAGTGCACACCATGCGCGCCAGGCGCGCTATTGTCACGCTCAAAAGAAGAGGGAGGCACCGAAAGTGATCCTTGCCCTTGCCCTTGCGGTCATCGCCCTGTTGCTGGTGCAATCTGTTCGGCGCGCTCGCTTCATCGAAGCCACGCGGCTCGCCAGAGGAAACGACTGGGGAACCGCGATGACGATGAAGCAATGGGTGCGGTGGTTGATACTCAATGACGACGGCGGGGCTGCTGCGGCCCGTTGGTTGGAGCGTCCATTTGCCCGCCGCGGCTCAACGCCAAAGGAAACAACTGGGGGAACCGCGATGGCCGGGAAGCGCTTCATTCATCCCAACGATCTTCGAGTGAGAGGGGAGATGCTAGCCCTCTACCTGGGCTTAGCCGTCCTCGGCCTATTCCTGGTCATCTTCCTGGGAATCAGTCTCGGGTCGATCCTAGTCGTCCTCGTCATCGCCGGAGCCTACGTAAAGATCCATCAAGGCCAGCTCGTAGGCGGCGCCGTCAAGGTATCCGACAAGCAACTGCCGGAGGTTCACGACGCTGCCAAGACGGCAGCCGAGCGCCTGACCATGCTCCTCCCCGAAGTATATGTTGTCCAGGATCCCAGCATCAACGCATATGCCTTGGGGTTCTTCGGAAAGAAGAGCGTCGTCCTCAACTCCGCCACTGTTGAGCAATGGGAAAGGATGAACTGCGTGCGATTCTCGGCCACGAGTTCACTCATATCAAGTGTGACCATACGCATTGGCTCGTACTGACGAATCTCAAAAGCGCATTCTACGTTCCGGTAGTGTCCGACATTCTCGGTCTGGTCATGCTCGTGTGGTCTCGAAGAGCCGAGTTCACGTGCGACCATGGATCACTGGTCGCATCCCGCGACTTGCGTGCCTGTGTGAGTGCACTGGGTAAAGTTGCCGTCGGCAAGCAACTGTTCGAGACGCTCAATCTTGACGCTTTCTTCGATCAAAGGAAGGACATTCAGGCTGACGAGGTTTCCAAGCTATCCGAAGCCCTTTCCACTCATCCCTATCTAGTGAATCGGATCCACGCGTTGGAGGAGTACTACGAGTCCACGGAATATCACAAACTCACGGAGGTTCTAACAGAGTGTTAGGGCGCCGAGGGGATACAACGGCGACAAAGGGGATCAATGTGGTCGCCCTGTTGGTAGCGATTGTCACCAGTGTTGCCACTTGAAGCTGGGCTTGGCGGCTGTGGTGGGCGACGGTGATGGTTGTTGCCAGGTGTATCGGGGAAGGAAGGCGTGCGGTGATTCGTGCATTTCAGCGAGCCACACCTGTCACGAAGGGCCGGGCCGTGCGTGCAGCGGGTAACCTATGAAGAGCCGCGCCGTCACACTGTTGGCCATCGCACTGATCGCCACTTCGACCAGCTGCGGCCTTGTTACCCACGGCACCAAGCAGACGGTCTTCATCGACAGTATGCCAACGGGCGCCAGCATTGAAGTAGACGGCACGCCAACCACGACTCCCGCTTGGGTACGCCTCTCACGCCGCAACTCGCACGCCGTCCTTGCGCGCAACGCACAGGGTGCGATCGTATGGCGCCCGATACTGACGCAGACCGATTGGACGGTGTTCGTGTTTGACCTGGTCACGGTTCCTGTCGTCTTCCACGTCATCGACGTGGCATGCGGTTCTCTCAACAGGCTCGAACCGGCATCCTTGACCATTCCGCTCCCGCCGCCGGATGCCGGCCCCGAATATCGCTCCTTGCCCAAAGCCCCCTAGCGCCGGTGCCGACGCGTCCCCGATCGTGGCTCCTGGGGCTGCCTACGCGGCGCTGTCGGGGAAAAAGACGCGGGGCGCCGGGCTCGGCTTCTTTCGCGCAGCGTGCGCCCGCAGTATCGCTTCGGCCGCCGCCTCGACAGCGCCAGCCAGCTTCTTGCGTTCGGCGCGCTGGTGATCGAGGTAGGCGGTGTGCCCGTGCGCCTTGATGTAGTCGGCCTTCTCGGCCGCCGCGTCGCGGCCGTATTCGATCTCCGTGAGGATGGACTGGATGACACGCCCTGCGTCGTTCGAGACCGCCTCGACTACGGCCTTGAACCGGTGCGCTTCGGCGCGGGCCGAAGCCTTCGCTTCCCGCGCCAACCGGAGGCGTTCACCGGGCGGGATCGCACGCATGACCGCAGTGGTGTTGAGCGCCGCCAACGTCGACCGCAGCCGGTCGCGGATCTCTTGGACTTGCGGGAGAACCCTCGACCGCAGATCATTTTCGCTCAGTGACATATTTTCACCTTCCCGCCGCGGTTCGCCGGCGGTGGCTGTTCGTTCTTGTCGTGGCCGTTCCCGCGCTTCCCGGCGAGCCAGGTCGCGACCTGCTTTTCCCAAGCTTGGACACTTTCAGCTTCCTGGGGAATCTCGACACAGGGACCGCGGGAGCCATCGGCCAGAATGCGGCCAAACCTCACGCATCGATTGCCGTGCTCATCGACGAAGGATTCTTCCCACATGCTCGGGGCGAAGCGTCGTTCAAGCCGCTGGAGTCGGTTGTCGATACCGCGGATCTTGCTCATGTGCTCTCATCCTCCCGTTGCGCTTCCAGGTTTTCGAGCCGGCGCAGCACGTCGTCCAAATCACACCGGCTGATAACGTCGAACGGCGCCAGCGCGGCTCGCAAGCGGACGCCTTCATTTTTCGCTTTGCGTCGCAGTCGGATCAGTTCTGCTACCGCCTCGCGCGCGCTCCCCCGAAGCGTGCGCAGCGCTTCGTCGTACGCCTGGCGGGCCGCTGCGCTCAGTGCGGCGCGAAAGCTCGGCTCTTTCGTCCACCGAAACGCCGTCCGCTGGCTGACGCCGGCGCGGCTCGCTGCCTTCGATACCGGGAGGCCGGCCAGCAGGAAGAAGACGAGTCGCTGCTGCCGTTGCGTCAGCTGTGCCATTTGCTGCCAGATTCTGCCACCGCTTTCGCCAGTGGCCAGCCCGGCTTCCGGTTCCTACGGGCTTTCTGTGCGTCGCCCGGACAGCGGTGATTGACCAGCTTCGCCGTCTCTAGGAACCGCTGCCCACACTGGCGGCACTGTAGCTCGAACCAGTGCTTGGCCTCGGTCTTCATTGCCCCACCGCGCGAAGCGGCCGGCCGCGTCCTCACCGGCGGTGCCTCCGGGGTTGTGCCCGCGCGGTAACACTTTGGGCCTGATTCGGCCTCTTTTGGCTATCCGACTGCGGAAATTGTGTAGGTTTTCCTTGAGAACGCGACGGGTTCGAATCCCCTTGGGACCATTTCATTTCCCACTACTTTTCGGCGACTTAGCGGAATTGGCCCACAAACTGTGGATAAGTCGGGGGCCAATTTGCCTCCAAAGAGCCCCGGATCCGCCTCTGCAAAGCGCCGCAGCTCGCTGTCCGCCTGTGCCGGCATCCACTTCCCGTAATGCCTGCGCAGCGTGGCATAGGACACGCCCGTCTGTTGCTCCAACCACGCGATCCTGACGCCCAAGTCCAACGCGGTTGTTACGAACGTGTCCTTGGTGCAGTAGAGCCCACGCTGGCGAATCCCCAGCGCGCGTAGGCAATCGTACCAGTGGCAGCAGAAGGCTTGCGGTTCGAGCGGTCTACCAATCAGATTAATAAAGACCGGCGCGTCGGGTTTCACATGCAGGGGTTGCGTCGCGGCAAGCATACGGATCGTTTCGGGGAATAGCTCGACGGTCCGGCGGGCACTCTCTACCTTGGGCTCTCCCAGTTCGTAGAGATGACGCGATTGCTCGACGCGCAGGGTACGACGCTGGAGGTCAATGTGTCGCCACACAAGCCCCCCTGCTTCGGACGGACGGAGCCCGGACCAGAACAGCAAATGGACGAAGGCAGCGTAGGGAAGGTAGATGCGTCGAACGTATTTGCCCGAGTTCTTGTCGCGTATGCGCCACAACCGATTCCGAAACCACGCAATGATGCGATCACGCTCCTCGGGCGTGAACGGATCGGGATCGGGCGGTTTCGACTTGGGCCACGTGATGTGCTCGAACGGGTCACCCGCGATCAACCCATCCGCGCGAGCCATCTTCACCATCTTTCGAAGGCTGGCGCCCACGATGTTCCTTACGTACTTCACCGAGAGTCCGGCGACCAGCAGTTCGCTGCGGAGTCCTTCGATCGTCGTCGCCACGAATTTCGTCAACAGCGTCTGGCCGATGTGCGGAAGGACGTAGCCCGTGATGTGGCGCTGGTAGTCCTCCACCAGCGATTTCCTCAGAGGTGGCGACGTTTGGAAGCTGATCCAGTATGTGTAGTACCCTTCCACAGTTTGGCTCGGTGCCGCGTGCGCGGGCGCGGTGACGCGAGGGGCAGGGGTCGGAGGAGCCGGCGCGGCCCCTCCGATGATCTGAATGATCGCGTCGATATCGGCCAACATCTTCCCGGCATTCACTGCGGCCCCGATGGCCTTGGCGAGCGGCGCTACCCGGGCCCGGTTGTGTGCGCTGTCAGGCAATCCGGTCGGCCGTGATACGCGGGCGGTGCGACCGTCCGGCATCAGCACGCGGAAGCGCAATCGTAGGGAACCTCGATGAGGCTCAACGGAGCAACCGATGTAATTCTGTCGTCGCGTTTTCGACATCTATCGTTCGCCTTGCCTCCGGGCCTACACGCCCATTTGCGTGCGCGTCGTTTACCACGGATCCATTCTGGGAGGTAATCTGGGAGGTAACCGCGTGCCCTTCAATCAACTCGACGATTCGGGACCATTTGAAAATCCGCTGACCGCGCCTGCCGCCCGGCTGGAAGAAGTGAACGTTGCGCACGAGCATGCCGCGAGTGATCATCTTCTCGATCGCAGGCACCGTCCATGGCGTCACGTCCGCCAGCTGAGTGGCCGACATGTACGGCCGCGCCGCAGCTGTCGGCCCAGGGCAAGCCCGGTGCGCGTCGTTCTCCACGCTCACAGCCCCCGCCCCCGCACCTCCGGCCACCGCTGCCGATCGTGCCAGACGTGCACCAGCCGCTTGCAGTTGGAGGGAGAGAGAAAGAGCGTCAGCGCTTCCCGCTCCGCCAGCGACGGCGGCCGGTTCGACTCGCATTGCACAGGAACCACGTCGGTTGCTGACACGCCCACCAAATCCCAGGCACCCAGGCTGCCGGCGGCCCGAGTCACGGCATAACCGGCGGTCTCGAGGATCCGCTTGCTCCGGTGCTCGTTGCGGTGGCCCTTTGCGGCGGTGTTCATCGCGTCGCCTCGGGTTCGCGATCGCGGCTTTTGTCGTCGGCGCTCCCGGCAGGGAGCAGCTCGCCCTGGGCGCCGATCTCCATCCGCTCGCCACTCTCGCCGTGCACCAGGAGCGCGATGAACTCACACGCCCCAGGCACCAGTGCCGACCGGATATGCATCACTGACTTCACGGACAGTATTGTCCCATATTGTGCACCTTGGACCAGAGGCGCCGCTGGTTGACAACTTCCTGATTTGACTGCGAATTGCGACTAGCGAAATTCGCGCACTCGAATTGAGCTAGTCGCGAGCAGAGAGATACCGTTGCAGCGTTGGGCCGTGGCGGCGCCAGTCGGCCTTTGCAAAGCGTTCCACCTGCATCGCAAGTTCGATGTGCTCGCCGCGCGTATCCAGTGCCCGCTGCATGTCGGTGAGTTCAGCCAGTCTCTTGTGGTACCGCTTCCGGCGAGCGTCATCGCGCTCGCCGAGCAACCTTTGGAGCACCCTTTGCTGCTCGGGGTACAGCCAGTCCTCTACCTGTCCGAGGGTCTCTCGACGTGCAGCGGCCAGCATCCGGTTCAACGGTCCGCTAGGCGCGTTGGGGGCATTCCCAGCCCGGCTGCGCACGCGAAACCATTCGCCGAGTTCCAGGCGTGCCGCGCGGTCATACACGCCGTTCACCCCTTCGCGCATCGCGGCGAGCGAACGGAACCGCTGCCCCTCAGGTAGCCCGTCATTCCAGCTTTCGAGCCACGCCCGTTGTTGCGGCAACGTGTGCGCTGACGCGCTGGGGCTCCGCTGATAGCGTTCGTGCAGCGCCTTGAAGCGTTGGCGCAGCTCGAAGTACCACCCGAGCACAGCGCGCTGGTACAGCGAAGATGTGGGCAACGCGCGGGCCGCAGCGCCGGCCCGTTGGCCCAACCACTGGAACCGGTAGCGACCCTCAAGGTCCACCAGCGGCCGAACGTCATCGGCCTTGCTCCTGCCCTGAAACCATCGGCGTAGCGTAGCCAACCCCTTCCGGTCCCCTTGGCGGATCAGGTCGAGCGCCACAAGCGCCAGCGGCGCCAGCCGTTCGCTGTCACTCGGTATCTTGACGAACCGGGGTGCGTGCGACAGCAACACGGCGCGTGCGTCCGCCACTACGCGATCAAGGGCACCCGCAACTTTGTCGCGATCGGCGAGCATCAGCCCATGCCAGTTGGTCGACGTTGCGAAATCGTCGAACGGTGTCGGCCTCCGTCGCGAGACTCGCGGATTCTTTCTCTTGACTTGGTCTTCTGCGTCGGCGTTGGCGTCTCGCGACATAGGGGCTTGGCGCGCGGGTGGGCGTTTGCGCTGCTTCGCGGCGAGCCGCTCCAGGTCTTCTCGTGTCGCAAGATGAGGGCGTAGCCGTCGGACCACGCGGCCCCTGGGCAGCGTTACGCGCATGAACTGCTTTGAACCTGGCGGCCGTTTCCGCCTGCCGGTGGCGCCAACCTTCTTGTGTGCCACGTTGTACCTCCCATGATACGTCCCGAGAAAGAAGCGCCGTGGCAGCCCGTTGGGAACGGGTGTTCGGTGATCAGCCTAGCCGCGGCACAAACGTTCGCTTCGTCGCTACGCGCCTTGACGACTTTACGGATTCTCTACTACAAAGCTGGCGCCGGAGCGAGGTCGAGAAACGAAACCCTTGCCCATTGCTCTGCTGACTGGTGCAGCGGTGCAGGGCCGCGCGGTTGCAGAACCACAGGCTCAGCTCTTCGGACAGCCGTTCAGCGGGTTGTTCACCGCCATGAGGATCTCATCGACGGTGATCTGGCCGTCTTGGTTGGCATCGCCGGCTTCGCACGCTGTGACCGACACATTCCCGAGGGCGATGTTCACCATGGTGAGGATCTCGTCGTGTGTATCGCCAAAACTCCATCTGCCCTGCTCAGGCGGCCTCTCGCCACTGGTAGCGGTGGTGCAGACCGCCAACACGGGGAAGTGAGGCAACCGTCGCGTACGGCGAACTCTGCGGACACACCGCTCGTGTGGTCGGAGGATCCTTGCCGAGCGACAAGTGGGTGCGGTCGCTGTGGTAGTAGGCGAGGAACTCACGCAGCAACCGCAGCAGGTGCTCCTCGTTGAGTACCATCACGTGATCAAGAAGCTCGCGCCGGCAGCTGCCCACCCAGCGCTCCGCAACGCCATTCTGCCACGGACTCTGAAAACTAGTCCGCACCGGACGCACCTCCATGCGCTCGAGCATGCGACCGACTCCGGCCGAGAAGATCGAGTCCCTATCCAGCAGCAGGTACCGCGGGCCGCGCTCTAACGGGAATGCCTCGCGCAGCTGCTGGGCAACCCAAGCCTCCGTGGGATGCGCCGTCACGTTCACGTGCAGCACCCTGCGCCGATCGTGCTGGATGACCAGCAGCACGTAGAGAAGCCGAAAGGTCAGCGTGGGAACGGTGAAGAAATCCATCGCCGCCAGCACCTCCCGGTGGTTGTCTAGAAAGGTCCTCCGGGATACACCTGGCGGGCGTCGCGGTCGTGACATCCGGACATACCGCGAGACCGTCCGCTCGGACACGCGCAAGCCGAGCTTCAGGAGTTCACCGTGGATGCGCGGCGCGCCCCACTGATTTTCCATCACCATGCGGCGGATGAGGCCCCGGACCTGGGCGTTGGTCCGCGGGCGTCCCAGTGGCCGCGAGAGCCGGCGCCAGTAGGCGCGATACGCGCGGTGGTGCCAGGCAACCACGGTGGCGGGCTTGACGAGCACCAGGGACTTGGCCCAGTCGGTCCACAGCGCCCGCAGGGCGACCCAGAACAGGCGCTCGGTCGGGAGAAGTCGCCGACGGCGGCCGCCGTGCGCGAGCGTGGCAAGTTGCTGGCGGAGGGCGAGATTGTCCAGCCGCAACGCCTGTCGCGAGCGCGCCAGGGAGCGCACCGCCCACAGGATGACCTTGAGCAGGAGCAGCATCGCAGGAAGATGCTGGCTTCCTCCTGTAATCGCAAGCGATGCCTTTCAACGCACCGACTCCCAACTTGTCGCTGCCGTTGAATGGTGCGGATGGAATTTTGGCGAGGGACAACTGTTCTACGTGAGGCGGCGGGGAAGAGATAGGGAACTGCGCATAACGCTCGGCGCATCGGCCGGAGACAACGCAGCCGACGCATGCGCTTAGCTTGAAACTGCCGCGTCCCCGGTTCGT
>Ga0326727_10015461_pt1 | contig 16373 bp, 12 predicted proteins | sample MB2enrmetagenome_FD_207643 | JGI IMG/M metagenome (GOLD analysis project Ga0326727, IMG submission 207643) | Lab enriched peat soil microbial communities from McLean, Ithaca, NY, United States - MB29MY | ecosystem: Environmental > Terrestrial > Soil > Wetlands > Peat | place: USA: New York...
CTCGGGGCGCCTCCTCAGGCTGAAGTAGAGCACGAAGAAGACTCCGGCACGTTCAAAGTAGCCCACCCGGAGCAGTTCCCCCTTGTCATAGCGGGCGAGCACAAGGCCGCGCCGGAATTGACCGTGACCGGGGTAGTCAGTCCCGATGTGGCACGCTCCGTGCCCGCCGTCTCCCTGGCCTCCGGCCGCGCGATCGAGGTGAAGGTGAGGCTGGGGGACACCGTGAAGAAGGGGCAGCTCCTCATGAGGGTGCGAAGCGCCGACATCTCGGGCGCCTTCTCCGATTACCGGAACGCCGTATGCAGTGAAGGGTTGACAAAGGTACAGCTCGAGCGCGCAAAGGTCCTCTTCGAGAAGGGGGCGATCGCCAAGAAGGACCTGGAAGTGGCGGAAGAAGTGGAGGAAACGGCTCTTGTCAACCTCGATGCCGCCATCCAGAAGCTCCGGGTCCTCGGCGTGACGAACTTCAAGAACCACCCCAACGGGATCGTCGACGTCTACGCCCCCATCTCGGGCGTCATTATCGAGCAGAACGTGACGGCCGGTGCGGGAGTGAAGACCCTTGACAACTCGCCGAACCTCTTCACCATCGCCAACCTCGACGATGTCTGGGTGCTCTGTGATGTGTACGAGAACAACCTTCCCTTTGTCCGCGTCAATGATTACGCCGACGTCCGCCTGAACGCCTATCCCGACAAAGTGCTCAAGGGCAGGATCAGCAACATTGCACCGATCCTCGACCCCACTATCCGCACCGCGAAGGTCCGGCTGGAGATGAAGAACCCGGGGTACATCATGAGCATCGGCATGTTCGTCACCGCCACGTTCTACGCCAGGGAGCAGGAGAGGTATGCTACCGTGCCGGCAACGGCAATCCTCCACCTCCACGACCGCGACTGGGTCTACGTGCCCGCGGGCGGGAGTGAATTCCGGCGCGTCGAGGTGAAGGGCGGGAAGACGCTCCCTGGCGCCGTGCAGGGAGTGACGGGGATAAAGCCGGGCCAGCAGGTGGTGTTGAACGCCCTGCCCCTCCAGGCCACGACAGAGCAGTAACGGGAGGAAACTACAGATGATCCGCGCTGTCGTCGATTTCGCCCTGAGCCACCGCTTGTTCATGCTGGCTTTCGGCATCTTTCTGTTCGGCTTGGGCATCATTCAGTTCCAGCATTTGAATATCGAGGCCTATCCCGATGTGGCCAACAACTACGCCTGGATCATCACGCAATGGCCCGGCCAGGCGGCCGAAGAGGTGGAGCGGCAGGTCACGATCCCCATCGAAAACGGCATGAACGGCATACCGTACCGCACGTACCTGCGTTCCGTGACGGTCGCCGGGCTGTCGGTCGTGATCATCTGGTTCGAGGATAAATCGGACAATTTCCAGAACCGGCAGAGGGTGCTGGAGCAGTTGACCATGGTCACCCTTCCGCCGGGTCTTCAGCCCGGCATCGGCCCCGACTTCAGCCCGGTCGGCCACCAATCCCGCCTACGACGCCATGGAGCTCAAGTCCCTGATGGACTGGACCCTGGTGAAGCAGTTCAAGTCGGTACCCAATGTGGTGGACTGCGCGGTTTTCGGCGCTCCCACGCGTGAATACCAGGTGCGCGTCGACCCCGACAAGCTGGTCTCCTACGGTTTGAGCATAGGCCAGGTGGAGCAGCAGCTCACGAACAACAACGTGAACGCGGGCGGGAGCTTCATCGAGGCAGGCATGCAGCAGATCAACGTGCGCGCCGTCGGGCTTGTGCGTAACGTGCAGGATATCGAGAACACGGTGATCACGGCAAAGAACGGCACGCCCGTGCGGGTCAAGGACATCGCCGTCGTTGCCCAGGGTCCGAAGATCAGGCTCGGCCAGTTCGGCAGGTCGATCCATCGGGCGGACGGGCGGATCGTCGACAACGACGATGTCCCCTCCGGCATCGTGCTCATGCGCAAAGGCGCCCCTTTCGACGAAACGATCACGGGTGTGGAGAAGAAGGTGCAGGAGCTGAACGAAAAACTTCTGCCCCCGGGCGTGAAGATCCTCCCCTTCAACGACCGGGGCGAGCTCGTCCATTACACGACCCACACGGTCCTCCATAACCTCACGGAGGGGTTCATTCTCGTCACGATCGTGCTCCTCCTCTTCCTCGGAAGCATCCGGGGCGCCATCGTCGTTGCCCTGACCATCCCTTTTGCCCTGTTCTTCGCCGCGAGCTGCCTGCACCTCCGGGGGATACCGGCGAACCTCCTGTCCCTGGGCGCCCTCGATTTCGGCATGGTCGTGGACGGGGCCATAGTGATGGTCGAGAATATCATCCGCCACATAGGCCACCATGACCCCGGCGTGCCCGTGCAGGCCAGGATTCGGGCCGCCGCGCACGAGGTGCAGAGGCCCGTCTTCTACGCCATTCTGATCATCATCACCGCCTATTTACCCATTTACACGCTGCAGAGCGTCGAAGGGCGTCTTTTCAGGCCCATGGCCTGGACCGTGGGCTTTGCCTTATTGGGCGCCATGATTTTCTCTGTAACCCTTGCACCGATCCTCGTGAGCTTCCTGTTCCGCAAAGAAGCCCCCGAGTGGCACAACCCGGCGGTCGTCTGGCTCACGAGACAGTACCGGACGGCCCTGACGTGGTCGGTGCATCACCACAGGGTGATGGTCGCTATCGCGGTGCTCACCCTGGGCGGCAGTATTTTTCTGGTGGAGAGCGGCATGATCGGATCGGAATTCCTGCCCCATCTGGACGAAGGCGCAATCTGGGTGCGCGGGACCCTCGCGCCGAGCACCGGACCGAGTGAGTCTATCCGTGTGGCGAACCAGGCCAGGATCGCACTCGCCTCGTTCCCCGAGGTTGCGGTCGCAACCAGCCAGGCTGGACGGGACGATTCGGGACAGGACTTCACGGGGTTCTTCAACACGGAATACTGCGTCAACCTGAAAGCCAAGGAGCGGTGGCGGCCTGTCTTTCACGAGGACAAAGACAAATTGATCGCTGCGATGAACCGGGAGCTCCAGAAGATACCCGGGGTGATCTGGAACTTCTCCCAGCCCATCGCGGACAACATGGAGGAGGCGGTAAGCGGGGTCAAGGGGCAGCTTGCCACGAAGATCTACGGCGACGACCTGAAGGTCCTCGAGGAAAAAGGCCAGGAGATTGTCACTATCATGCGGCACATCAAGGGGATCCAGGACCTCGGCCTTTTCCGCGTCGTGGGCCAGCCGAACCTGAACTTCGTCGTCGACCGGGCAGCGGCGGCCCGCTGGCAGATCAACGTGGCCGACGTGCAGGACGCCATCCAGACTGCGGTCGGCGGCAACGCCCTCACCCAGGTACTGCAGGGCGAACAGCGCTACGACCTCGTGATGCGCTACCTGCCCCAGTACCGCGACACGAAGGATGCCCTGGAGAAAATCCGCCTCCTCAGTCCTTCCGGCGAAAGGGTCTCACTTGTGCAGCTCTGCCGGGTGGAGACGCGAGACGGCGCGGAGCAGATCTATCGCGAGGGGAACCGGCGCTACGTGGCGGTCAAGTACAGTGTGAGGGGCCGGGACCTCGGCAGCACCGTCGAGGAGGCGATGGCGAAGGTGAATCAGCAGGTGAAGCTGCCGCAGGGATATACCATCGGCTGGATGGGTGAGTACGAAAGCATGAAGCGGGCCGATAAGCGGCTCCTCATCATCGTGCCCGTGACGGTCTTCTTCATCTTCATGATCATCTACGGCGCCTTCGGCTCCGCTAAATGGGCCTGCCTCCACATGGTCAACGTGGCCGTGGCGCGTATCGGGGGAATCCTGGCGCTGTTCGTGACGGGCACGCACTTCAGCGTCTCCTCAGGGGTGGGGTTCATGGCCCTGTTCGGGTGCTCGGTGCAGACGGGCGTCGTCATGGTGGAGTATATCAACCAGCTCCGCGCCAGGGGCTATCCGGTCGTCGAGGCCGCGATCGAAGGGGCAACGCGCCGGCTCCGGCCGATCATGATGACCATGCTCGTGGCGACGCTGGGCTTACTTCCCGCCGCCATGTCCCATACCATCGGGTCGGACTCACAGCGCCCCTTTGCCATCGTCATCGTGGGGGGACTGATCGCCGACCTGCTGATGTCCATTTTCCTGCTTCCCACCTTTTACGTCTGGTGGGCACGCCCTACCGACCACCTGCCGAAGGCCGAGGAGTCGAAGAGCATCGATGCCGAAGACGAGGCCAGGGAAGGCGTCTAGTGAAGGATTATAAGGAGCGACCTCGTGAAAAGAGATGCATATCCGGGAAAAGCAGGTAAGCGCGTTCCTCTCATGAAGGCCATGGCGTTTCTCCTGTTTTTATTCTTATTCTCAGGCTATATTATTTCTGTGACAAGTTGTCGGAAGGGGGGCGCCCAGGGTGCGGGGGCATCCGGGGCAGCGGAGACTGCCGACGAGGCGGAAAGGACGCTTTCGATCTTCAATGGAACAATCGCGGCAGTCGTCTTGATAGGCGGGTCGCTGTTCGCCATATATTGCGTGAGGAGAAGCAGCAAAACAAGGCGCTGGCGGAAAACAGGCATCCGGCGGCAGGTTCATCGGGGGTAATCATGGGACGCATCTTGCGCTTCCTGCAGAAAACTCCTCGCACCGTGCTCACCAGTGCCGCCATCCTTATTGCGGTTATAGTCCTCGTCGATTGGAGGAACCCTGTCAATGCCTACTTCGGCTTCCTCTACGTGTTCCCCATGCTGCTCGTCGGGACCATCCTTTCGTGGTGGCAACTCTCATTGATCGCGGTCTTCTGCACGATCCTCTCCGAGATCTTCGACCCGTTCCCGTTTGTGCCTGCTACCGCTGTGCCGCAGGACATCTTGCTTTTTATCGCGCTCGCCGGAATGGGGTTGTTTTCCCGCGAGTCGGCAGTCAACCGCCGGCTGGAAGTGGAGAATCGCCGGAAAGTCGAAAAGGAGGCTGCTGCCAGGCGCGAGGCGGAGGAGCAATTGGAATTTCTTATCCAGACGAGCCCGGTTGCCATTCTCGTCATGAGCGCGGGCGGTGAGATCCTCATCGCGAATTCCGCGGCCGGCCACCTCTTTCGGGTAGGAGGGGGAGAGCTTGTCGGGAGGAACATCTCGCGCTACATCGCGGCCCTCGGCCGCGTGCCTTCGGTCGAGCAGACGAGCCACACCTTCCGGACCGAGATGCAGGGCCGCGGGACAAGGGAGAACGGCGACACCTTCCCGGTCAACGTCTTCTTTTCTACCTATGAAACGGCCTTGGGTCCCCGCCTGGCCGCCCTTGTAGTGGACGCCTCGGAGGATTTGCGGGACCGCGCGGAATACGGCCTGGAGCAGCTCATGGCGGGGTCGCGGATACTTGTGGGAGCGGTTTCCCATGAAGTAAGAAATGTGTGCAGCGCCATTGCCGTGATTTACGAGAACCTTGCGCGGAGCGGGGACTTCGGGAGGAATCAGGATTTCGAAGCCCTCGGCTCTCTGGTCGAGGCGCTGAAGCAAATCGCCTCTCTAGAGCTGAGAAAGAGCACGACCGGTTCCGAGGCAAAGGTGCTCGACCTCTCCGAGATCCTCGACGAGGCGCGCATCGTGCTGGAGCCTTATTGCGCGGAGTCCGACATCGAGGTGACCTGGGACATCCCCGGATCGCTGCCTTCCGTCTGGGCCGATCGCCACGGCCTGTTGAACGTGCTCCTCAACCTTGCAAAAAACAGCCGGCGGGCGCTGGAAGGCGCACACCTGAAAAGAATAGATCTCTCGGTGACGGCCGAGCACCGGATAGCGTCCATAAGGTTTTGCGACACAGGGCCGGGCCTGTCTTCCGTCGAAAACCTGTTCGAGCCTTTACAGAAAGGCGCCGATGCCACGGGACTGGGGCTGTTCCTCTCCCGCGCTTTCATGCGGTCCTTCGGGGGCGACCTCAGGTACGACGCGGGTGCGCCGGGATGCTGTTTCGTCATCGAGCTGGCCATAGCCGGCAACGAGGAAGAGTGAGCAACCAGGAAATGCAGCGAATACGACTCTTGTTGGTGGACGATCACCCGCTCTTCCGGGAAGGCTTGAGCCGCCTTCTGGCCTCCGAGCCCGACTTCGATATGGTCGCCCAGTGCGGCACTGCAACAGAGGGCCTCCAGATGCTCGGCCGTTTCGATGTCGACGTGGTGCTTCTCGATTTTGACCTTGGAGTCGAGCACGGCAACCAATTCATCTCGTCTGCCCGCCAGTCGGGCTATGCGGGCAAGATATTCATGGTGACCGCCGGCATGAACGCGACGCAATCGTCCATCGCATTGAAGCTGGGCGCATCGGGTATCATCCTTAAGACCAGTTCTCCGGGCACCCTGGCAAAGGCCATCAGGCTCGTCGCGCACGGCGAGATATGGATCGACCAGAAGGTCATTCAACAAATGGCCGACCGGGCGCTGCAGGGGGGCGAGCACGTCCTCCCTTCAACCCTCACCGAGCGGGAGGACCAGGTGCTCCACGGTGTGTTCGAGGGGCTGACAAACAAGGAAATCGGGACAAAGATAGGTATCTCGGAGGATTCGGTGAAAACAACGCTCAGGTACCTGTTCCGCAAGACAGGCGCACAAACGCGCAGCCAGCTCGTCCGGATAGCGCTCGAGGGCTCCTTTCACACGAATAAGGGGGGCTGACCCCGCTCACCGTTTGGGCCCCGGCTTCGCAGGCACTGTCGGCATTGCCCGTAGCGCCAGGCAATCGTACACCACACGATCGGCCTGGTACTCGATCGTGTCGCGCTTCACCACGCGCCATCCGCTGTTTTCGAACACTCCTTTCGACGCAATCGCATCGATGAGTCCCATGGCTGAATCGAGCAGCTCCACGAGAACGGGATTCTGGGCAAGCACCACGAATTTCAACCCGGGAGCGGTCACCAGGGTAACCGGCTCAATCAGGAGATTCGACAAATCCTGCGCGGGGATTTCCTCGACCGCCGCCCTGGCCTGGAGCTGTATCATCCGCGCCCGCGTGTCGGGGCCTACTGCCTCCTTCGTGGAGCTGATTAAATCGAGCAGATCGTCCCGAACCTCGTTCAGCTCCTTCGCGGAGCGCCAGTTCTCTGTCTCGCCGTAAGCGTGAAGGGCCTTGGCGAGTATGGAGATCTCCCTCAGGTAGTGATTGCGCTGGTTAGCGGGCACGAGATACATGGCGACGATCGAGACGGGGACTCCGTCCGGCGCCCCGTAATCGATGCCCGTCGGACTCCATCCCACCACGCACATGAGATCCTCATCAAAAGGCACCCGCGCATGGGGACATGCCCAGCCTTTACCGAGGGCCGTGGTGACAGTGCTTTCCCTCGACATTACCAGCCCCACCACGTCGGTGCCCGCGGGGACCGATGGGATCGCCTCGAGAATGTGCGCCAAAAACTGCAGGGCGTCGTACTTGTCGTTATCGGGCAGCTCGATCAATCTGCCCTCTTGCAGGGCATCGAGAAGGGTATCCATAATCACTCATCTCCATAGTGTGTGAAGAACCATGTCTTCACGGCATGCGTCAGCAGGGCATAGCAAAAAAGAAACGCGGCAATCCACGCCCAGTAGACGAGGGGTAGAGGAACCATGCCGAGACCCGCCGCGAAGGACGAATACGGCAGCCAAGCGCCGATGGCCATGATGGAAAGTGTGGTGAGCGTCATAGGGAGAGACGCCCGGCTTTGGATAAAGGGTATCCGCCGGGTCCTGATAATATGGACTATCAGAGTTTGGGTGAGGAGCGATTCCACGAACCATCCGGTCTGAAAGAGCTTTGCGAAGCCCTCCTTCTGATGAAGCGCCAAGGCCGGATCGACGTAGGCGCTGCACCTGAAGAAAAACCACATCAACACGAAAGTGGCATAGTCAAAGATGGAGCTCACCGGCCCGATAAATACCATAAAGCGCTTGATATTGGCGATATTCCATTTCAGGGGTCCGGCGATTTGCTCGTGATCCACATTGTCCATGGGGATGCCTGTCTGGGAGAAGTCGTAAAGGAGGTTATTGACGAGAACCTGCACCGGCCGCATAGGCAGGAAGGGCAGGAGGTAGCTTGCACCGATGACGCTGAACATGTTCCCGAAGTTGGAGCTTGCCCCCATGCGTATATATTTGACGATGTTTGCGAAGACCCTTCGTCCTTCAATGATCCCCTCGTGAAGGACAAGCAGGCTCTTTTCCAGGAGCACGATGTCCGCGGACTCCTTCGCGACGTCAACGCCTGAGTCCACGGAGATGCCGACGTCGGCCGCTTTGAGAGCGGGCGCATCGTTGATGCCGTCTCCCATAAAACCGACCACGTGGCCGTTCGTTCGCAGGTTGCGGACAATCTCCTCCTTCTGCGACGGTGACAGTTTTACGAAGATGTCTGCCTCCCGCACTGTTTTCGAGAAGGACTCAGGGGAGAGCCCGGATAGTTCCGACCCGGTCACAATCCGTTCCATGGAGAGGCCCACATCGCGGCAGACTTTTTGAGTGACCAGGTGGTTGTCCCCGGTAAGGACTTTGACCCGCACGCCTGCCTCATTCAGTAAATCGAGGGCACGCGCGGCCGAGACCTTCGGTGGATCGAAGAATGCAATATACCCGAGCAGGATGAGCTGGCATTCGTCTGTCGTGGTAAAGGCGCGTTTGTCGCGGGGAAACTCACGGTAGGCAATGCCCAGCACCCGAAAACCATCCCTGTTGAGCCCCTGGACCTCTTCGAAGAGGTCCGCCCGGATCATGGGGATGAGCGGGTAGACTTCATCACCGATTTGATAGTGTGTGCAGCAGGCGTAGATCTCCTCCACGGCCCCTTTGCAGATAAGCACGTTGTCTCCCTCGTAATCGACCACAACCGACATCCGGCGCCGCTGAAAATCGAAGGGAAGCTCATCGACGAGGGTGCAATCCCGTTCAACATCCAGATCGACGTGGTTGAGGACCGCCCGGTCGATCAGGTTGCGCAGGCCCGTCTGGTAATAGCTGTTGAGGTACGCGTAAGTGAGCGCATCGGTGCTCGGGTGACCGATAATGTCGACGCTGCGCTCGAGCACCACCTTATCCTCGGTCAGGGTGCCTGTCTTGTCGGTACAAAGGATGTCGATGGCGCCCAGGTTCTGAATCGAGGGAAGCCTCTTGACGATGACCTTTTTTTTGGCCATCGTGAGCGCCCCCTTCGCCAGGTTCACGGTAACGATCATGGGCAGCATCTCCGGGGTGAGGCCGACGGCGACCGACAGGCCGAACAGAAGAGCCTCCACCCAGTTGCCCTTCGTCATTCCCACGATGAAGAACACCGCGCCTACCATGACCACCATGAACCGGATCATGAGCCATGTGAACGAGCGTATGCCCCGGTCGAAACTCGTTTCTTCCCTGCCCCCGGCCAGCCGTTCGGAAATGGACCCGAAGACGGTATGTGCTCCCGTGTTTATCACCAGGCCCCGAGCCGAGCCGCTCGTCACCGTACTGCCGAGAAAACAAGCGTTTGTCAGTTCCAGGGCGGGTCTGTCCGGCACCTTGTCTGCTTCGGTCGTTTTTTCAACGGCCATGGACTCCCCGGAGAGGGCGGACTGGCTGACAAAGAAATCCTTCGCAGAGAGGAGGCGCAGATCGGCGGGGATAAGAGACCCGGCCTGCAGGAGGACCACATCACCCGGGACGACTTCCGATACCTTGATCTCAACTGCCTTACCATCCCTCAAGGCAACCGTCCGTGACTGCACCCGTTTTCCAAGGGTCTCGACCGCCCGATTCGATCGACTGTCCAGAATGTAGGAAAGGCCGACGCTCAGAAGCACCATCGCACTGACGATAAATGTCGACTTGATCTCTCCGATTACCCCGGAGATCACCGCGATCAGCAACAACTGAATGACCAGGGGGCTCTTGCAGCGATGGACGATGTCGGCCCAGAAGCCAAGTCGTTTTGCATGGGACATTTCGTTCGGACCGTACTCGTCCAAACGGTGTTCGACCTCAGCGCTTTCGAGGCCCTGAGCGGTCGTTCGGAGGATGCCCATGGCTTCTGCGACGGGAAGCATGCAAAGATCGGTAAGGTGACGCTCATCTTCCGTGACGTCCCGATGGTTATTGCCCTTGAATGCATCAGGGATCGATTTTATTACGTGATTGCCCATGTCAAAGCTTCCTGTTGCGCTCACGCGAGAATTGACCGGGCCGGGGCCGGGTGAAAAGACGAGACGCACACCCGCGCGAGGGCGCTGTCAGAAACCGCTGATCGGCGGACTCAACACTTCATCGTTACCGCCTCTGTGGACCGTGCAATTGTTATTTACTGCCTAGTTACTTGTTGCAGAAGCGAAGGAGGGAAAAGTTCTCCCCTCAGGAACCGCTCAGGCTCAAGAGGAGAGAGAGGAAAAACTCAGGACAACGTTCCTCTGATGCCTTGAGCAGGAGCGGTTTCGCTCCCACGATACCGATGCTGACCGCCAGGGTCGTCTTCCATCCGGAAACTACTCCTTAAAAGGAACCTTCGAAACTTTAAGCCTGCGCTTCCACTTTGTCAACAGGAAAAGGCCATAACCGTCGCTGAAGGATTACCATTTTTTTTGCCCGCAGTAAAATAGCATTGACAGAGGCCGGCCGGTTAAGGTAAAGTAGCGGTGCCACGAAGGCGAATTCGGGTTAGAAAACCTGGGGCGGCTTTGTGGCATTTTTTTATTGGGGAAAGTAGGGACTCAACACTTCTTGCATAAGGAGAAGCTCCTTGGCTCATAACTCACGCGACCCGCACGCGGGTACCCCGACTCAACACGTCTTCCACACAATCCTTCTTTTCACAGTATTCCTGATGCTTGCGGCAGGTAGTGCCCGCGCAGGCGACGGAGACGGGACGAATAAGCCCACCTGGCTCCCCCAGCTCTTAGGCATGCAGTTCAACGCGGTCTATCAGAACACGCCCGGTTTCCGCAGCCCCTACACAGGGCCGAACAGCCTTGTCTTCGACCATAGCTTCAAGCAGCAGGTGACCGACACCTACGGCGTCTACCTCGGCTCCCAGATCACGAGGTCGCTCCAGGCTTATATGGATGTTGAGATGTTCCGGGGCGCGGGCCTGAGCGGGGGTTATGGCCTCGGCGCCTATACAAACGCGGACGTCATCAGGGCGGGGCCGGCGAATCTCGGCCAGGGCCCCTACCTTGCGCGCCTGTATGCGCGCTACGTCATCCCCCTGTCGGGAGAGCTGGGTGAGCCCCTGACCCGCGGCATGGATCAACTGCCGGGCCGCGAGCCGGTGGACCGCATCGAGATAAAAGGGGGCAAGCTGGCGCCCACCGACGATTTCGACCAGAACCGCTATGCGAATAACGGGAGGACGCAGTTCCTCAACTACGCCTTCCTTTTCAATACCGCCTGGGATTATGCCTCCGACACGAGGGGCTACAGCATAGGGGCCTCCATCGCCTTCGTCCACCCCACGTGGCGGTTGATCTTCGGCAGCTACCAGGTGCCGACGACGAGAAACGGCATGATCCTCGACAGCGAGATCTACCATGCCAGGGGGGACAACGTCGAGCTTTCCTTGCTGCCGAACAGGATAGGGACGGTCATCCGCCTCCTCGCCTTCCACAACGAAGGCAGGATGGGCGACTACCGGGAGGCCATGGCCATAGGCGCAGCCACCGGCACCGTGCCGAGCACACTGGCCGACGAGCAGCCGGGACGCACCAAGTACGGCTTCGGCGTCAACATCGAGCAGCCCCTCGCAAATAATGGTGACACGGGCCTCTTCGCGCGCCTCGGCTGGGCCAACGGCGCCAATTCTACCTGGTCTTATACGGAGGTGGACCGCCAGGCCAGTATGGGGCTGCAGGTGAGCGGGGTCAACTGGGGACGCAGCGATGACCGTTTCGGCATCGGCGTTGCGGCCGACGGGCTCACCGGCTCGCACCGGCACTACCTTGCGGAAGGGGGCATCGGCATGCTCATCGGCGACGGGGCCCTCAGCTACGGGCTGGAGGAGGTATGCGAAGCCTACTACCGCATCCAGCTTGGCCGCTTTGTGCAGCTCAGCCCCGATTTCCAGTATATAGAGAACCCGGGGTACAACCGCGACAGGGGTCCGGTGAAGGTCTACGGCATGAGGCTGCACATAAGCTATTGAGAGGGACTTTCCCCTTCTTTTGAGGTAGGGTAACGCCCATGAAACAGAGAGTATTCATCCACAAGGCCGTGTTGTGTGTCGCCGGCCTCCTCCTCCTTCTTGCCCCCTTGTCTCTCCGCGCCCAATACGCGTCATTCGCCATCGTCAGCGACTCGCACGTAGGCGCCCCCGGTTCGGTCTACCCCGAATTCATCCGGAACATCGAGGAAGAGGGGACGCAGATGATCGTCCATACGGGCGACGCCATAAACAACCCCGGCAACCTGTCTCAATGGGCGCAGTTCTTCGATATCACGGGGAGCGACAAGACGCTCTACCTCGCGCCCGGCAACCACGATATCAACGGGCAGAAGTCGCTGGAGGTCTATGTGGGTTTCTTCGGCGCCCCTTACTCTTCCACGTCCCACGGGGATACGCTCCTGGTCTTTTTGAATACCGAGCTGCCCGGCGAGGAAGGCAGGATAGCGGGCGAGCAGCTCGCCTGGCTTAGCGCCGAGCTGGCAAAACCGTTCCGGTACAAGCTCGTCTTCCTTCACGAGTCGCTCTTCCCGGTCATCCATGACCACGGCCTTGACCGCTACGCGCAGGAGCGGGACAACCTCCACCTGCTCTTCGTCCGAAGCGGGGTTTCCCTCGTCGCCGCCGGCCATGACCATGTCTATGACAGGAGCCTGAGGGACGGCGTCACCTACGTGATCGTGGGAAGGGCGGGTGGAAAGGCCTGGCCCACGAAAAACGGGAGCTCGATACGCTACATCACGGCAAAGAGGACAGGCGACTTCTATTCCTTCGAGGTGAGGGACGTGAACGGCAAAGCAAGGAACAGCTTCGTGGTCAAGAGGGACGCTCAAAAGGGCATTTCGCAGGAACAGAGCGGCAATTGAAGTGCTGAGGGACTCCAGCCCGCCGGCTGCCCGACTTTTCACTTCCGCCCGCCTTGCGAGTCGCCCTGCGCGGTGTCGCAGCCGGCTGCGGGCGCTGCGCTGTCTTCCCTGGTGACGAGGAAAAGCCGGAGCAGGGATTCGTAGGAGCAGACCGTTTTCCTCGGGGGCTTGCCGAGCCATTGATAGAAGATGGCCTTATGTTCCCGCAATTCCACCCGGTGGCGGATCGCCGTCCGCACCGTCCATCCGAGGACCGGTGCTATGCGTTCCCACCCTTGAAGACGCGGCTCAGCCATGTGTGTCCCCCCTTTCTCCGCTCGTCACTCCGCACTCGTCACCCGGCACCGGCACGCCGTGGCGCTCCATGATCACTCTCAACGCCTCGGGTCCGGTGAACGTCGGTGGTGCGCCTTTTAGCTCCTCCAGGACAAGCGGCCGAACGGGCCCGCACCCACGCGGAAGAGCACCGGCAGCCGGAGGCCATGTCTCGTCCTCCCAGCCGCGGGCGAAAAGCCAGGTGGCGGGATGCGGTATGTATTTGCCGCCTTCCTTTTGCCAATCGGGTGAACGCACGGCCTGCCGGAGCGAGGCGAGCATGCGGTTGAGGAGCGGCTCGTCGGGCACTATGGCTGACCACGCTTTTTCGGCCTGGCCTTTCGATTTCTTCTTCGGATATGCCTGCCAAAATCTTTTGAAGAGACTCTGCGCGTCCGGCGCCGCTTCGGTTTCTGCTTCAGTTTCAGTTTCTGTTTGCTCATGAGCCGGTCGTGAGCCGCTCATGAATAGATCGCAGGCCTGCCGGGGAGGCGCGGGGTTCTTCGCGGGCGACGGGTGCTGTATCTTCTGGTGTTTCAGGAAGCCCGGAATGAAATAGTATTGCTCGCCCTTCACCGTGTAAGGGAGTATGCGCCCCAGGTTGACGAGGTCCTGGAGCCATCGCCGGATCTGTGTGGTCGATATCTGGTCATAGGGGAATATCTGTGACTTGAGCCAGAGGGGGTGCCCCTGGGTGGTGCCGGCGTCATCGGACGTGTTCCATAAGCCTATGTAGAGGAGACGGGCTTGCAGGCTGAGTTTTGCGAGCTTCTCGTCGCTCCAGAATTCCGGCTTGATTATTCTGCTCCTGGCCATGTACCCTCCTTTGCCTCAAACGGCTGCTATCTTTTGCCCTCTTTTTTTCGTCGGCCGCCAAAGCCCGGTCCTATCGGCGTGTTTTCCCTGTCTGCCGCCCTCCCGAGGTACCAGACGAAGCCGCAGAGATGGCAATGAAATTCGTCCCCCTCCAGAGTGATGAAGCCTTTCGCACCGCATTTGCCGCAGGTCAACATATGGCCCTCCTTGGCGGGTAAAGAGGCGTCTTGATCCCTCCCCCCACGTGCGCGTGCACTATCTTCTTATTACCATAACGGTAATACTATGTCAAGATAATTCGTACATATTATTCCCACTGTACTGCATGGTTTTTTAGTTGAAAAACGGGTAAAAGAGTGTTATGGTAAGAACTGAGTTAAAAAAGAAAATAAAGGAGATGTCGCACCGGGAGCTGGCGACAGCGGCTGATGGCATAGTAATTGCTTGGAATTTTATCAGGATACGGGAGCGCCAGGGCCTGACTCAGGAGCGGGCCGCCGAATTGGGAGGAGTCACCGTAGGCTATGTAGGAAAACTGGAGACCGCCGCAGTAAGCTTCGGGACGAGGGCACAACAGAAATGGTCTAGAATATTCAACGTAGACAGGACTGAATTTCTTGCGAGACCTGACATCGGTATCCGGGTCATCGGAGTGGTTATGGATAAAGGGGTCGTCAGGCATCACGAATCGGACGAGGACGGAGGGGTGGAGCACGTCCCGTTGCCTCCCGGCTACACGCAGGAAAAGGCCGAGAGAGAGGGCATGACTTGCCTGAAGGTCCTGACCGACGCGCTCCATCCGCACCTGCGGAAGGACTCCTACCTTTATGTCAACAGAATGCCGATATCTGTCATCCGCGATGACAACCTCGTGATTTACGCGGAGGACGGAGAGGCGGCAAGCGTCAAGGAAGTCGAATTGCTCCCCAAGGGAAGGATCCTGCTCAAGGGCCTCGGCAGGGGGGGCACCATCACCAAAGAGATCAGCGAGCTGCCCACGGTGGAAAAGATCGTCTTCATCGGTATGTAGAGCGAAAAACCGGCACGAACACGCACGGATAAGAAGCACCGGCTCACCCGGCGATTCCCCGCACGCGCTTCCCACGCCCCAATAACCGCAGAATGTTTGCCATATTTTCGACTGATACGGGCGGTTTATATTATTACCTATACGGGAATATTATGTTGACATAATTCTGCTCATTATGGTAATATGACAGCAGGGAAAATTGATGTATCCGAAGATGCGACATGCGGGGGAGCCTCCCGCGGTGAACGGGGACGGGGATGGGCCGGAGGAAGGAACGAGGCGCTGCATCGTGGATGAGGACCTCGTGTGTCCCCCCTCGCGGTATGACTGCACGCGGCCGTGTCCGTATACGGGGTGGGAGAGGCGGATGGCTGGGCAGGCCGGGTGAATTTCGCGCCTTTCGCCTGTCTCTTCAGCGCCGCGAGTCCTCACGTACAGTAGTACGCTCCGGCTCGCGACCCCTCGATCACGGCGAAATCCATCGAAATTTCCTCCGGCCTGGGGTGGATGGACAATGTAGTATATCGGGGGAGGGATGAGGATGGCAACTATTAAGCCTTGCTATCGGTCACCCGATCATATAAAATTGAAATCCACCTTTGGGGAATTGAGAAGCTTTATGAGAGTGTCCCTAAAGAGGTACGGGTTTTTCCATCCGTTGAGTCTCCATTCAAACTCATCGTTGAATACGTGGAAAACAAAGCGATGGAGACTGCCTTTTTATCTGCCGGGGAATATCAGCGATTTGGAGGCTGATAGGACCCGGCTTGGGTGGACGACGGCGTGGAGGAAATGCTTCATATGTGGATGGGCTGTGAGCCTCGTAGACCGTAGGCGTACTGTGTCGTACGTCGGAGGTCACGAGGCGAGCAGAGCGCCGCAGAGGGAGATTTCCTCCATGCCGTTGGCCGCCCAACCCCCCTAAATAAAAGAACAAAGATGAAGAGCCTCAATGGCCGGGTAGATACCGCCTGAATATATCCCTGGCTATCACAACCCGCTGAACCTGGTTGGTACCCTCGTAGATCTGCGTGGCCTTTGCGTCGCGCATCATGCGCTCCACCGGGTATTCCTTGGTGTAGCCGTAGCCGCCGAGTATCTGGACCGCGTCGGTGGTCACCTTCATGGCGACGTCCGCCGAGTAGACCTTGGCCATGGCGGAGAGCTTGTCGACGCCTATAGCGCTCATCTTGTCGCGCTCGTAGACCTTCATGTCGAGCAGGTGGGCCGCATCGTAGACGAGGGC
>Ga0326727_10015464_pt1 | contig 16370 bp, 19 predicted proteins | sample MB2enrmetagenome_FD_207643 | JGI IMG/M metagenome (GOLD analysis project Ga0326727, IMG submission 207643) | Lab enriched peat soil microbial communities from McLean, Ithaca, NY, United States - MB29MY | ecosystem: Environmental > Terrestrial > Soil > Wetlands > Peat | place: USA: New York...
AGAGGGTAGGTCTTCACTACAGCGCCGTTTGCGCCCTTTTTGCTGGTACCGGAAAAGGCCTCCACTGAACCTCAACGACTTACGTCGGAAAGAATTCTTAGGGCTGGTCCCAATCCGCCAAGTCGGGTTAACCAGGTCCAAGCCGAAAGTGCGCGTCTCTACAAGCTGCTCCAGGACGGCGTTGACACGAGCATCAAGGAAACCGGTTATCTCCCCGGCCTTAATGGCAATGGCAATGGTCAGCGCGGAGGCAATGGCAACGGTCAATCCCAAGCTGACAACGGTGCCTGGAACTGCTCCGGTAAACAGCGGGACCTCATTCAGAAGATTGTGACCGAGAACAACTTGGAGAAGGCCAAGATCGAAGTTCTGGCGCAGGATCGGTTCGGCAAAGGCGTCAAAGCCCTCAACAAGCTCGAAGCCTCAGGATTGATCGAAGAACTGCTGGAACAAACAGGCCAAAACAAAGGCCGGAGTCGTTTCTCCAGCCGTTTCCAGAGGGCAGGTGCTCGATGATTGCTGCCCTGGATTCTGTGCAGGTTCATTCGCCTGCACAACCGCCCAAGGTCATCGTCAAAACCAACCCCATCGAGACGCTCCAAAAGACCGTATCTGCCTCCCGTCTCAACACCTGGCTCCAGTGCCGGCTCAAGTTCTACTTCCGCTACGTCCAGCAGATCCGGACCGTTGGTTGCCCGTTGGTGGAGAGCATCCAGTTTAGCCCAATCTCCTGCCCGGATGTAAAGCTTCTCCAATTCCTCAGACGTGGCTTCCGTGGCCCTATCCTGCCAACCAAGCGTCGTCTCTCGTATCTTCAATGCTCGCTCGTAAAGCGGCGTGGCCTCCGCTGGCCGATCCATGCGCCGATAAAAGCCCGCCAGTAAGTTTAGATAGCTCGCAGTCGTCGGGCTTTCAGACCCTGCGGCATTTTCGGCGACCTCCACTGCTTGCCGTAAGCGCGGTTCAGCCTTCACCTCCTCTCCTTTCGACCCATAAAAAGACGCCAGGGAGGTAAGGCTTCCGGCAGTATCCACACTCCCTCGGCCCAGCACGTGTTCATTAATCCTCAATGCCCTTTGGTAAAGCTCCTCCAGCCGGGCGGCCCCACGTTTGGCTCGATCACGGCTGTAAAGATCCGCAAGCTGGATCAGAGCCTGGGCCGTCTTTGGGTGATTTGCCCCAAAGGTTTTCTCCTGGAATTCGACCGACTCTTCCACCAGCGGTTTAGCCTTTGAATCCTCACCCATCCTCACGCGAAGCGCTCCAAGACATTCCTTTGTTAACACGGTGCTTTCGTGATTTGGCCCGAGGACATGCTCCTTAATCGCCAATGCCCGTTGCAAGAGGGCTTCGGCTCGACCGTAATCATTCAAACGGGTAAGGCGTACGCCTTCATTGCTGACCAAGATAGCTGTGTCCGGATGTTCGGGTCCTAACACCTTTTGGCAAATGTCCAATGCCCGTTGGTTGGCGGATTCCGCTTTCGCGTTATAACCACTGCCGACAAACAGAGCGCCCAAAATGACGAGGCTTTCAGCCGTAGCGGGATGTTCGACGCCGAGGTTGCGCTCATCAAGCTCCAGTGCCTTCTGGAGAAGCGGTGCTGCCTTAGCATATTCCCCTTTGACTCGGTACAGCTCGCCGAGGTAGGCGAAACTCCTGGCCTCGGCCGAGTGATTCGTCCCTAGAACCTGTTCTCGAGTTTTGAGCGCTCGCTGGAGGAGTGATTCAGCCTCGGAATAGTTGCCTGTGTCGATATAGAGCATTCCTAGTCGATCCAAGCTGTTGGCTGTGTCCTCGTGTGCTGTGCCGAGTACCGTTTCGTCGATCTTCAATGCCCGCTTTGAAAATGGCTCAGCCTGCGCATAGTCCCCGAGCTTCCGATAAAGCTCGCCCAAGCTCCTAAGCGTCATTGCCGTTTCAGGATGCATGGGGCCAACCGTTGTTTCGCGTATTTTGAGGCATTGGCGATACAACTCCTCGGCTTGCCTAAAATGAGCCAGCTGTCTGTGGAGGTCCGCCAGATTCTGGAGAGCAGCGGCCGTGTTCGTGTTCTCTGATCCGAGAGATGATCGGGAAACCTCCAGGGCATAGCTGGCAACGGGAAATGCCTGACTATACTGGCCTCGGTCATAAAGCGTCCTCACCTGTTCATTGAGCACCTGTACTGCCATCGTCTCGCCCTGAATGCACCAGCTGGAGATCATCAAGATTACGCCGAGCACCACCAAAGCTTTGGATGGAATCGCCCCTCCTTCGATATCAAGTAGCGCGTCATGCCGGAACTGAAATGGGATGGCCTGGAAATGATTGAGGAGCTGCGCCTGTTTATGTTGGAATTCCTGACCTGCTCTACCTTTGGACATCACCATGCTTCTTGTTTGTCAGATCAGGCTGCGGATGCAAGCAGATTTTGAAGCTCGCCGCCCACGCTCATCCCCCACCACCGCCTCATGCCAGAACAACGACATCCATTCCTGCGCAGCCAAACGGTCCTCTTTTGAACCCCCGCGTAGCTCTGTTTTACCGTCCAGGTATTTGATCAATCGAGCCTCACCCCACGAAGCGATCAACTCGCCCTGATCTTTGAATAGCGGATAGTACTCTGATTTCCTTTTCATAATGCCTCAATCTAAGCCTGGACCGTCATTTCGTCTCGTCCCCTCAACGCCCCCATTGCAGCAATCCGGGTTTTGAGCGCCCAACTACACCTCCAGATCCTCGACGGCAGCTTTTCCAATTCTTTCAATGCCCGGTCTGCTTCCCCCAGTTTCAGCCAATATTCCGCCGCTTTGATTTGGAGAGCGTCGTTGATTGGCAGCACTTCGTTGGGTGGTGGTGGTTTGGCTTGGTGAACTTGGACCGTGAATCGATCTTCCGGCACCTTCATTGGGACCGGCTGCATGAACTGGTTTTCTGTTTTCATGCGAGCAATTGTGGCAGGCGGGGTTGGACATCGGCTGGGCACCCTGAAAATAGTTTGTAGGCGTTGATTCAGATCAGCTTATTGACCTCAGCCTTCAACCACCAAGGGACTGTCAATAACCCCGCTTCACAAGCCCATAGACCGCCACGATTACCAGCACGCAGATCAACGACATCAAAAAGGCAGAACTGACGAAATACGACACTCCGATCATCACGATTCCCCCGACCATAGGGCTCAGGGATTGCTGTTTCTTGCCGTAGATGAAGTACCCCACGCCAATTGAACCCCACACCAAAGAGGCAAAGAGGAAACTGGCGCTAAACATCAGGACTGCAGAATGCCATCAGCAGCGGGTTTCGTCAGGTGCTTAAGGAATTGGCCCGTTTGACGACCGAGGCGAGCCCATCCATCTTTCCGGCCATGATGCCATTCCAATTTCCTCTGGGGGATTTTTGATGCCCTTCCGTTATGCAAACGGATCTTCTCAAAGCCATCGACCTTGCCCTATCGAATGCATGGAATGCCGCTCATGAAACCGTGCAACGATATGAGGATACCACTGCTGCCTGGATTCATGCCGTTCTGCACAAAATTGAAGGGGACATGAACAACAGCCGGTATTGGTATCGCCGCGCTGGGAAAATGGAGCACGTTTCTGACGAACCAAAGGCGGAACTGGTGGAGATCAGGAAAGGGCTTGCCGCTCAGGAATAATCGGAGGCGTGGGCTTGCTCGATGTTGCTTTGGGGCCTGATCGAAGACCGGGCAGATGAGGGAGCGGACCAGGCTAATTCAAATGCTCAGTCGTCTCCCGTCCCTCTTTTTAGCTGTCGGTGGGGCGGTATTGAGAATCTGGTCCAACTTGCGGGCTTTGGTTTTTCCCAACAGCTTTGAACGGCCTTGAATGGGAATGAAAGTTCTGGGGTGGGGGAATGACGCTGATGGCCAATTTCAGGGGCTCAACCGCTTCAAGATTTCTTCCGCAATTGACCCAGGACGCGTTTTTCTTGGGTGGGTGGGATGCTGAGACCCCTGGAAGATGACGGATCAGGAGCAGGCCGGATGGTTTTCGGGTTGGCGTTGAATCCGTGGGGGGGCGGGTGGACTGAGGCGCGATTTTGAATTCTCCCGCAGGCATTCTCCCAATGAAAAAAAGTTCAACCCGGCTGACTTACCAACCAAGCTCGCGCAGCAGGCTCAACAGGATTGAGGTGCATCCTGGCATTCTTGAACATGCACGAACGGCTATGACAGCTTTGAACCTGTTGTAACTTCGGCGGTTGAATTCGTAAGTCCTTGATAATAAAGATGGCGGAGAGAGGGGGATTCGAACCCCCGATACGGCTTTTGACCGTATAACGGTTTAGCAAACCGCCGCCTTCAGCCACTCGGCCATCTCTCCGTTAGCCCTGTAAACATTGGCTGTCTTACGTGTCCGCACCCACCTTTATCGCGAACACATTTGACAAGTTGCAACACTTATGCAACGCTATGACGTATGCAAACTACGTTATCACGCAAAGCCAAGCAAGAGGAAACCTGGCCCCGGAAAGTGCAGCCGGGCCGGGCCATCGTCACTGTTTACCGGCGCAAGACGCCAAGCGGCAACGTCGCCTTCATGGTTGCCAACTATGCTGACGGTGAGCGTCGCCGGTTCGACTCCTACGCCAGTGAAGCCGACGCCCTGGAAGCAGCGGACACGCTCGCCAAGCGGCTGGACAAGCGGGATTACGTGGCCGCGAGCATGACTCAGGGCCAAGCGATTGAATACGCCAACAGCGTGGCCCGGCTGAAGCCGTTGGGCATCACCGTGGACGCCGCAACGTCCGCCGTGGCCGCGTGTCTTGGCAAGGAGCCGGGAAAGGTGCCAGACCTGGCCGGCCTACATGCCGCCGTGAAGTTCTATGCCGCACGCAACAAGCAGACCGTCAAAAAGCCGGTTCCCGATGTCGTGGCCGAACTGCTCAAGATCAAAGAGTCTCGCGGGGCTTCCGTGCGCTACGCTAAGGACTTGCGGCTGCGCCTGGAGCGGTTCGCCGGGGATTGCAACAAAGACTGTTGCAACGTCACTACCGCCGACGCGCAAGCATGGCTGGACGCGCTAAACCTTAGCCCGCAGAGCTACCGCAACTATCGCACGGTGTTGCATACCCTCTTTGAGTTTGCGGTTGCTCGTGGCTATGCCGCCGACAATCCGATTGAGGGCGTTGAGCGGCTCAAGGTCCGCAACGGTGACGTTGAGATATTCAAGCCGGTTGAGATTGCCCGGTTGCTCGAAGCCGCCCGCGCGAACTATCCCGACTTCCTGCCGAGCCTGGCAATCGGCGCGTTCGCCGGGCTGCGCTCTGCCGAGATTGAGCGCCTCGGCTGGCAAGACATAGACTTCGCCAGCCATCACATCGTTGTCACCGCCAGCAACGCCAAAACAGCGAGCCGCCGAATTGTCCCGCTCTGCGACAACCTGGCCGCGTGGCTGGCCCCCTACTCTGGCCGGGAGCAAGGCAAGGTTTGGTCCGGTGAGTCCGTTCTGTTCTACAAGCGGCAGCAGCAGATTGCGCTGGCGACGGCGGTTGAGGCCGATGAAAGCAAGGGCGTCAAGGCGCAGAAGCCGGTTGAGTGGAAGGGCAACGCCTTGCGGCACAGCTACGCCAGCTATCGCTTTGCCATCACGGGTGACGCGGGCCGCGTGGCTGGCGAGTGCGGCAACAGCGCGAGCGTGATTCACAGGCACTACCGGGAGCTTGTCAAACCTGCCGACGCAGAACGCTGGTTTAACGTGAAGCCTGAAGGCCCGGCCAACGTCCTGCCAATGCCCGCCACTGCTGCCAGCGCCGAGGCTTGAAATAGCGCCGCCGTGAGCGCAAACTGATAACCGCAAATCGCCCCAGCCCGATCAGCCGGGGAAGCCCTGCCGGGAGAGTGCCTTCATCACCGCCCGGCGGGCAAGCAATGAAGGTGTTGAAATGAGCTTGTTAGACGCTCCCAGCGACGGCGAGGTAGAAGAGATATTCAAGCAAACCTGGGAAGAGGAGGTTGCTGGCAAGCAACGCGGCGGCTCAATTGGCCGATTCACATTTCGCGCTAACCTCCGTCTCGGGGAGCGCGACCTGAAGAAACGCGGGCAACTCGACCTGTTCCGCAAGACACAAACGTTGCCGGATTATCCAGAAGCCGAAGCCGCCATAAAAGCAGGGTGGAATCAATGGCTGTGGCAAGAGTGTCGCATAGAGGACCGCGAATCCGGGGACACTCTAGAACTGAATCAGGTTCTCCTGCTTTACGGGCTTCGCAATGACCAGTCAGCAGAGGCTCGGCAGGAGCGACTGCGCCGTTGTTCAAATCTGATCGAAGACTCCAAAGCTCGGGGTGAGAAGGCGTTTCTCCGCAAGCTGCGACACTCCCGAGCGGAGCCGCCGCGACAACGGAAGGGGTATCGCCAGTGCATTCAACTGCTCCTTGCTAACTGGCTTATTGCCTTCTGGTGGCTTATGCCCCTAAAGGCAATCGCGAGTCACATGGCAAGAACCGAAGGCAAAGCTCAGGACGACTTCTACCCGAATCTTCGCCAGATCAAGACTCGGAAATCCCCTACGGATTGGGGCCGTTTCTTCTACGCTGCCGATCCTCCTCTAATTGACTGTATCAATGAGGACAATTCACCTGCGTTCAGCAAGCGTGGCAAGCTTCTGCTAGAATAGGCAGGCGCTTCCCGGGCGTCCGGGCTTGTCACATTCTGGCGGTCGCGTCCGCTACGCAACCCGGTAGGTTGTCAGCATGAAAACGACTGGTTCATGCACGCCGGAAACCGCCACCGGCACCAAGTTGGCGGCTGAAATCACTGATAAACGCGGTTTCGCCGCACGGTGGGGCTTTTCCATTCGACACATTGACAACCTGCTCGCGCAAGGCTGCCCTCACCTAAAAATCGGAAAACGCAGGGTCAGGCTCGTCGTTAGCGAGGCGGATGAGTGGATGAAACGGACGTTCGCCACGCAACGGCGTCGCCCGGTCCGCACCGCTGCGAGCGTTGGAGTCGAGCAGGGGTGAACCGTGAACCCGTCGAGCGAACCGGTGCGCCCCTGCCGCTTGCAACTCGGGATGGACCGCTGGCCATGACGCGCGAATTCCCGCCATTCCTGCACGATCTGCTGCGCTCGCCCCCGCGTGCCGGTGAGGGTGTCCACGGCTGGCTGTTTCGAGTCGCCAGGCAGCTACACGCCCACCTGCCAGCCAGTGAGATTGTGCGCCTACTCGAAAACCAAGTTGCAAGTTGCGAGCGGAATGTCCCGCGCTCTGAAATCGTGGCAGCCGTCCAGAACGCCCTGGGTTGCGCGTGGCAGCCCACCGGTAAGGCTGGGACGGCTCAGGCTGTGAGAACGTGGCCCGGCGTGAATCAGGAGCAACGCGAGGCCATTACCCGCCGAGGCGGAGGGCTGGCGGACCTTTGGGAAGCGTCCCCGGTACGCATCGAGGACAATGCCGCACACACTGAGGGAATCATTGACGCTCTATTCCCTGGCAACCCGCTCTTGTGTTGCGGCAAGTCCAATTCGGCTTTCGACACCCGCCCGCGTGAGGACTGGCGCGGGCAACTGGCTGAGCTTGCGCTGATAGTCCCGTCGCCCATGTCCGCCGTCGAGGGCGTCACAAAGGAAGGCAAACAAAGTCGCCACGCTCTGAGCAATACCGGGCCGCGCCGTTTTTTGGTTGTCGAATTTGACGACGGCGGCCTTGACGATCACGCCGCCACTCTTCTGCACCTAGGCCGGTTCGCCCCGCTCGTTCTGGCGGTTCATAGCGGCAACAAGTCACTTCATGGCTGGTTTCTAGTTGGGGGCCAGCCCGACCCCAAGGTTGTAAAATTCTTCCGCTACTCGGTTTCGCTCGGCGCGGACGCTCGGCTTTGGACCCGCTCACAGTTTTGCAGGATGCCCGACGGTTTGCGCGATAACGGTAAACGCCAAACCGTGTACTTCTTCTCACCCAGGCCATTGGAGGTCTCGCCGTGAATGAACTGTTGGACACCCCCGGCATAGCCGACGAATATATCCCCCTGCCAGACGAAGCCCCACGAGAACCCGCCCGGCAGCCGCTCACTATCCGCACCGCCGACGAATTGCTGGCGATGCAGTTTGATGATTCAGACGTGATCTTGGGCGACCGCCTGCTGGCCGATGGGCAATCGCTCGTAATCGCCGCCCAGGCCGGGGCCGGCAAGTCGCGCCTCCTGCTGCAATTTATCGCCGCCCAAGTTGCGGGCCGAATGTTTTTGAATTTCACCACTGGCCGCGCGGGGATGCGCTGGCTTGTCCTGCAAACAGAGAATTCCAACCGCCGCTTGCAGCATGACCTTGCCAAGCTGCGGGCTTGGCTTGGCAATGACTGGGCGAAATTCAATGACCTTGTTTCCCTTCACACCGTCGAGCATGACATGGACGGCTTTATCGCCTTGGACTCGCCCGACAATCGAGCTGCCGTCGCCGAATTGGTGGACCGCATCAAGCCCGATGGTATCGCCGTGGACCCGCTCAACGAATGTTCCACTGGCGACCTGAATAAGGACGTGGACATGCGGGCAACTGTGACCACGCTCTCCCGTATCTGCAAACATGGTAACCCTAAACGGGCAATCCTGGCATTGCACCACGCCCTAACTGGCAGGGCCGGAGCGGTAAAGGTAATGGGGCACGACCGCGCCAGCTTCGCCCGAAACTCTAAAGCCTTGCTGGCTTGGACTCGCGCACAGATCAATGTTGCGCCAGTCGAGGGCGATAACAATGACCGGCTCGTAATCGCCTGCGGCAAAACAAACGACGGGCGCGAGTTTGAACCCTTCGCCGTCAAGCTCAACCCCACAACCATGATCTACGAAGTTGACCCCACCGTGGACTTGTCCTCCTGGCAAGCCGAAATGACCGGGAAACCTCCAGCCAAAGACCTTTCACCCCCGGTTGTGGCGCAGATAGTGGCGGAACTTGGCCGCACTGCCGGGCCGCCCCGCAAGGTCAAAATCATAAAAGAGCTTATGGCGGACACCGGATGCGGCAAATCCGCCGCTTATGATGCCGTTGACCGCGCCACTCGCGCCAAGGCAATCCACTACACGAAGCCGACTAAAACCTATGTCGCCCAATAGAATTTCCGGCAAATTTCCGCCCGGAATTCCGCCTAGAAGGGAAGTGGAATTTCCGTTTTCCGCGTGGCCCAATAGGGCCGCGGAAACGGAAAAACCCCCGGCTCGGAAAGTCAGTGCAGAATTCGCTCTGACTTTGCGCCCTGTGCCGGGCAACTGGCAGACCGGGCCAACGCAACGCCTACGGCTGGCCCTCAAAGTCTTGTTGCGCGGCTTCGGGTTGCGCTGCGTCTGGTGTCGGCCAGCAGCGCCAACGGGCAGGGTTCACGGCAGAACCGAAAGGGCACGGTAAAAGCAGGCGGGCAGGTTCGTCGCGGCGGGGTCCGTAAACTGAAAGGTGCCAAAGGAATTCGTCACCTCGCCCACGAGCGACCAATCCGTCAAATTCGTACTGCTGAGTATCTGGTAGGCAGCGCCAAACCCGCCAGTCACGAACACGCGGAACCCCGTCGGCGTAAAGCCAGCCAAATCTGCCGGCGTGCTCAGGGTGGATGACTTCGTAAAGTTGGCCGTGATCATTTCGCTCTGGTCCATCGTCACAGCGACCGGGTTGTTTGTCCCGCTGGCGTCGCCGCTCCAACCCAGAAAAGCCTGTCCCACATCCGGCACCGCAGACAGCCAGACCGTCTGCCCGCTGCTGTAGAAAAGGGCGTAGGGATTTGCCGCCACGCTCCCGTTGCCGTCGCCAAACACCGCCAGCGAGTAACGGCTGGCCGGGAGTGAGGCAAACGTGGCCGTAACGAGTTGTGTCGGTTGGTTGATGATCAGCGTCGCCGGGTTGTTGGTCCCCGTCACGCTTCCATGCCATGCCAAAAAGTAATTCCCCGGTTGAGGTACTGCCGCGAGCTGGGCCACCGCGCCAAAGGGGTAAAGCGGCGTTTGCAGACCCAGCACAATGGAGCCGGAGCCGAGGACGCTCGTGCTGATGGGTGTTCCGAAGACAGCTTGCACCGCCTTGTCGGGAGTCATGGTAGCCGTGACAGTTGGATTTGTTCCGCTGGCCTCACCGAGCCACTCAAGGAAGCACCAGCCATTAGAAGACGTGGCTGTGGCCGCAACAAGGGTGTTCGTGACGTAGCCGTTGATTCCGCTATTGGGCGCGGCAGTAAGGCTGACGCTGCCCCCGCCAAGGGTTTTGTCTCCGAAGAATTGTACTGTGATCGGAGCGGCTTCGGCCGAGGCCGTGTAAGCCTGGTTGTAGGCAATGGCGCGGATTGTAGCGGTTCTGGCGAGGGCAAAGGAACCGCCGTAGTGTCTCCGGGTGTAGTCCGGTGCGCTGCCGTCGAGCGTGTAATAGATGTCCGCGTTCGTGCCGTAGTTGCTGCTCATCGTGATCTGGGCAGGGCCAAAGCGGTCAACCGTACCGCCGCCTACGTCAATCCCATCCACCAAAACCACAGGGCTGTTGGTGAGGCGTAGCACCATAGTCGCACTACCCTGGCCCAGTTGGTTGGAGACAGTAACCGAGTACGCGGCGGCTTGGCTCAGGTCAAAACTGGAGACAGCAAGATTGGTTGCGGTCGCGCCGGCAATGGGCACGCCGTTAAATGACCATTGGCAGCTTAATGGGCTTGCAGACGAACCAGCGATACTCAGGTTAGCGCCGCCGCCCTGGGGGACCGAAGTTGTTGCTGGCGATTGCAGCCAGATTGTGGGAACCAGTAACGGAAGAATCGCGATACCTTGGTCTCCCCCAGCCGCAATCGCCACCGCGTTTACCAGCCCGGCAGGCACATTGCATTGGCCTTCAGCATTCCAGCCCCACGCGACTACCGTGCCGTCCGCAGTAAGAGCTACACTGTTTTGGCTCCCCGCCGCAATCGCCACCGCGTTGGCCATCGGCGCGCTGCATTGGCCGTAAACGCATTCCCCCCACCCCACAACCGTACCGTTCCCCTGAAGGGCCAAATTGAAGTAACTGCCGGCGGCAATCTTAACTACGCCACCTAGCCCCGCAGGCACGTTGTTCCAGCCGTAAACCGTGTCGCCCCAACCAACCACCGTACCGTTCGCTGTCAGAGCTAAACTGAAGTTGTCCCCTGCCGAAATCGCCACCACCCCACTCAGCCCCGCAGGCATACTGCATTGGTCCCAAGAGTTGTCTCCCCAAGCGACAACCGTGCCGTCGTTTTTGAGTGCCAGACTGTGGGTGCTTCCCGCTGCGATTGCCACCACTCCATCCAGCCCCGGCGGCACATCGCATTGGCCATAAAGGTCGTTACCCAAGGCAACCACCGTGCCGTCTGCCATCAACGCCAAGTAGTGATTGGCACCAGCCGCTATTGATACCACGTTGCTTACGCTACTTGGCACTGCCACGGGAGGATAACTTGTGCCACCATTCCAGTAGAGACCTCAAGCCACCACTCCCATATAGGCGCTGGCTCTGATCAAAGAGGCACCGAGCAGGCAAAGCGAGAAGATAATTGCTTTCCGCCGTCCAGGAATCGGGTTCGGCCCACTGCGTCCGCTGCCAAGAACGTCTCGCGCAAGGTTCCCAGCACGTTCGAGTGTGAGACAGCATGTGCGCTGTGCCAGCGAGCCTGCGATGACGTGTACGGGGCATTGCTGGCGCAATCATATCGCAACTTCACCCCACGCCTGCCCGAGCGCAAGCACCAAGCGCGGTTCGGTCAGTCCGGCCCGAGTTTCCAGAAACCGACCTTGCATAAAACACCGGTCATATCGCCAGGCGGGCGAGCGCGGGCGGCGCAGTGGCCGCATGAAACGAGCACCGCCTGCGCGCACCATTGCGAATTTTACTGCAACTCGGCACACTTTGGCTCATTCTTGAAGGACTCGGGAAGTTTCTAATGGCAGACGAATCAAAAAAGCTTCCAGTCGGTCAGCAGGTGTCCCTGCCGGGGCACTTCGACGTGCCGGTTGTCCTGGAAGCGGCGCGCCCGCTCGCCAAAGGGTTCGAGTGCCGCGTCCGGCTGCCCAACGGCACGCTTGAGGAGGCCGTGATTTCGCCAGAGGAAGCATCCACGCTCGCGGGCACCGCGCCAACTGCCGACACCAAAACGCCTCTCGTCAACGCCGATCAGCTTCGCCTTTTGGTCGAGTCCGCCCGCATCCGGCTCGCCTACGCCCACGACCGCCAGTTTGCCGTCAGCCTCTCCGGCATCCGCACGCTCCCGCACCAGATTGAAGCGGTGTACATGAAGATGCTGCCGCAACCCCGGCTGCGCTTCCTGCTCGCTGACGACCCCGGCGCGGGCAAGACGATCATGGCCGGCCTGCTCATCAAAGAACTAAAGCTCCGCGAAGCCATCGAGCGCGTCCTCATCCTTTGCCCATCGCCGCTCACGATCCAATGGCAGGACGAAATGCTCCGCTGGTTCGGTGAACAGTTCGAGCCGATTGATTCGGCCCGCGACAAACAGAGTCTCATCAACGCTTGGGCCAAGGAGAATCAGGTCATCGCCTCCATTGACTACGCCAAACAGGACGATGGGGCGTTCGTGTCTTGCCCGCGCTATCCGTGCTTCACGCATCCGACCCGATGCAGCTCTATAGCCGCTCTGCTCAACGCTTTTTTGAGGAGCACTTCCAGTGCTTCATCGGGGATCAGAACTTATCCAGTCCGACGGCGGAGGAACTCGAAAGGGCACGAGAGCGTGCTCAGGCTCGGAGCGCGTTTCTCATCGCGGGGGAGGGCGGCTAAGCGCCGAGAAGGAAAGGAAGTGAATGGCAGCGAAACGGAAAAAGAAAGTTCAAGACCAGCGCATCATTGCCAACATGGGTCTGTTCTGGAGCAGGGGCCAGGTGCGCTGGAAAGGCAACGCCGGGATTGGACCGGCCCGCGTCGCGGGGGTGCGTGCCGTCGCCAAAAAGAGGGGGGAAGTGGATTTCTGGAAACAAACTGGCATTTACAGTCTCTACGATGCCAACTATCGCTTGGTTTATGTGGGTCAGGCGGGATTGAGCGACAAAACCTGCATCGGGACTCGTCTCAAGCAGCACATCAAAGATGCCCTTGCTGGGCGGTGGGAAATGTTCTCGTGGTTCGGTCTGCAAAGTGTCAACAAAACCACGAACGAATTGCGGAAACGCTCGAAGATTAACATCTCCGCGCGCAATCAGTTGGCGAATGTTCTCGAAGGCATCATCATCGAAGTCGCAGAACCGCCCCTAAACAGTCAGAGCGGTCGGTTTGGTCGCCGTGTTGAACGCTATCTACAATTCGACGATAGCGTTGACCACGCCGCTCAGGCCCATGAGAAAACCCTCACCCTCATCAATAACCTCGACGCAAAACTGGACGATACCAGAAGGCGTCTCACAAAACACACGCAGCAGGCTACAGCCCGGCTCGACAAAAAAGTTACCAAGGCACGAAGACAATTGTCCAAAGCAATTAAGATGATTTCAAAATGAGCCACGACGACAAACGCCTTATTGAAGATTACTTGCCCATCGTGGCAATCAGCGCCGAGGCGTCGCGGGAGAAATCTGTTCGCAAAGGGCACATTTCAACTCTGCATCTCTGGTGGGCGCGGCGTCCGCTCGTCGCTTGCCGCGCCGCCGTCTATGGCGCGCTCGTACCCCCGTCGCAGTTTGTGCCCAACGGCGGCACCGATGCGCAGAAGAAAAGTCTTGGCCGCGCCCATGCCGCCAAATTCATCAAACGCCTCTGCCAATATCCCAGCGATTCCAAGCCGGATCAGAAAGCGGACATCGAACGCGCCGTCAAAGAAGCGCAGCAACACATTCTCAAAGCGCACGCCGACCGGCTCACCCGCGAAACGGGCAAAGCCGTCTCGGTTGATGACATTCTGGCGGGGCACGCGCCGCGTCCGCGCGTGCTCGACATGTTTGCCGGCGGCGGCGCGATTCCGTTGGAAGCCTTGCGGCTCGGCTGCGAAGCCTACGCCCTCGACCTCAATCCCGTCGCGCACATTATTCAGCTTTGCACGCTCGTTTATCCGCAGAAATTCGGGAAGCCCGACCCCGATGCGCGCGGTATGACTGGGCCAAAGAACGACAAAGGTGAAACCACCTGGGGCGGCCTGGCCGACGAAGTCCGCTACTGGGGCAACTGGGTGCTGGAAAAAGTTCGCGCCGAGATTGGCGACTTGTATCCGCTCATCCCCGATCCCGAGTTCACGCCGCCGAAGAAGGGCAAAAGTGGCAAGGACGACGATGCCTTCGCCGACCCGCAGCACGTCATGGGTTTTGCTGACGACCCGCAGCAACGGTTGAAAGCGCGAACCGGCTAAGGATTCCCTTCATTTTGGCATCCGTGTCTTCGCGGATGGTCTGCATCTTCTTTTGCTCATCCTCAAAAACGGCTTTGAGCTTCGGCCTCTGCTCGGCGGTCAGATTGAGTTGGGTGGTCATGCTCTCCAAGCGCTGCTCGGGGGACTGATACATCCGCATCATCATCCTCTTCTTCGGTGCATTCGTGCCCGCGTCCTGTGCGATGGCCATGCTGCCAGCCACCAAGGTGCCTAGCGCCACGGCCACAATTAAACTAAGTTTCTTCATTTTCTATGGTCCTGTGTGTTGTGTTGGTTTGTTTTCGCCCGCCGCATTACCCACTGGCGGACCGTTCATTTATTACAATAGGAGAACACCGGGCAAGCAAATTGGTTACACCGAAGTCGCCACAACCAGCCTCAATGCTCCTGATTTCTATAATAACCGCTGCCAGATCAAGAAAACCCCCAGGATTGCCCCACAACCGACCGATCCCCATTCCGCTACCTCATCCCCTCCAGCTCATCAAAACCGCTCCCAGGTACTTTCCACAGTTCAAAACCTGTACCGCCAAGATGAGCTAGCTCCTACTGGGCGACTTTGACGCATTTTAACTGGGTCTGGTCCCGCAGAAGGAGTCTGCCATCGGCAAGGGCCATGGGTGCCCAGTTTTGGTTTCTGCCTCCGACTTTGGAAGCCATGTCATTTTCTGAGCCTGCTGCCCCTTCGGGAAACAACTCTGCTGATGCGAGCGGTTTGCATTCAGAGGGATTGGGCTCTGCGAGATATAACGACCTTGCACCGTCAGAAGCCAGGAGCAGCCCGTCAGCCAAGATCATACTGCCTTTATTGAAGTCTGGTGAGCGTTTGGTCTTCCACATGATCTGGCCATCCAAGCTCATACAGACCATGCCGTCACGGCGGTCACTCGTCCCGTACTCACCGTAGAAATAGCCTTTGTACAAGACCGGTGGCTTTGTTTGATCCCCGAATTGCTTGGTTGTAAACAACTCAATCGTGCCGTAGCTGCCATCTGCCTGCTTTTCGACCTTTAGCATCGTCGCGCCGAGCTCGTAGCCACCAACGATAAGGACTCTATTGTCACCGGCATCAACGGGACTCGGCACCGCGACGTGACAATGCCAGTTCGTGTATTGCCAAAGGATCCTTCCTGTGAGCGGCTCTATGCCGACGATGTTGCCCATTTTAGTTTCACCGCCTCCGCCACCCATGAGAGGGTTAGTAGATGGCGTGACCATGACCACATGGTCTTTTCCGTCCACCTTCACGAGGGCGGGGCTTACATACCCGACAAGACCAAGAGCCGGTGTTGTCCATTTAACCTTTCCTGTGAGCTTTTCGTAGGCCACAACACCTGCTTTGGGGGCCTGCGATGCCACGATCAGCAAATCGCCGTAAATGAGAGGATTCTGGGTTATTGCCCACATCGGGAATCGGGCTGGAGCCCCGGCTGCTCCCCTTTGTCCGGCTCCATCCGGAGAGCTGCCGCAGGGTGTTCCTCCCGGTTTGTGTGTTTTAATGTCCATGCAGTAAAGGTCGCCGTTGTGACCGCATGAGTAAACATCGTTGCCGTCCACAGCGGGAACGCTTCGGGAGCCGGGGAACATGACGGTTCCCGGAGCGTCATAGGCAAAGTTCCAAAGCTCTTTACCGGTGGAGAGGTCGAAGCAGCGGATATTGTCGCCCACCTTGTCGTCCCTGTCCAGCAAGTAAACCTTGCCGTCCTTGACTACCGGCCCGCCATAGCCTCTGCCAACTGAGGCAGTCCAGAGAACCTCAGGACCGTTCGTGGACCAGTTGCGCAAAAGGCCTTTCTGGGGCGAGTAACTGTTCCTGGTGGGCCCGAGATACTGGGGCCAATCATCCGCAGCGGCGCAAAACAGAAGCACTCCGAAGGCAATAATGCCGACGACCGGTTTTGCAAAAGGAATAAGTTCCTTGGTCTTCATGAGGTGATACTAGTGTAGTGTTCATTAAATAGGTGGACAGAAGTAAGCTTTTGGTGCAATCTGGCTGGCATGGCAAGACCTGTACGCGGTTTGGACATGGATTCTGATCAACGGAAAGAACTTGAATCATTGGTCC
>Ga0326727_10015465_pt1 | contig 16370 bp, 17 predicted proteins | sample MB2enrmetagenome_FD_207643 | JGI IMG/M metagenome (GOLD analysis project Ga0326727, IMG submission 207643) | Lab enriched peat soil microbial communities from McLean, Ithaca, NY, United States - MB29MY | ecosystem: Environmental > Terrestrial > Soil > Wetlands > Peat | place: USA: New York...
GGCGGTGAGACGAAGCCCCTCCATCTCGTCGACATGGCCCTGCGTCAGCGGCAGCAGCCCGGTGGTCCATGCCTGATCCAGCACCGGCTGCATGACGAAGAAGGTCAGGAACAGCGCCAGGCCGATCAGCACCATGTTCGGCGGCGTGCTCTGGGTCGCCAGCGCGCTGCGCAACAGCGACAGCACGATGACGATGCGGGTGAACGCGGTCATCATCACCATCAGCGATGGCGCCAGCGACAGCACGGTGACCAGCGCGGTGATCTGCACCAGCCTGCCGGTGGCGCCGGCCTGCCCCGCGGCACCCATGTCGAGGCTGATCGACTGTGCCTGCGCGTGGGTCGGCAGCAGCAGGATTGCCGCCAGCAACAGGATTGCCGGCAGCAGGATCGCCGACAGCAGGGTCGCCGGGCTTGTCGGACCGCTCGCGAAACGCTTCATTCCGGCTTCCCGGGATCGGCAATCCAGCCGACCACGACATCCTGTGCGCCGCCGGTCAGCAGCAACACTGTGCGGTCGTCGCAACGTACCAGCGTCAGCCGCCGTCGCGCATCGAGCGCAAGCGCGTCCTGCACCACCAGCCGCCGCCCGCCGGTCACCCGCGGCGCCAACCCGCCCCACCGCGCGGCGCGCCCCGCGAGCAACACCAGCGCGACGACCGCCGCCAGCGCGGCCAGTGCGGTCAGGATGGAGATCACCGATGAGCCCATGGCGCGGCGTCAGTCCCGCAAACGCGCATACGGCGTATCGGGCCACGGCCGCTGGTGCGGGGACGCGTCGCGCGCATGCACCATGGCGATCGAGAGCGCGTCGAGCCGCGCCAGCACCGCAACCAGATCATTCCGCATCGAGCGTCCCTCGGCTGGCGCAAGGTCGAGTGCCTTGGCGCACAACAGGCCGACCTGGTCCTCCAACCCGGACAGATCGAGGTCGCGCCCCGCCTCGATCAGGCCGCGCGCGACGCCCAGCGTCTGCGTCACACCATCGGCGAAGGCCCGCAGCTCATGCAGCGCGGGGGAGATGTGGGTGGAGGGCATCGGCGCGATTAGCGCAGCAAGAGGTTACCAAACCCTTTGCGCGCGGCGATTAACCTATGATTCACCCCGAGGGGGCTAAAGTGCCGCATGGACCCGATGCAACTGCCCCTTTTCGACCTGGCGCAACAGCGTCTTGCGTGGACCGATAAACGCCAGGAGGTGTTGGCGCAGAACATCGCCAACGTGAATACGCCCGGCTGGCAGTCGAAGGATGTGCAGCCGTTTTCCCAGTTCCTCGGTGGCACCGCGGGGCCCGGCCTGACACGCACCGATCCGCAGCATCTGGCCGGAACCCAGGATACCGCGCAGGCCTCGCTGCTGACCGAGCCATCGGCCCTGCGCCAACCCGATGGAAACGCCGTCTCGCTGGACGACCAGCTCACCAAGGTGGCCGACACCGCGACGGCCCAGGAGATCGCCACCACGCTCTACAAGAAGTACCTCAGCATGTTCAGCTTCGCGTTCGGCTACGGCCAATAGGACCGCACCCGGTCGCACGTCTCAAACCCGAGTCGCACGGCGCGAGGCCCGCGCCTTAATCCCGGCGTTGCTCATCCAGCGTCGGACACCCAATGGAAGGTCCCATGGATCTCGACAAGGCAATGACCATCTCGGCGCGCGGCATGGATGTCGAGACGACACGGCTGCGCATCATCGCGGAGAACCTGGCGAACCAGGACAGCACCGGCTCGACGCCCGGCGCCGATGCCTATCGGCGCAAGACCATCACGTTCGAGAACAGCATGGACCGGGCGCTTGGCGTCACGACGGTGCGGGTGAAACGCATCGGCACCGACACGAGCGCGCAGCAGTTGCGCTACGATCCATCGAACCCGGCGGCCAACACGGACGGCTACGTCAAGCAGTCGAACGTCAACAGCTTCGTCGAGGTGATGGACATGCGTGAGGCGGAGCGCAGCTACAGCGCCAACCTGTCGGTCATGCAGGCAACGCGCGGCATGCTGACGCGCACCATAGGGCTGCTGAAATGAGCGACCTCCAGACGATCACGGTGCGGCCGTCGGCCGCGGCGGCCGCCTACGCGCGGGTCGATAGTGGTGCGCAGGGAGCGGGTGACGCCGGCACCGGCGATTTCGGCGCCACGCTGCAGCAGGCGTTGCAAGGTGCGGTCGATGCGGGCCATGCGGCGGACGCCAAGGCGATGGGCGCGCTGAACGGCACCGGCAACCTGACCGATGTGGTGACGGCGGTGGCACGAGCCCAGCTCGCGCTGCAATCGGCGACCGCGATCCGCGACCGTGTGGTGCAGGCCTATCAGGACATCATGAAAATGCCGATCTGATGACGGAATGGGGTGGCGCGAAGAAAGCAAGAAATATTTTGCCGCAGATGAACGCGGATGAACGCGGATGAGAAAGTCACCCATAGATTTGTTATCCGCATTCAACTGCGTTTATTCGCGGCCGAAACGCCCTCGCCGCATCACGCACCGGCATAAGCAGCAAGCCGGGAGAGCCAGCGAAAGCACCGACAAGCAAGCCATGGCACTTCGCGTGGCGTGTGCCGCGGCACCTGACGGTGACAATGTCGCGCCGGTGTTTGGTCGGGGGCAGGTGTTTGGTCGGGGGCAGGTGTTCGGTCGGGCGCAGGTATTTGGTTGGGCGCCGGTATTTGGTCGGACCCAGGTGTTTGGCCGGCTGGTGGGCGCGGCGCAGAGATGCTTGCTTATCGGCGTTGAATTCCTGTTGGCTGGCCGCCGGTCAGCCGCGCCGCAGCCCATCCCAGTTTATTCCCCTTCGACAACAGAACTGCGCGCCCGTGCCCCGGGGTTGCAATTCCGAAGGCCGGCCCGATGAACGACGCGGACGTCGGCTATCTGTTGCGCGACGCCATGCTGGTGATGCTGAAACTGAGCGGGCCGCCGTTGCTGGTGGCGCTCGTGGTCGGGCTGCTCATCTCGCTGTTCCAGGCGGTGACGCAAATCCATGAGGCGACCCTCGCCTTCGTCCCGAAAGCCCTCGCCCTCGGCATCGCGCTGCTGCTGCTGGGGCCGTTCATGCTCGCGACCCTCAGCGGCTACGCGCACATGTTGTTCGACCGGATCATCGTGATAGGTGGCACGTGACGCGCCGCGTTCCGGGCGGCAGGTGGGCCATTAGCGTGTTCGGTGGCAGGTGAACCTCAGCCTTGCGACCCTGCCGGACTGGGCGTTTGCCTTCGTGCTGGTGCTCGGGCGCATCGGCGCGGCACTGACGCTGTTGCCCGGGCTGGGCGAGGCGTCGCCGCCGGCGATGCTGCGTGCGGGTCTCGCGATCGGCATCACCGCGCTGCTGCTGCCGGGCATCGCACCGCTGGTGCCGCAGATGCCGGGCGGTATCGCCGAGGCGGCCGGCATGGTCGCCGCCGAGGTGGTCACCGGGCTGTGGCTCGGCTGGCTGGCGCGGCTGCTGACGTTGGCGTTGCCGATTGCCGGTCAATTCATTGCCTACATGCTGGGCGTGTCGAACGTGCTTGTCACCGACCCGGAGCTGGGCTCGCAGAGCAGCGCGCTGGAACAGCTTTTCTCGCTGGCCGCGCCGTTGGCGTTGCTGGTCTCCGGCCTCTACGTGCTGCCGCTGGCGGCGCTGGCCGGCAGCTACGATCTGATCAAGCCGGGCGCGCTGCTGCCGGCAGGGGATGGCGCCATGGTGGCGGTGCGGGCGGTCGGCGAGAGCTTCGCGCTGGCGCTGAAGCTTGCCTCGCCTTTCGTACTCGCGGCGATCGTCTGGCATGTGGTCATCGGGCTGCTGGCCCGGCTGGTGCCGAACGTGCAGGTGTATTTCGTGTCGCTGCCGGGACAGATTCTCGGTGGGTTGGTGTTGCTCGCTGCGCTGTCGGGCGTGCTGTTTGCCACCTGGATGGATGCGATCGGCGCCGGGTTCGGCCGCCTGCCCGGCCTGCCGTAATGTTTTCGCCCGATCGCGCGGCATGACCAACCGGCACCGCCGATCCGTCTCGAGCCGGGCGAGCTGACCGCCGATGGCAACCTTCGAGGGCAGCCAGGGAGACCGCACGCAAGCGGCCACGCCGCGTCGGTTGCAGCGGGCGCGCGAGGAAGGCCAGGCGCCGATCTCGCGCGAACTCGCCAGCCTCGCCGGTTTGGCGGGTGCATCGATCGCGCTGCTGCTGTTCGCCCCAGCGGCGGCGGCCGATCTGACGCGGCACCTGATGGTGTTCTTTGCCCAGGCCGCTGCGTTGGATCTGAGCAACGGCATCGGCGGCCCGATGCGCCTCGCCATCGATGCCGCGATCGCCGCCGCGGCACCGATCGCACTGGGCTCGATGCTTGCGGCGATCGTCACCGTGCTGGCGCAGACCGGAATGCTGCTGAACTTCAGTGCGCTGCGGCCGGATTTCAGCCGCGTCAGCCCGATGGCCGGCCTGAAGCGCGTGTTTGGCGCCAACGGCATGGTCGAGGCGGCGAAATCCTGCGCCAAGATCGTGGTGATCGTGCTCATCGCCTGGCGCTTTCTGGCCGGCGACCTTGCCGCCATGCTGGCCTCGCCGTTCGCCGACGTCGCCACCCTCGCCGCGCGGTGCGCTCGCCCGATCACGCATATGCTGATCGCGGTGCTGCTGGCGCAGACCGTGCTCGCGGCGGTTGACCTGATCTGGGTGCGGCTGCGCCATACACGCGGCTTGCGCATGAGTTTCCAGGATATCCGCGATGAGCAAAAGGAGACCGACGGCGATCCCAAGGTGAAGATGCGGTTTCGCCAGTTGCGCATGAAGCGGGCGCGCAAGCGGATGCTTGCGGCGGTGCCGAAGGCGACCGTGGTGATTGTCAACCCGACGCATTACGCCGTTGCCTTGGTATACGATCGGGCGAGGAATGCGGCACCGCGGGTGGTGGCGCGCGGGATCGACTCGTTGGCGTTGCGCATCCGCGAGGTGGCGGAGGCGAACCGCGTGCCGGTGGTCACCAATCCGCCGCTCGCCCGTGCGTTGCACCGCGTGGAGCTCGACACCGACATCCCGGCCGAGCACTACAAGGCGGTGGCCGAGATCATCGCCTATGTCTGGCGCCTGAGCCGGTCGGCTGCGCGACCGGGGCCTCGGCTGTGAGGGGCCCGGTCGGGAAGGTGGGTTGGCTCGACGTCGCGCGGTGGCGCGGGCGATTCGCAACTTTGGGTTGTTGGCGCCGTGGGTCCTTGCGGCGAATCGGCGGGGCTTGCATGAGTGCGATGCTTGCGGAGGATCCACGCCTTGCTGGGTTGGGGGGCCGGGTCGATTCCGGTCCGCGGCGATGCCGAATGGGACCTCAAGAGCGGAGATCGACCGCGGCAGATTTGGCTTTTTTCGCAAGATCTTACATGATGTCAGGGTGGCGCGATCCCGAGCTTTGGCTGGTGGGTGTGTGATCGAGATGCCCGAACGCGGCTGGGCTGACGCGGCGACCACGCCGCATGCTTAATCGTTCGCTTATTGTTCTTGCCAGACTCGGAAGAATAAGAACATATATCAAACACTTGGTTAATATGCAGCCGCGGAAGGGGTTTGGCGCTATGATCGCTTGCTTCAGACACAAACAGGATGCACAATCTATAGGAGCGTCCCGTGAGTAAAACAAAACTTTCGGTTGTAGACACCCGCGCCACAGTTGATCCGCGCAGCACAGCAAGTACGCGCAACACAGGGGAAGGCACGATGGAGAGAAACAAGGCGCTGGACGCCGCCATGGCGCAGATCGAGCGTGCCTTCGGCAAGGGCTCGATCATGCGCATGGGCCAACGGGCCGGCGATGAGCAGATCGAGGTGATTCCGTCGGGGTCGCTCGGGCTCGACCTGGCGCTGGGCATCGGCGGGTTGCCGCGCGGGCGGATCATGGAGATCTACGGGCCGGAAAGCTCGGGGAAGACCACGCTGGCGCTGCACGCCATCGCCGAAGCGCAGAAGCGCGGCGGCACCTGTGCGTTCATCGACGCCGAGCATGCGCTGGACCCGACCTATGCGCGCAAACTCGGGGTGGATGTCGACAACCTGCTGATCAGCCAGCCGGACGCCGGCGAGCAGGCGCTGGAGATTTGCGACACGCTGGTGCGGTCGGGCGCGGTGGACTGCGTGGTGATCGACAGCGTCGCCGCGCTGGTGCCGCGGGCCGAGCTCGAAGGTGAGATGGGCGACAGCCACATGGGCCTGCACGCGCGTCTGATGAGCCAGGCGCTGCGCAAGCTGACCGGCAGCGTCGCGCGCAGCAACACGATGCTGATCTTCCTCAACCAGATCCGCATGAAGATCGGCGTGATGTTCGGCAACCCGGAGACCACCACCGGGGGCAACGCGCTGAAGTTCTATGCCTCGTTGCGGATGGAGATCCGGCGCATCGGCCAGATCAAGGACCGCGAGGAGGTGGTGGGCAACCAGACACGGGTGAAGGTGGTGAAGAACAAGCTGGCGCCGCCGTTCCGCCAGGTTGAGTTCGACATCATGTATGGCGAGGGCATCAGCAAGGTCGGCGAACTGATCGACCTGGGCGTGAAGGCCGGCGTGGTGGAGAAGTCGGGCGCGTGGTTCAGCTATGACAGCCAGCGGATCGGCCAGGGGCGGGAGAATGCCAAGCAGTTCCTGCGCGACCACAAGGAGATGGCCGACGCGATCGAGGTGAAGGTGCGCGAGCAGTCCGGTGTGGTGTCGAATCTGATGCTGGCGATGCCGGACGATGGGGAGGAAGCGCAGGCGGCGGAGTAATCCGCCGGGCGTCCCCTCGAGGGAGGGGGAGGGGTTTGGGAGGGGTAGGGGTTTGGGCCGGGGACGCAGCTAAGTTCCGAGCGGCACGGAGTGCTCCAACCCGCTCCCTCGTGGCGGTAAGGCCCTCACCCGGCGCGCCACGCGCTCCGACCTCTCCCAAGGGGAGAGGTAAACGTTGGTCGTCTGACGCTCAATCCCCGCTCATCGCGCGATCCAGATCCCCATACAGATCCTCCACATCTTCAATCCCCACCGACAGCCGCAGCAGGTCCAGCGGGCACGGCGACCCTGGCCCTTCGATCGACCCGCGATGCTCGATCAGACTTTCCACGCCACCCAACGAGGTCGCCCGCTTCCACAACGCCGTCCGCGCCGCGGCGGCAATCGCCGCGGTCTCCCCACCGCGCAGCCGGATCGACAGCATCCCGCCGAACCCGCCCTGCATCTGCCGTGCGGCGATCGCATGACCCGGATGCCTCGGCAGGCCGGGATACAGCACCTCGGCCACCGCCGCATGATTCGACAGCCGCACCGCCAGCTCCATCGCGCTGGCACACGCCGCCGGCACCCGCAGCGCCAACGTGCGCATGCCGCGGATCAGCAGGAACGCCTCCAGCGGCCCCAGGAGCTGCCCTCGCATCGCCCGCCCGCGTTTGATCCGGTCCCAGAACGCATCCTCATGCGCACACGCCAGCGCACCCGCGACCACGTCGGAGTGGCCATTCAGGTATTTCGTCGCGCTGTGCATCACGATATCCACGCCCAACGCCAGCGGCCGCGTCAGCAGCGGTGTGGCGCTGGTGGAATCCACCGCCAGACGCGCGCCTGCCGCATGCGCGATCTCCGCCGCCGCGCGAATGTCGGTGATCGTCCACAGCGGATTGGCCGGCGTCTCCAGCCACACCAGCTTGGTCTCACCCGGTCGGACCGCCGCCCGCAGCGCCGCCAGGTCCGAGGTGTCGACGATGTCGACGCGCAGCCCCCACTCGATCGCATCGGTGATCAGCCAGTTGCGCAGCCCCCAATACATGACGCTCGGCGCCACCACGTGATCGCCCGGCTTCAGCGCCAGGAATACCGCGGTTGCGGCCGACATGCCGGACCCGAGCAGCAGCGCCGCCGGCGCCTGCTCGAACGCCGCGATGATCGCCTCGGCCTCGCGCACCGTTGCGTTGTCGGCTCGGCCATAGACGTGGCCGCGGCGATACTGGTTGTCCGGATCGCGCAGGAAGGTGGTGGTCACATGGATCGGCGGCACCAGCCCGCCGGTCGCGTCATCGATGTGTCCCAACGCCTGTGCGGCGAGGGTGCGGGGCGCATAAGCGCGGGGAGCGGACATTGCGAGGCCCTTGCAGTCTGCGTCCGCTCTAAGGAGCCCCGCGCAGTATGGCAATGCCGGGGGCAAGCCGTTCAGCGCTCCCCGCACGGATCCGAGCGTGCGCTCCATATGATGGCCAAGACCGCCGCGCTGCGCATCAGATCAATGGTGGTGCGCGCAGGCGAGGTGGCAGGCGTAAACTATTTGGATAGCCCCCCGGACCGCGCCAGCCGTTCCGCCAGCCGCATGAAAACCGGGATCGCCCCCGCCAGGTCCGCCATCCGCACGCTCTCCGTCGGCGTGTGTGCCTGCGCCATATCCCCCGGCCCGAGCACCACGCACGGCGCCAGCGCCTGCAGCTCCGAGGCGTCCGTCCCATACGGTGCCGTCCGCGGCGCCACTCCGACCGTCTCGGCACACAGCAGCACCAACGGATGATCCACCGGCAGCTCCGGCGGAGAGCCCTCGCGCGTCTCGGTCACCACCACCCCCGTGCGCGCCGCCGCCTCCGCCACTGCGGTCAGCACCGGCGCCGGATCCAGCTTCGCCGAATAGCGGAACTTGATCCGCGCCGTCGCCACCGGCACCGTAACGTTCACCGCCGCCCCATGGTTGTCGAGCACCATGTTGAAGTCGCTGAACACCGGATCGTAGTCGCCATCCTGCAGCGCCGGATCGGTCCGCAGCCGTTCATATATCGCTTTCATCTCGACCAGGAACGGCACCAGCACCCAGTTGGCATTCAGCCCCCGCCCCGAGGCGCTGTGTGCCTGCACCCCCTGGGCGACGCAGGTGAACGCGATATGGCTGCGATGGCCGCGCACCGGGATCATCCCCGTCGGCTCCACCACCACGATCAGGTCAGGTTTCGCCGCGCGGACCAGCGCCGAGTGCTGCACGATATGCCGCGCGCCCGCCTTGGTGGTCTCCTCATCCGTGGTGATCAGCAGCGTGACCGGCACGCTGGCCGGCAACGCCCGTGCCGCCAGGATTGCCGCGGCGACCGGGCCTTTCATGTCGGTGGACCCCAACCCATGCAGCGTGCCATCCGCATCGGTGCGGCCCGACCACGGGTCCTCCTGCCAGCCGGTATCCGGCACTGTGTCCATATGGCCGGAGAACGCGATGCCCGCGGAACCACTCCCACCGGCCCCGCCCCGCCGCGCCACCAGCACCCGCTTGGCCACACCGGCGGCGTCCAGGTAATCCAGCCGCTCGACCTCGAAGTCGCGCAGCTCGGCCTCGACCCGTTCGGCGATCGGTACGTTGGAGATGAAACTGCGGCTGTCGATGGCGACAAGATCGCGGGTGAGGGCGGCCAAGGCGGCGAGATGATCAGTCATGCCCGGACCTTAGCCCGCTCGGGGCAGGCACGTAACCCACGGATGCGTGCGCGCTGGACAGTAAGTGGGTGAATCACGACCAGGGCGATCACATTTGAAGTTCGCGGTATCCGCGTAGCGCCAACGCGCCCGGAGCTCCAGAGCACCCGCTGAAGCAGACCGACGAGACTACATCCCGCTCCGCCGCCGCTCGTCGCCTTCCATCATTTCGCGGATGATCCGCTGTGCGGCCGGTTTGGGGGCTTCGCTGCCCGCAATGATCGAGCGGCCGACCACCAGGTAGTCGGCCCCCTTCGCGATGGCTTCGGCTGGCGTGGCCAGGCGCTTATGGTCGTGCGTCGGCTCCCCTGCCGACCTTACGCCGGGGGTGGCAATAAGCAGCGACGAAGCGCCCGCTATGCGCCGGATGTTGTCCGGGTCGTCATGCGCCGATGCAATGATGCCGTCGCAGCCATGCTTGATCGCTTCGGTGACGCGCAGTTGGATAAGTTCCTGCGCACTGCACGCGTAGCCCATGGCCTTCAGATCGTCGGTGCTCAGACTGGTCAGGACGGTGATCGCGAATATCTTGATATCGCCGCCGCTGTCGCGCTTGCCTTTGACTGCCGACCTGATGATCTGGGCATCGCCATGGACGGTCACGAAGCTCACGCCGCGATCCGCGGCTCGCTTCACGCCCTCCTCGACCGTCTGCCCGATATCGAACATCTTGGCATCCAGGAAGATGCGCTTGTTCGCCTCGATAAGACGCTTGATGAGGCCGTCAACACCTTCCGCGAAGGCCAGCCAAAGGCCGATCTTGAAGAACGAGACGGTGCCGTCCAGATCCGCGACGATCTTGTCCGCCGCGCCGATCGTCGGGACGTCCAGCGCAACAATGAGCCGTTCCGCCATGTCCCCGGGCAAGCCTCGCGGGTTGCCCGGTTGGCGTGGCGGTATTCCATCCGGCATAGGTGTCTCCCCGGCGCCCATCGCATCAGCCCCCACCAGCATGTGGCGGGAGAGACGTGTCATGGGCACCACATCCACGTGCCGTCAGAGGATCGACACGCCTGATTCGCGTCAAGCCATATTTGGGGCCTGAAGGACTTTTGTTCATAGCGTCGCATCTTCCCCGTAAGTTGTTGATACGAGTGGTGCGGAAGGGAGTGGGAGTTTCTAGGGCGTAGGATCGGGGACCGCAATTGCTGGTCGGCAAATGTGATCTGCTCGGGCGGCGACCGTCGCGTGGTCCCGACATCAACCCGCCGGTTATCGGCTGTCGCCGCCTGGACCTGCTCGTTTCAAGCGATGTTCGAGCGTTCGCCTGGCTTTGCCGGTAATACCAGGTAGCGGAAAGATTGACTCTCGGGTCGTTCGCTCCTGCCGCTCGGCCCGGCGATGACGACCCTGATGTTTCGCGCGGTACGTCAACCTTTCCGCTACCGGGCATAAGCCGCCGCAGCAATTCTCATTGTGGCGTGACTCGTTTCATAATCGTCATGGACTGGCTCGACCCGGCCATCCTCTTGCGGCCCATGGCACGCTTGGTGGCCGCAGCACGAAGAGGATGGCCGGGTCGAGCCAGGCCATGACGCTGAGGAGGCAAGCACGTCTCGTCCATGATAAGAATTGCAGAAGCATCTTGGCGGTTCTTTCGGCGCCGGCCCCTTCCCCGCCGGGATCACAAACCACAACCGCCGCGCTTATAGCCGCTTTACACCCCCGCCCCGCCTTCCCGATCGCGACCTTACGCACCCGGGACAATCTTGCGCCACCATGAACGCCTATCCGATCATCGCCGAAGCCGCCTGGGTCCGCCTCGCCATCGTCGGCCTCGACATCCTCGCCGTGGCGGCGACCGTTCGTTTCTGCGGCCTCCTTGGGGCCTGGTGGCGCACCCATCACCCACCCGGGCCGTCGTTCGCACCCGGCCGCCTCACGCCGCGAAGCCGCCCCCGTCGATAGACCCGCCGTCGCCACAAGCCGCCCAGCACCCCAGTCTTTATGCGCCCCTTACACCCCGGGCACGATTTCCTGATCCAAATCAATCGCCTCAGTCGCTATGAGGCGCACCCTCCCACCCGCGTATGACCACAGGGGCCATCCCGATGCTCGATCTCGGCTTCCTCCTGATCGGCGCCGTCTTCCTCGGCGCCTGCATCCTATACGCCTACGCCTGCGACCGGCTCTGAAAGGCACCACGCTCATGACACTCGACTATTGGCTTGGCGCGATTGTCACGGTTGGCCTGCTGGCCTACCTGGTCTTCGCGCTGGTCCGGCCTGAGAAATTCTGAGGAGCCGGCGCACATGACCCTCAACGGTTGGATCCAGATCCTGCTGTTCTGCCTGGTGATCGTCGCGATCACCAAGCCGTTCGGCGGCTACATGACAAGGGTGTTCGCCGGCGAGCGTACCCCGCTCACCCCGGCACTCCGCCCGGTGGAACGCGTCCTGTATCGCCTGTCCGGCGTCGATGAGACCGCCGAGCAGCATTGGCTCAGCTACGCCATCGCCGCGCTGGCGTTCACCTTCGCCGGCTTTGCCACGCTCTACGCGCTGCAGCGGTTGCAGAGCATGCTGCCGTTCAATCCGGCGGGCCAGGACGCGGTGTCGCCTGACCTGGCGTTCAACACCTCGGTCAGCTTCATCACCAACACCAACTGGCAATCCTACGTACCCGAAACGACCATGAGCTACCTGACCCAGATGGCCGGGCTCACGGTGCACAACTTCGTTTCGGCGGCAACCGGCATCGCCATGGCGGTGGCGCTGGTGCGCGGCTTCGCCCGCCGCTCGGCGCGCACGCTGGGTAATTTCTGGGTCGATCTGACCCGCTGCGTGCTTTACATTCTGTTGCCGATCGCCGTCGTGATCGGGCTGGTCTTCGTCTGGCAGGGCATGCCGCAGAACCTTGGCGCCTACACAGATGCCACCACGCTGGAAGGGGCGAAGCAGGTCATCGCGCAAGGGCCCGTCGCGTCGCAGGAGGTGATCAAGATCTTCGGCACCAACGGCGGCGGCTTCTTCAACGCCAACTCGGCCCATCCGTTCGAGAACCCGACGGCGCTGACCAACTTCATTCAGATCGTCTTGATTTTCTCGATTGGCGCGGGCCTGACCAACCTGTTCGGCCGCATGGTCGGCGACCAGCGCCAGGGCTGGGCGATCTTCGCGGTGATGGGCGTGCTGTTCCTGGTCGGGCTGGTCACGGTCTATTCGGTCGAGGCCCAAGGCAATCCCGCCTTCGCCGCCTTCAACGTCGATCAGACAGCCCATTACGAAGACGCAACCGGTGCACAAGCAACCGGTGCCCAGGCCGGCGGCAACATGGAGGGCAAGGAAACCCGCTTCGGCATCGCCGACTCGGCGCTGTTCGCCACCATAACCACCGACACCTCCTGCGGCGCGGTGAACACCATGCACGACAGCCTGCTGCCGCTCGCCGGCCTGGTGCCGATGGCCAACATGATGTTCGGCTGCATCTTCTTCGGCGGCGTCGGCTCCGGCCTGTATGGCATGCTGCTGTTCGTTATCGTATCGATGTTCGTCGCTGGGCTGATGGTCGGCCGCACCCCCGAATACCTCGGCAAGAAGCTCGAGGCCAAGGAGGTGAAAATGGCCATGCTCGCCATCCTGGCGCTGCCGATGTCGATCCTCGGCTTCACCGCGCTCGCCGTGGTGCTGCCGGTGGGCACCGGTGCGATGGCCAATGCCGGCCCGCATGGCTTCAGTGAGGCGCTGTATGCCTACACCTCGGCCACGGCGAACAACGGCAGCGCCTTCGCCGGTCTTTCCGCCAACGTGCCGTTCTGGAACACCACCCTGGGCCTCGCGATGTTCATCGGCCGCTTCATGGTGATGATCCCGATGCTGGCGGCGGCCGGCTCGCTGGTGAAGAAGAAGATCGTTCCGGCATCGGCCGGCACGTTCCCGACCCACAGCCCGCTGTTCGTCGGCCTGGTGATCGGCGTGATCATCATCACCGGCGGCCTGATCTACTTCCCCGCCGTCGCCCTCGGCCCGATCGTCGAGCACTATGCGATGCACGCCGGCACCCTCTACGCGTCAGGCAGCTAGTGCCCCGTGCCTGAAATCCGCTGTCGCATGCAGCGGATTTCGAGACCAGCGGGTCACTGCAAACCAAGAGCACGAGACACATGGATACTCAGACAAGACAGCGCACCGCGTCATCTATCCTGGACCCGGCCATACTATTGCCGGCGATCTGGCAAAGCGCGGTCAAGCTCGATCCGCGCCTGATGATCCGCAACCCGGTGATGTTCGTGGTCGAGATCGTTGCGACCCTCACCACGATCATCTTCGTGCGTGATCTCGCCAGCGGTGGCGCGCATCTCGGATTCACCTTGCAGATCATCTTCTGGCTGTGGCTGACGGTGCTGTTCGCCAACTTCGCCGAGGCGGTGGCCGAGGGCCGCGGCAAGGCGCAGGCGGCCACGCTGCGGCGCGCGCGCACCGAAACGATGGCCAAGGTGCTGGTCTCGCAGAACGCCACAGCGCACCGCGCCGTCGCCGCGTCGGACCTGAAGCAGGGCGACATCGTGTTCGTCGACGCCGGCGACCTGATCCCGAGCGACGGCGAGGTGATCGAGGGCATCGCCTCGGTCGACGAATCCGCCATCACCGGTGAATCCGCGCCGGTGATCCGCGAATCGGGCGGCGATCGTTCCGCCGTCACCGGTGGCACCCGGGTGCTGTCGGACTGGATCAAGGTGCGCATCACCGCCGCCCAGGGCTCGACCTTCCTGGACCGCATGATCGCGCTGGTGGAAGGCGCCGAGCGGCAGAAGACACCGAACGAGATCGCGCTGAACATTCTGCTCGCCGGACTGACGATCATCTTCGTCTTCGCCGTCGCCACCATCCCGAGCTTCGTCCATTACGCCGGCGGCATGGTAACCGTGGTGATCCTGGTGGCGCTGTTCGTGGCCCTGATTCCCACCACGATCGGCGCGCTGCTGTCGGCCATCGGCATCGCGGGGATGGACCGCCTGGTGCGCTTCAACGTCCTCGCGATGTCGGGCCGCGCGGTGGAGGCAGCCGGCGACGTCGACACGCTGCTGCTCGACAAGACCGGAACGATTACGCTGGGCAACCGCCAGGCGACCGATTTCATTCCGCTCACGGGGGTGTCCGTGCAGGACCTGGCCGATGCGGCGCAGCTCGCCTCGCTGTCCGACGAGACGCCCGAGGGCCGTTCCATCGTTGTCCTGGCGAAAGAGAAATACGGCCTGCGCGCGCGCGACATGGCGCCGGCGGACGCGCGCTTCGTGCCGTTCACCGCACAGACGCGCCTGTCGGGCGTCGACTTCGCCGGCAGCTCGATCCGCAAGGGCGCGGTCGATTCGGTGCTGGCCTTCGTCTACGACGATCCGCGTCCGGCGCGTGCCAGGACCGCTGGAGGCGTCGCGGTTGCCACGGCGATACGTCCGGCGGCGGCACAGGAACTCATCGCCAAGGCCGAGGAAATCGCGCGTGCCGGCGCCACGCCGCTGGCGGTGGCGAAGGACGGCAAGCTGCTTGGCCTGATCTATCTGAAGGACATTGTGAAGGGCGGCATCCGCGAGCGCTTCATGGAGCTGCGGCGCATGGGCATCCGCACCGTGATGATCACCGGCGACAACCCGCTGACGGCTGCTGCGATCGCCGCTGAGGCCGGCGTCGACGACTTCCTCGCGCAGGCCACGCCTGAAGCCAAGCTCAAGCTGCTGCGCGACGAGCAGGCGCAAGGCAAGCTGGTGGCGATGTGCGGCGACGGCACCAACGACGCGCCGGCGCTCGCCCAGGCCGATGTCGGGGTCGCAATGAACACCGGCACCATGGCGGCGCGCGAGGCCGGCAACATGGTCGATCTCGACAGCGATCCGACCAAGCTGATTGAGATCGTCGAGATCGGCAAACAGTTGCTGATGACCCGCGGCGCGTTGACCACATTCTCGATCGCCAACGATGTGGCGAAGTACTTCGCCATGATCCCGGCGATGTTTGTTGCGTTCTACCCGCAGTTGAATGCGCTGAACGTGATGCGGCTGGGGACCCCCGAGAGCGCGATCCTGTCGGCGATCATCTTCAATGCGCTGATCATCGTCGTGCTGATCCCGCTGGCGCTGAAGGGCGTCGCCTACAAACCGATCGGTGCCGCGGCGATCCTGCGGCGCAACCTGCTGATCTATGGCCTTGGCGGCATCGCGGCCCCGTTCGTCGGCATCAAGCTGATTGACATGCTGGTCACCGCCATCGGCCTCGCCTGAGACCACGGGACCCTGAGGACAGAGCAATGAAACACATTCGTCCCGCCATCGTGATGATCGTCTGCATGACGCTGATCACCGGCCTGGCTTATCCGTTGGCGATGACCGGCATCGCCCAACTGCTGTTCCCGTCCCAGGCCAACGGCAGCCTGATCGTCAAGGACGGCAAGGTGATCGGCTCGGCGCTGATCGGCCAGAACTTCACCTCCGAGAAGTACTTTCACCCGCGCCCGTCGGCGACCACCGAGCCCGACCCGAAGGACGCGACCAAGACCATTCCGGTGCCGTATGCCGCCGACAACTCCGGCGGCTCCAACCTCGGCCCGACCCAGAAGGATCTGATCGATCGCGTGAAGGCTGACGCCGCGGTGCTGGCGAAGGAGAACCCTGGCACGCCGATCCCGGTCGATCTGGTAACGACCTCGGCGAGCGGGCTTGACCCCGACATCACGCCGGCCGCCGCGCTGTTCCAGGTGCCCCGCGTTGCCAAGGCCCGCAACCTGTCCAACGACCAGGTGCGCGCGCTGGTCGAGAGCCACATCCAGGGCCGCACCCTGGGCGTGCTGGGTGAGCCGCGCGTGAACGTGCTGGCGCTGAACCTGGCGCTCGACGGATTGAAGTGAGCGGCGCTGGCGGTGGTACAAGCAAAACCGTCGTGGAGGGGATTGGCTCGGCCGTTCGCTTTTTCATTGGTTGGTGGATGACATTGCGAATTCGTTATTAGTGAACAT
>Ga0326727_10015466_pt1 | contig 16369 bp, 15 predicted proteins | sample MB2enrmetagenome_FD_207643 | JGI IMG/M metagenome (GOLD analysis project Ga0326727, IMG submission 207643) | Lab enriched peat soil microbial communities from McLean, Ithaca, NY, United States - MB29MY | ecosystem: Environmental > Terrestrial > Soil > Wetlands > Peat | place: USA: New York...
ATGAATAACTTCGGACCACCTATACGGTGGTGAAGCGCAGCGGAACCACCGGTAGCTTGCAAGCAGAAGCAGAGCGCTCCGGCCAGGAGCGCGAGAATCTGGATAACGGCGCACCAGCTACCATAGCTCCCGCTTCCATGCTTGCCACCATTTCAACCTCCATACGAGAATCCTCTCCTATGTCCCTCCCCGTAACCCGTCGCGCGGGTGCGTCCGTGCTGCTGGTGCTTCTGACGCCGTTCACCGCTCACGCGGGCATGACCATGCCGGTCTTCACTCAAATCGCCCAGGCCCGGCTCCAGGTCCTCTCGTTTTTTCTCATCCTCTATCTCGCGCTTGCATTCATCTATCAGCGCATCTGGAACTCGCTCACCAAGGATTTCCCGAAATTGCCACGCGTCCGCTATCGCGGCGCCTTGGGGATATTGGCCGTTTGCGGCCTCTTCATGTACGTCGTTCTTACGATGATCGCCGCCACGCGTGAATTAATGACGCCCGGCGCATGGGCTCGCAGCGGAATGTTATACAAATTGCGCGAGCCGGAGCGGGACCCGAAACCGTGGCTCGATACCGCCCGGCGCAATTCGCTTGAAAGGCTGCGCGGCGTCCTCTGGCGTTATTCGCAGCAGCATGGCGGCGCCTTTCCCGCAAGTCGTGATCAGCCGGACATCCCCGCAGGCGAATGGACCAGCATCGATCCAAACGGGTTGCCCCTCGTCTATGTGTCCGGCCTCAAACCCGACGTCGGCAAGGATGTGCTTGCCTACGAACCCGGCAGCTTCGGGCCCGCGCGTTTCGCGCTGCTCTCAGACGGCGAGATTGTGCAGATGGCCGAGGACGAGCTGACGCAGCGCATCCAAAAGCGAATCGAAGACATGGACACAACCGCTCAGAAGCAGACGGCTCATGAATGAAGGATTGCGAGGATTGAGCGATGACCAGTTGCCGGGAATGCGTGGCCAGCGCGTTGTAAAGTGGTTCGTGAGAACGATAGTCGGGCTTTTGCTTTTATTCGTTCTGCTTCTCATTCTTATCGGCTACATTCCGATTCCAGTTCAGTTTGCCGGTCTACTGCTTTTCGGCTGGGTCGCCTATTTGGGCCGGGTCCTTCCCGAAATCACATTCAACCGCGAAATTGCGCTCGATGGAGCCGTTGCCCTCGCACTCGCTCTATTCGGTTTCCATCGCATCCTCGATTGGTGGACGAAACAGTCTGGAAATGAGTCACCCAAATGGCGTTTCGGTTGGACGGTGAAAATCACTGTCATGGCCCTGTTGCTCTTCGCCACCTCGCTCGCATCGATCGGCATGATTCACCAATCCGCATGGCTGTTCCATGAACCGAAGCTGATTGAGATCGGGGGGATGAGTAAAGAAGTGATGGAACTAAGTAACATCCGAGAAGTTGATATCGCTTGTCGGTACTTCGCGGATGATCACGGATGCCAGTTTCCAAAATGTCTTGAGGATTTGTTTCCAAAATATCTAACGGCTCACAAGCTCCTGTTCACGATAGCCTTGGACGATGATCCTCCGGAGCCCATCCTTTATTATGCGGGACACAACAGCCGGGACGATGCTGGTACGATCATTGTGGCGTCTCCCCGTCCTTGGGGTTCCCCTACACGGCATTCCCGTATCGTCGCATATCTCGATGGCTCAGCCGGAATCATTTCTGAATCCGAATATCAGGAAGCGATCCACAAGCAGACGCCTGCCTCCACCCGTTAACGCCAGTTCCCCAGATGGACGAAGGTCTCCGCGCGGCCTGTAAATCTCCCGTTGTCGCTGCGCCATCATTTCCGCCGCAGGCGGCAAATACTCCCAATTAGCAATCACACATTAGCAATTAGCAATTTGGTTGCAGCCAAAGGCAACGCCACGCCTCTGCGGGATAACCATCCGCCGAAACCCGAAAAACTCGTTCCGCTCCATTTCTGTGGCCTTTCACCAAGCGATTTATTTGCTCCAACGAAAATAAATCATTACCTAGCGCCACACTGATTTTGCTTAGGATGGTTGTATGAAACGCACCGGCATAATCGCGCGCCTGCCTCTCGGATATCCGCGCGACGCCATTCCGCCTGAAGGCCATGGCCCCCGGTGCTACCGAGGTCGCCGGGAAAGCCGCCCATTCCATGACCAAAATGGCCAACGCCGCCACCTCTCCGCGATATATCGCCCCCCGAGTTGCTTTCAAGCCAGTTCAAGCCAATTAAAGCCACTTCAAGCCCCCACCCCCCCCGCCATCTACCTTGAATTTCCCCACTTTTAACTTTCCGCCTCCCCCTTCCGTCGATCAACCATCAACGATCATCCATCAACCTTCATGAAACGCCTCGTCCTTCCGCTTCTCGCAGTGTTGCTCCTTGCGGGAGCCGGCGCCTTTATCCTCCACCAGCGCGCGCATCGGGAGCCGCAGGTTGCTTCATGGCTTCCGGCGACCACCATTTTCCTGGAGGACATGCCCGACCTTCACCGGACCGCCGATCGCTGGCCCGCCACCGCCCTCGCGCAAATCATCCACGAACCCGAGGTCCAGGATTTCCTCCAGCGCCCGCTCGCGGAGTTGCCCAAGCACGCCGAAGTCGATAACCGCATCGACCAGCTCAAGCTTATCGACCCCGCTCATTTCTTCCTCGCCATTACCGACTGGGCCGGCGCCGGTGCTCCGAAGTCCGTCGCCGGCCTCTCCTACAAGGGCAGCAAATCCGACCTCGACGCCCTGATCGCCGAGCTCCGCAAGCGCATCCAGCGGCTTTGGCCCGCCGGGAAATCCGACATCGAAAAATACGGCTCCGGCGAAATCGAGACCTTCACCACGCCCACTTTCTCCGCCGCGCTCGCCTACCGCGGCCAATGGCTCTTCATCGCCACCGACACTGCGCTTCTAAAGTCCTTCCTCGACCGCTTCGAGGCTCCGCCCCAGCCCGATAGCCTCGCCGATCTTCCCGCATTCAAGAGCTGCCTCGCCCACCTCCCGGCAGCCCCCGACAACCTCCTCTTCATTCGTCCCGCGCTCCTTTCCGACAAGCTGAGCACCGTCGCCCTGATGCTCAATCCCACCGCCGACACCGGCCAGATGGACAGCCTCAAGAAAACGGAAGCTATCGCCCTCACCCTCAAGCTCGATGGCGAGGCGATGCGCGACTCTGCATACATCATCACTTCCCAGCCCGGCGACACGGCCGCCCTCGCAAGGGATTCCCTGAAGCTCTCCTCATCCGATACGATCGTCGCCACCAGCGAACGCGTCCAGGCGTTGGGCGACGTCCAGATGCCCGATTCGAAAAGCGACCCCTCCGGCGTTCTCGGGCTGCTTGAGACCTACATGAAGGCGTTTAAAGACCAGGGCCTCGGACCGGACCAGCTTGCCCAGGCATTCGGCCCGGAAACCGGTTTCGTTCTCAGTTGGCCCGCCGGCGCCATGATCCCCGCTCCCCTCGTGATGGCCGATGTCCGCGACCCGGCGAAGGCCCGCAAGTTCATGGACACCCTTGCGTCTCTGCCTCTCGGCGGCACTAATTTCACCCGCACCGACGAAGGTGGTATCTCCTATTACAGCCTCCCCCAGTTCGGGATCGGGTTCTTTCCTCTCCAGATCACCTTGGGACTGACTCACAAGGCCGTTATCGGCGCCCTCAATACGGATGCCATCCGGCAGGCCGCGAAACGTTGGGACTCCGGTGCCCCAGGCCTCGACGCTACCGACCCTTACAAGCAGGCGGCTGCGTTGATCCAGCAACCGACCATGTCCTTCACCTACGTCGACACGAAAGGCATATTCGACCGGCTCTACGGCCTCTTCCGCGGCGTTGCTTCCATGGGCCTCGTCCCGCATCTCTCTTCGTACGTGGATATTGGAAAACTCCCGGCATCGGAAACGATCAGCCGCCACCTCACTCCCATCGTCGCCTCCGGAGCCGTTAAGGATGGTGGTCTGCTCATCGAATCCGCAGGCCCGGTAAGCACTTCGCAGGCGGCGATTGTTACCGTCGCCGCCTTGGGCGCTGCTGCTATTCCCATGCTCGAGCAGCAGCTAAAGGGACAATCTGTCACCATCCCAGGATTTCCAGGGTTTTCCCCGGGTTCCGGGAATCTCGGCCACAAACCGCATGCAACTCCTTTGAAACAAGCTGCTTCCACGAATCCACCGACTCCATTGGTTCCCGCTATTTCGCCGCCCGGACGCTCCCCCGCATCATCTGCAAGTCCCTCTCCCGGAATTTAGTACAGATTCCCAATATAAAATCCTCGTATGATCCGGGAAATCTGTGTTACATTGATCGTTCTATGGCTATTCAGAAGAAAAATGCTTTTTCACGTCGCGTTCCTGACCTCGTTACCGAAGAGTTGGTGAGCGTCCTGTCGTCGAAAGGCTCTTTCGAATTCAAGCAACTTTTCGAAGTAGTCCACGAGAATCTCCGTGCCCGCAACGCCGCAAGCGGCGGGGAGGAGATGCTCCGGCTGCGTGCCTATGAGAAGTTGCAAAATTTGGTGGCACGCGGTGTGGTAAAAAAGAACGGCAAGAAGTACAAGGGTCTTCCCGCCGGGCTCGCCACGGTGACCGCCGCTGCGGCTGCCGCGGCAGCGATGACCGTTCCCGCCCCTGTCGCGGTGAACTAACCACGCGGGCTGCCACAGGGCTGTAGGGGTATTCATGTTAAAAGACTACCTGCCGATTCTTCTTCAGGTCATCGTCGCCATTGGCTTTGTCGCGTGCGCGCTGCTCTTCAGCGTAATTCTCGGCAAAGCCGCGCGGCGCAACGCCACCAAGGATACCGCGTACGAATGCGGGATGCTGCCCCAGGGCGGTCCCCAGGCGCGCTTCAGCGTCAAGTTCTACCTCGTCGCGATGCTCTTTATCCTCTTCGATATCGAGATCGTCTTCATGTATCCGTGGGCCGTCGTGTACCGCGATTTCGTTTCGGCCACCGGCCCGTTCCTCCATCGCACCGAGATTTTCTGGAGCATGCTTTCATTCGTTTTCATCCTCACGGTCGGGTATGTCTACGCGATCATGAAGGGCGCTCTCGATTGGAAGAAATGACCGCGGTGCCAGCCCGTTGAGGATCCGCCCGCCGGGCGTCTCGCGGCACGGGGGGGGCGATATTCCTTGCTAGCCGTGCCCGGCAATACCTACATACCTGCATGATCCATCACATCGAACTATTCAAGCTCCGCCCCGAGGTCACTCCGGCCAAGCTCGAGGAAATGATGATGAACACGCGGATGATCCTGCTCAAAATCCCCGAGGTCCTCTCGGTCAAGTGTGGAAAAAAGGTGGATCCGAAGAACGACTGGCCTTTCTTCATCGCCCTCGATTTCGAAAGCACCGACAAGTTCGCCGTCTTCATGGAAGACGCCATTCATCTCAAATTCATGGAGGACGTCGTCAAACCGAACACGACCGAGCACATGATCCTCGCCTACGAAATGGAGCCCGGGAAGGACGTCCGCTACTCCTAATCCAATTCCTGTGCCGGAGGAATGGCAATGGTCAGCCGGCAGTCGGGACAGATGCTATAGATCGTATGCATCCCAGGCGTTTGGATCGGCCGGTATCTGCGATTGCAGATCGCGCAACTCAGCGAAGGTTTTTCTGTTTCCCGTTTCGAATTCTTTCCCGACTCTGCCGCGCTCATCGCGGCAATTTCCCAGTATTCGCTCTCCGCGGCAATCGGCGCACCGTCTGCGCGCCTCATCGGATTAAACCTGAAAGTTCGTTCATGTTATTCCCCCTGTGCTACTCTCCATTTTCTTATTGGACTTAAAATGAACGCAGCCGGCGCGAAGCCTCTCGTTGAGATCGATCGTCTGTCGAAGCGCTTTGGCGACTTCGACGCAGTTTCCGATTTCTCTCTCCAGGTCGGCGCCGGCGAGCTCTTCGCCCTCCTGGGGCCGAATGGCGCCGGCAAGACCACCACCATTCGCATGCTCATGGGTATCCTTCAGCCCTCGAGCGGCTCCGCCCGCATCTGCGGCCGCAACTGTTTCTCCGACCGTGTCGATGTGATGCGCCTTGTTGGGTATCTCCCTGATGAACCCGTATTTTACGACTACCTCCGCGCCGGCGAGCTCATCCGTTTCGTGGGAGAAATGCACGGCTTCTCCAAGACCGAAATTGCCCGCCGTACCGACGGACTCCTGCAGCGCCTGGAACTCGCCGATGCCGTCAACGAATTCGCCGTCAATTATTCCAAGGGCATGAAGAAGAAGCTGGCGCTCGTCTGTGCCATGCTCCACGACCCCGCTCTCCTCATCCTCGACGAGCCGACCAACGGCCTCGACCCCTTTGCCACGCGCACCCTGCACGAGATCATGCGGGAAAAGGTGGCCGACGGTACCACGGTCTTCTTCAGCACGCATTTGCTCGACCAGGCGGAGAAGCTTTGCAGCCGCATGGCCATCATTCACCGGGGCCGCCTCGCAGCCGCTGGCTCCCTTGGCGAACTCCGCGCCGACCTTCCGCCGGATAGCACGCTCGAAGAGGTCTTCTTTTCGCTCACAGGCGACCCAAACCGTTCTCAATAGTCTTCGCATGGAGCACGGGCGGTCCATTACATTCCCAAAGGTCACTGCCCTTATTGCCGGCCTTTTCTTCCGCCGGTTTGGGAATCGCATGACTGCCGGCCTGGCTCGCAAGCAGGCTGCGTCCGCTGTTCGCATGGGCACCGGACGCAAGCGAATCGGCAGCCCGCTTGGCTTCCTCGCGCTCGCGGTTCTCTTCGTATTCAACGCCGTCAATATTTCCTCTCAAGCTCTCAAAACTCTCGCCTCGGAACTTGGCCCGCCGCGCGATTCCGCCGGGAGAATTGAAATCCGCGAGTCAACCTACGAGCGACTTCGGGGCATCGTCGCGAAAACGGACGAGGAGGACGGGCAGCCAAGGAGCAAGGATGAGAGGTTTGATCGCATCTTCCAGGGGGAAAGCGAGGCCGGCAACAACGAGTCCAGGGCAAATTACATCCACGAGCTGGTTCGACAGTATGACCAGCAGGGGATCGGTGGGTTCGTCGCCTCCTTCCAGCCGGAGAGCCTTTGGTTTCCGCGCCTTTTCGCGTGGCGCAATCCGGTCCTTCGCCCGCTTCTCATCCATGCCCTTGGGTTGATCCTGCTCATCCTTGCCGGCGCCCGCCATTGCTGGAGCCTCGGCAGCCGCAACCAGGATCTCGGCCAGGTCGAGTGGAGCACGGAGTGGCTCTTTACCATGCCCGCCTCGAGTTGGAGCCTCTTCGGTGCGCAGATGCTCGGCCATGCGTTCGTCGATCCGTTCGCATGGATAGGGACCATTCCGCTCCTGATCGCGATCTATATTTCCACGGGGGCCAGTTGGTTCCTTGCGGTGTCCGCGGCGCTTTTGAATTCCGCCTACCTTAGTCTCGTCATGGCGTCCCTGCGGGTGGTCAGCGAAACATGGCTGCGCAAGCGCCTCGCTCCCGCCCGGCTCAAGAACCTGCAAGCCCTTTTCACCCTGGTTGGCATCGTTCTGCTCTTCCTTCTTTTTGCCCTTTCCCGCAGCGAAGACGTAATCCAGTGGGTGGTCCGGCTCGCCCAGCATCACATCGGTCTGCTGGTCTGGAATCCGTTTTCCGTTCCCGCCGCCGCATTCGCGCTCCCGGTGGGCGTCGTCGCTGCATGGGAAATTGTTGCGGGTGCTGCGATAACCGGCGGTTCCATCGCCTTTTGCGGCTTTCTAGTGCGTGACGGTCTTGTCACCGCGCCGGCTGTTTACAGCGGTGGCCGGGGAATTGCGGTGGAGCGGGATTTCTTGCCCGCCGGAATCATTGGCAAGGACCTCCGCCTTCTCCTGCGCGATCGCAATTTCTTCGTCCAGACCCTTGTGGCGCCGGCGTTGATCGTTTGTTTCCAGGTCGTTTTCAACGTCGGCATGGCAGAGTCGCTAGGCTCGAATTTTCATCTCGCGGCGACGTTCGCATTCGGGGTCGGCGCCTATGTAATGATCTCCACGGGGCTCAATGTTCTCGCCGTTGAAGGCAACTCGCTTTGGATGCTCTACGGCCTGCCGGTTTCGCTCCCCACGATCATGCTTCGCAAGACGATGCTATGGTCTGCCCTGGGCCTCTGTTATGCCGCCATCGTCCTGATCGTATGCGGCTGGCATATCCGGACATTTCAAACCGTCGATCTTTCCTATGCGACCGTCGCGCTCGCGGGTGTCATTATCTACTCCTTCATCGCTTCCGGGATGGGAATGCTCGCGACGGACCCCTTGGAAGTCGAGGTCAAGCGCCGCATCCGGCCCGGGATGATCTACCTCTATATGATCTTGGCCAGCCTTTATGGCTACGCCCTTTATGCCCCTTCGACCTGGGCGCGGCTGGGCCAGATCGTCCTTTCCTCGCTTCTTGCTTACGCGCTTTGGCAAAAGGTCCGCGACCGGTCCCCATTCCTTCTGGATGCCGTATCGATGCCGCCTCCCCGCATCTCCCTTGCCGATGGTCTTATGGCCGCACTCGGCTTTTTCGTTCTCCAGGGGATTTTCTCAATCTTCTTCCTCTACGTCCACATCCGGTTGGGAAACGCGATCGTGCTGGCCTTCGCTTCCGCGGGCGCGCTCGTTGTCGGCTTCACCCTTCTGATGTTCTGGCGTTCCCACGTCGTCGGGGCGATGTCCGCCATCGGTCTTGCCGGGCCGCGGGACGGGCGCCGGGGCCGCGCGATTCTCATTGGAATCCTTCTTGGCGTCATCGGGGGTGCAATCGCGTTCGTTTATCTCCGGATGATCCGGCATTTTGTCGACCTTGAGCGGTTCCGCCAGACGGCCAGGGAATTGGGCCACGTAAGAGGTTGGTGGCTGGTACTGCTCGCGGTAATCGCCGCGCCGTTATTCGAGGAATTCATTTTTCGTGGCCTGGTATTCCGCGGCATGCGGCGATCCCTCCCCGCGCGGTGGTCCATCGCAGGGAGCGCCGCGGTGTTTGCCATTTGCCATCCGCCGGTTTCGGTGATCCCCGTGTTCGCCATGGGCGTTCTCGCCGCGCTCGGCTTCGAACTCACCGGCTGGCTCGTTACGCCCATTTGCGTCCACATGACCTACAATGGACTCGATCTCCTCGCGGGCTTGATCCAGCACGGCGGACGTTTGTGAAGTTCCCGGAGAAATTCACATTTTTTTCGCATTCCCTCTGGTGCTAGCTTTTCCGCAAACGCCTCGCACTGCCTTGAAAATCTGCTTTTGGATCATCCTTCCGCTTTTGGGAGCCGCTCTGGTGCGGGCCCAGGACGATTTGCCGAAGCACAGCCCGGGCGAGTCACTCGACTTCGAGCCCAGACTGATGCTCGACGGTCCGCACGCCGGGCCCGAGGCGGTCGGCGAACCACCCCCGGACGGATCGCTCGAAGACCAGGTCAAGCAACGCGAACTCGCCCTGCAGCGCGCCGAACAGCACGCCGCCGATAGCGAGCAACTTTACAAGGAGGGTATCCTGGCGAAGGTGGAAGCCGAAGAGCGGGTGCTCGCCGTCACGAGGGCTCGCAAGGACCTGGCTGACGCGAACCTCGCCATCGCCGCCGCTCACGTGATTTCGGTCACGAAATCCGTCGCCGCGCACACCGCAACCCAGGCGGACCTTGCTGCGGCCGGCGCGGCGCTGAAAGCGGCTCAGGATACGGCCGCGTCTGCAAGGGCGGAGTGGGACAAGGAACAGCTCGAGGCCGCAACCGTCGACCTCGAGCGGAAGCGGAAGCTTTACGCCGAAGGGGTTGGTTCCAAGCGCGAGGTTGAGCAAGCCGAGGATCGGCTGGTCCTGCTGAGCGGGACGGCGGCGAAGTGATCACCGCCGCTACGCGGCGAACTTCGCGTAGACGCCGATCAGACGGTACTTGCAACGCCAGGGAGAATGGTAATCGCTTGCGAAACCGCGCTCGGTGCGAATCTCCACGTGGCCTGCGCCGCCACCTTCGTAGACCAGCACGGAACCGACTGGGGCGCGGTAGGGATCGTGAATCGGGAGACGTATAAAGCCATGATGGCTGGTGAGTTCCGAGCCGGCTTCGCAGGCGTAATTTGTGGCGGGATAGCGCGCGACGGCGCCGGCTTCCAGGAGGGCGTGCTTCACGAATTGCCAGCAGCGGAGGCGCGTATGCGGGAGGGCGTTGGCGTCGGCGATGTGGGCGGCCTTGATGAGGTGGGGATCGATGCGGCTGTCGTGCGTGGCGCGGGGAGGCTCCGGGGTGTAGACGTAGTAGTAGAATTGGGCGGAGGCGGGGCGGGCAAAGCCGAGCAGGAGGGAGAGGAGGAGGAATAGGAATAGGGAATACCGCTCTTTAACACGCATGAGTGTGGTAATAGCCGCGACCGTGCCATGTCACTTGCGTAGAACTATGTATATCCCACCGTTTCTTGCGGGATGTTCCGGCTGCACGCGAAGGGGCCCGCGGGATCGATTCCATTCCAGGAGTATTACACCATGACTGATAAAATGATTGTGCTGGCCGACCTTGGCCGCGTGAGAGCGTTTCGCGTGGCCTACGACATGATGAATTCAAAACCGCAGCTCGAGCTGATTTACGACTGCGAATTCCTCGAAGCCCACGGGCGGCTGCAGGACAAGGTGACCGACCTGGCCGGGCGATTCCCGGTCAATGGGTCGCCCGGCGCGGCAAATGGCGAAAACCACAACCTGCGGGTCGAGAATGAGCGGCGGCTGATCCGGTTGGTGGCGGAGAAGATTGGCGAACTCGTCCAGGGGGAGCGCTACTGGTACCTGGCGGCGGGGGAGGGGATCAACAGCCGGTTGGTTGAGCAGTTGCGCCCGGAAGCGCGGGGATCGCTCTGCAAAAACATCCCGGCGGACCTGGTGAACATCCCGAAGCAGCAGGTCCTCGATTACTTCCTGGCGCGGGCCGCGTAGCGGCGGAGAAGGAGAGAGTTCAGCTTTTTACGTAGCCTTCCGGCAAAACCTTTTGCACGACCTATGTTGATGATGCCGGTGCTACTCGTAATCGAACTGCGCGGTCGCAGTGCAATCCTTGTCGGACTTCAGGCGCACCCAGCGTGCGGAGTAGCCGGTTGGAAACTCATAGGTGACAGTTTTTCCCGGTGAGACAGCTATCGCTTTGTAATCATGAAAGGAACCGTCGCCGGTGAAATCGACTTCGATCGTGAAGCGCACGGCTTCCTTCAAATCGTGCGACAGCACCACGGATTTTTTGTCGTAGCCTGTCATTAGATAGGGATCGCTCCCTGTGTTTGCCTTGATCGCCGTTTTCAACCAGGGGCCGCCGTGGCCGCGGGGCTTGCCCATCTTCCACAAATCGTCCACGTCGCCGAACCAGAGACCGGCCCTGCCATCGCCGGTTCCAAAATAATGACCGTCGGGCTTCGCGTTCGCGCGTGTGCCAGCGAGCACAAGGAGACCACGCCATGAGCAGAAATCAACGATGCGTTTATCGTGTGTGCAGATGGGTTTTATTTTCAACGCACCCCCCGCGGTTGGCCAGGGCAGCAGGAAAAACGATCCACCCGCGTTAAGCAAACTGCGCTCGGTAACGACTTCGCGGATCGTGCGCGCGCCGGGATCGAACGGGTCGGATTTCGGCAGCCGGAAACGCATTCCCCCCTGAACCACAATCAACGAGGCGGCGTCGCTTTCGACGCGCGTGCTTTTCGCCGGCTCCTGCGGTTGCGGCTCCTTGTCAGGCTCGCCGGCCATCGCGTGGAATTTCATATCGGGACCGATTTCGAACACAGCGCCGCTACCGCTCTCGACGAATTGCAGGGTGCCGGCATCGTGTCCGCGTGGCATGACGGTTCCATCGTTGGCCGCGCATTTTTCATTCGCGCCTGCCAGTGCCTTGAACATTGCCTTGTCCGTTACCGCACCGCCTCCGAGTCCGTAGCCGAAATAGAGAGTGGCCTTTGCGCAGTCGCGGTCGGTCTTCGCGCGGATCCATTCCGCGGCCATGTCGTCTGAAAAAATGTGGAACGCGTAGGTACGCGGGGCGACAGTGATGGTCTTGCAGGGAAGCCAGTTGCCGTCCCCTTTTGGGTCGGTCTCGAGTTTGAAGACGACCGGCGTGTCCGAGTCGTTGGCCAGATGCGCGATGCGATGGGTGTAGCCTGCGAAAAGATACGGCATGGATGGCTCTCCCTCTTTCACGGCATCGTTCAACCATGGGCCGCCAAAACCGGACGGATGGCCGTATTTACCCAATTCGCTCCGCCGGCTGAACCAGAGATTTGATTGCGACTGCATCGCCGATGGCGTGTCTTCGAGCGCCGCGTCGTCGCAGCCGAACACGATCCGGTTTTTCCAGCGGCAGAAATCCCCGGTGATTTTCAGGTAGTCGGCTATGGGGCGCAGCCCGGCGGTATTTGCGATGGAAAAGGTTCTGGGAAAATCGAACCAGCCGCCGTGCATGTTCATGAGCATTTTTCCGCCGCCCACTTCGCGAATGCGCGGCCATTCGGTGTACCAGCCATGGCTCGGCATGTAGGTGAAATCGGAAATCGGGAGCCGGAATTGGGTCCACCTGCCACCGTCGAGCAGTTCCAAAATGACGGAGCGTTTGTCCCAACCGAGAGCCCAGACGGGCGCGTCCGCCACGGGTGCGCCGTCGATGCCGCCCGGGCCGGTAATCTCAGCGAACTGCCGTCGCTCGATCATCGTCCACGTTTTTCCATCCCACTGGGCGAGCGCGCCCGCCGCCTCCGGGTCCTTTGCGTAGCCGGGATCATCCAGCGCCGGTTTCGCGTTGTTCACGACCAACGCGCCGTTGTTTGCGACGACGAGCCGCCCCTGTCCCGTGTATGCGCCCTTGCCGTGCGCTCCAGGCGCGGCGCGCTCGAACAACCGCGTCACCGCGAGCGAATGAACATCGACCTCGTAGAGCATCCCCTCCATGTCGAAGATGTAAATCTTCCCCGCCGGATCGGTAAGATCCCGGGCTGCGGCGGTAAGCCGGCCGGGCATCACCTTTGGCGAGATGGTGCGCACGGCGCCCTTTTCGTCGATGAAATAGGGGCCGATGATCAACTGCCGGGACTCGCGATGGATCATGCGGTCCGCAGGCGTGCCGCCGACACTCTCGGGTCGAATCGTGCAATTCAGGTCGCCGTCAATCTCGTAAAGCTTGTTGTCGCTGCCGTTTGGAAGATGGGGTCCATAAGTAATCACCCATAAGCGATCAGCCCACGGCGCCACGGCTCCGGTGCCGCACTCGCCATCATGATCGAACATGGCCAGATGAGGATAACGCCCGCTGATTTCCAGCGGTCCGTCAGCGGCGGATGCGACGATGGCTCGAACCAGGAGCGCCAGGATAATAAAGGTGCTGAGTCTGAGGGGGGATTTCATGAATCCCTTAAAGATAACGTACGAAAAGCCGTCAGCGGAAGCCGCCAGTGGCGAGCAGGGTCTCGCCGGTGAGCCAGTAGGAGTCCGCGGAAGCGAGGAAGACGGCGATGGAGGCAATGTCCATGGGCTGGCCAACGCGGCCCAAGGGAGTCTGTGCGACAAAGCCTTTTTCCATTTCGGAACCAATGAAGCCGCCGGCCTGGGTGCCCTCGGTGTCGACGATGCCGGGGTTGATGCTGTTGACGCGGATTTTGCGCGGACCGAGTTCGCGGGAGAGAACGCCGGTGATGGCGTCGACGGCACCCTTGGTGCCGGTGTAGACGGCGCTGTTTGCGGGGACAATGCGGGTGACGCCGGAGCTGATATTGATGATGCTGGCGCCTTCGCCCATGTGCTTGACGGCGGCCTGGGTGACGAGGAGGAGGCCGAGGACGTTAACGTTGAAATGCTTGTGGAAATGCTCCTCGGTGATGTCCTCGAGGGGGGCGAAGGCGTATACGCCGGAGTTGTTTACGAGGATGTCGAGACGGCCATAGTTGGAAATGGCGGAGTCAACGATGGCCCGGGCTTCGGTGGCTTTGGAAACGTCGCCGCCAACTGCGACGGCTTTGCCGCCAGCGGAAGTGATGGCGGATACGACGGCGTCGGCGCCGGCTCTGCTGGAGGCGTAGTTGACGACTACGGAGGCGCCCGCTGCGGCGAGGGATTTGGCGATGGCGGCTCCAATGCCTTTGCTGGCTCCGGTTACGACGGCGACTTTGTTTGAGAGATTAGTCATGGGATTGGTTTTCGATTATCGAAAGTGGGCGCGGCAATGCGGGTGGGAATGGGATTTTTTATCCGCAGATTTTTGCGGATTGATGGGGAAGGGATTGGGGATGGAGGGAATGGGGATGGAGGGAATGGGGATGGAGGGAATGGGGATGGAGGGAATGGGGGTGGTGCGATTTGCATTCCCCAATCAGGGGGGAGGGGGTATCGTGGAGGCGTAAATGATATTGAATTTTGATTGGTTGGCGGAAACGGGGCAGAGGGTATGAGCAGGAGGAACCGGGGCGAGAAGCGGGATTCGCGGGGCGGAGGAGCGGGGGTGCGCCCGCCGCGTGGAGGGCAGGGGACAGCAGGTGCGCAGGGAGGAGAGGTGAGGGGACGGCGGCAACGAGGGGGAGCAGGAGGTGGAACGCTGCGGGAACGGATTTTGAAGTTGATGCGGGAACCGCGGTATCAGCCGCTGGACAAGGTGGAGCTTACGGGGAAGCTCGGGCTCTCGAGCGATGACCGGGCGGAGCTGCGCGGATTGCTGAGGGGAATGGAGCAGGAAGGGGTGATAGCGCGCATCCGGAAGGACCGGTATGTGCTGCCGCAGGAGGCAAATCTTTGCACGGGTATCCTGAGGGTGTCGCGCGGAGGGAATGCGCGGCTGGATTGCGGTACGGAGCCGCATATTTTTGTGCCTTCGGAGAAAGCTGGAGTGGCGATGAACGGGGATCGGGTGGTTGCACGGATGATCCTCGGACGGGGGGCAGAAGCGAGGCCGGCGGCGGAGGTGATCAGGATCCTGGAACGGGCGCACGAGACGATCGTTGGGACGCTCGAGTGTTCGAAGCGGTTTTTCTACGTGGTGCCCGACGATTCGCGGATCACGCATAATATCTATGTGCTGCCGGACCGGGACGGGGCGCCGCGGACGCCGGCGATCGGGGACAAGGTGGTGGTGCGGCTGGAGGAATGGATTTCGCCGGAGACGAATCCGGAGGGGCGAATCATCGAGGTGCTGGGGCGGTCGACGGACCCGGGGGTGGATATGCTCTCGATCATCCGGCGCAATAATCTGCCGACGGAATTTCCGGTGGCGGTGCTGGGGGAGGCGGAGCGGACGCCGGAAGTGGTGGATGCGCGGGAGGCGGCGGGGCGTGAGGATTTGCGGGGGCAACTGATTATAACGATCGATCCGGACGATGCGCGGGATTTTGACGATGCGATCAATGTGGAGCGGCTGCCGGGAGGCTGGCGGCTGGGGGTGCACATCGCGGACGTGTCGCATTATGTGCGGACGGGTGGGCAACTGGATCGGGAGGCGCTCGAGCGCGGGAACAGCGTTTACCTGGCCGACCGGGTGATCCCGATGCTGCCGGAGCGGCTGAGCAACGGGGTTTGCAGCCTCAAGCCGCGTGTGGACCGGCTGACGTTTTCGGCGTTCATCGAATTCACAACGGCGGGGAAGATCAAGCACGTGCGATTTGCGCGGACAGTGATCCGGAGCAAGGCGCGGCTGACTTACAAGCAGGCCTACGCGATCCTGAGCGGACGTCCGGTGGACCCGGTGCCGGCTCGTGTGCCGGATAAGACGGACGTGATCGCGCCGGAAGTGGCGGAGCAATTGCGGACGGCATGGGAACTGGCGTCGCTGCTGCGGAAGAACCGGTTCCAGGCGGGATCGCTGGACCTGGATTTTCCGGAGGTGAAGGTGTGGTTGGACGATACCGGCAAGCCGGTGCGGCTGGAAAAGGTGGAAAACGACATGTCACACCAACTGGTGGAGGAATTCATGCTGGCAGCGAACGAGGTGGTGGCGCGGGAGATCAAGAACCGGCTCCTGCCGTCGATTTACCGGTTGCACGCGGACCCGGACCCGGAGCGGCTGAAGGAGTTCCGGGAACTGGCGCTAAGCCATCAATTGCAGGCGGGAGACCTGACGAATCGCGCGGAGGTGCAGCGGCTGCTGCAGAAGATCCGTGGATTGCCGGAGGAGTACGCGCTGAAGCTGGCGTTCCTGAAGAGCCTGAAACGGGCGGAGTACGGGGTTAACCCGGAGGGGCATTACGGGCTGGCGAAGACGAATTACACGCACTTTACGAGTCCGATCCGGCGGTACGCGGACCTGGTGGTGCACCGGGTGCTGGCGCAACTGGCGACGGAAGGGGGCGGGCGAAGATCGCAGGTGGGCCGTCCGGCGCCGAAGGATCTGCCGGCGGTGGCGGAGCATATCTCTGCGACAGAACGGGTGGCGTCGGAGGCGGAGAAGGAGTCGGTGAAGATGAAGAAGC
>Ga0326727_10015467_pt1 | contig 16368 bp, 12 predicted proteins | sample MB2enrmetagenome_FD_207643 | JGI IMG/M metagenome (GOLD analysis project Ga0326727, IMG submission 207643) | Lab enriched peat soil microbial communities from McLean, Ithaca, NY, United States - MB29MY | ecosystem: Environmental > Terrestrial > Soil > Wetlands > Peat | place: USA: New York...
TACTATGCCTCCCTGCCGAAGATGCTTGGTGACAACACGATAAAGGCCAAGCAGCACTTCGATAAGGCATTTGAAATCTCGGGAGGGAAGATGCTGCTCATGTATTACTTGTATGCAAAGTTTTATGCCTATCAGGTCCAGGACCGCGACCTGTTCGTCAAGACTCTTGAGAAGATCATCCAGACGCCTGCTGATAAATATCCGGACATGGCCTTTACCAACGAACTGGCCAAGAGGAAGGCAAAGGTCCTCCTGGATAATGTTGATATGTATTTCTAGCAATAAGTATGGGCAAAGGGGGGCATTAAAGATGAAACAGTTTGGAGTAGTTCTTGCCTGCGTCATGATCTTCTTGATATCGACGGCAGGCTGTCTCGCCGCAGCCGATGAACCCAAGGTCGTCATCAAGATAGCGTCGATTGCGCCCAAAGGCAGCAATATTGCCAATGTCTTTGATGAGATCGGAAAACAGATCAGGGAGAAGACCAATAATGAAGTTGCCTTCAAGACGTATTGGGGTGGTGTCCAGGGGGATGAAAAAGACATGCTCAGGAAGATCAGGCTCGGACAGCTCCATGGCGGCGGGTTCATGGGGCCCGGTCTGGGGCTTATCGTACCCGAGGTGAGGATTACGGAAGTCCCCTATATCTTCAAGAATTATGAAGAAATCGGGTATGTCAGGGTAAAGCTTCAGCCCTACATGGAGAAGCTTTTTGAAGAGAAGGGTTTCAAGGTGCTGGGATGGATGGACCTGGGGTTTTACTACACCTTCTCGAAAGAGCCGATCCTCTCGCTGGCCATTGCACGCAAGCAGAAGTGGTGGACCATGGAGGGAGAACCCATCGGACAGGCCATGTTTGCCGCGCTGGGCATATCGCCCGTGTCCCTGTCCATTGCGGATGTTGCGACATCCCTGTCTACAAATATGATCGACTGCGCGACCTCGACCCCGTTTGGTGCCGTGGCCTTCCAGTGGTATTCGCGGTTCAAGTACATGTCGGGTTACCCTACGGGCAACCTTCTGGGTGCTACGATCATCAGCAAGAGTGTGTGGGACAAGATATCGCCTGCAAGCCAGAAGATCATGCTGGATATCGCCAAGAAGGAGCACGAAAAGCTCATAAGGGTCACGAGGGAAGAAGATGCCAAGTCCTTGGAGCTCCTGAAGAAGTCGGGGATCATCATTGTTCCCAATGATCCCAAGAACAAAGACATGCAGTTTGTCTTCGAGATCTCGAGGAAGGTCCGGGAAGGACTTGTGGGCAAGCTCTATTCCAAGGAATTGCTGGACCGGACCATGGGGCTTGTGGCTGAGTACCGCCGTGCACACCCCAATGACACCGTGGTCATGCAGGTCGAGTAGGGGGAACCATGCGCTGCCCCTTTTGCGGATATGACTTGGCCGGTAATGCGTACTCGACGTGCCCCGAATGCGGGGAAACTCTAGGCGCCCCCAATCGGTTGTTCAGGGCAATCGCACTGGTGGAAGACGCAGTCATTTCCTTCATGCTCCTGAGCATGATACTGCTCGTACTCGTCCAGATCGGCCTGCGGAACTTTTATTCTTCGGGTATCTCCGGCGGTGCGGAGATCGTGAGGCATCTGCTGCTCTGGGTTGCCTTTCTCGGGGCCGCCATAGCGGCGCGCGAGAGAAAGCATATCAAGATAGACATCGTTCAGCGGATCCTCCCGCCGGGCCCGAAAAACTTTGTAGAGATGCTCACAGGGCTGTTCACCACCATTGTCTGCGGTTTCCTCCTGTATGCATCCATCCAGTTCATCCGGGCCGACTATGGTTTGGGCACGACGATCCCCTTTTTCGATATGCCGGTATGGATACTCGAGCTGGTTATCCCTTTCGGATATGGTGCCGTTACGCTGCGCTATGGGATGCGCTGCGCACAGGCTTTTGTGAAGCTGGTGAAAGGGGTGTAGGGAAATGGTCGCCATACTCATAATCCTTTTCCTCATCATGACCGTCCTCGGCGCCCCCATGTTTGCCATTCTTGCATCCTTCGGGCTGCTGGGTTTTTACCACTCCGGCATCCAGTCGGCCGCGCTGATCGTGGATATCTACAGCCATTTTTCAAACAACCCTGTGCTCTACACCATACCCATCTTCACCTTTGCCGGGTTCATCCTGGCCGAAAGCAAGGCCTCGGTGCGCATCGTGAACTTCTCGCAGGCCATCCTCGGGTGGCTCCCCGGAGGGCTCGCCATCGTATCGCTGGCGGCATGCGCCTTCTTCACCACGTTTACCGGCGCATCAGGGGTCACCATCATTGCGCTCGGCGGTCTGCTCTACCCGGCCCTCATGAAGGGGAAGTACTCCGACAACTTCAGTCTCGGACTGCTCACCACCTCGGGGAGCCTTGGGCTCCTCTTTTTCCCGAGCCTGCCCATCATTATCTATGGGGTCGTGGCCGGAACCAGCATCACCCAGCTCTTTGCAGCAGGCATCATCCCGGGGATCTTTCTCATCATTGTCCTGTCGCTCTACAGCATCTTCTTTGCCATGAGGGCGAAGACCGAAAGGCACAAGACCTCGTTCAAAGAGATCATCGAGACTACCGGGGTTGCCAAGTGGGAGCTCTTCATCCCGATCATCCTCATGGTGGGAATATTCGGCGGCTATGTGACGTTAGGTGAGATTGCATCCATCATGGTGGCTTATGTGATAATCGTGGAGGTATGCATCCACAAGGACATTCGCATCAGAACGTTTCCCTTGATCATCAGGGAGAGCATGGTCCTGGTGGGGGCCATATTCATCATCCTGGGCTCGGCGCTGGCGCTGACCACCTACATGGTCGATGCAGAGATCCCCATGAAAATTTTGGAAGTGATCCAGGCGCATATCACCTCCAAGGTGGCCTTCCTGATAGCGCTCAACCTGTTCCTGCTCATTGCCGGCAGCCTGATGGAGATCTATGGGGCGCTTGTGGTGGTGGTTCCGCTCATCGTGCCCATTGCCAAGGAGTACGGCATCAACCCCGTGCACCTGGGGATCATCTTCCTGACCAACCTGGAGATCGGGTATTCCATGCCGCCTGTGGGCCTGAACCTGATCATCTCGTGCATCAGGTTCGATAAGCCCGTGACAAAGCTCTACCGGTCGTGCCTGCCGTTCATCATCATCATGATCATCGCTCTCCTTGTGATAACCTACTTTCCCTGGATGAGCCTTGCGCTCATCGAGCACTTCGGAATCCGCTAGTTGATGTCCAGAACCTCGATATCAAAGGTGAGCGCCTTGCCTGCAAGGGGATGATTGGCATCCAGCGTGACCGATTCCTTCTCCACGCCGACAACCACCACAGGGATCTCATCACCGTTTTCATCCACCAGCTTGAGCTGCATTCCCGCCTCGGGGACGATGTCTTCGGGAAAATATTCCAACGGCATCTCCACGACAAGCTCGTCCCGGGAGGCCCGTAGGCATGCTCAGGGGCAACGGTGAAGGTTTTGAGCTCGCCCACGGACATGCCCGTGGCTGCGGCTTCAAACCCCTGGATAACCTCGCCGGAACCGATTATAAAGACGAGCGGCTCCCCGCCGATGGATGTATCAAACTCAAACCCGTCTTCCAACCTGCCCCGATAGTGAATCTTCACGGTATCGCCCTGCTGTGCGGTTTTATTGATCAGCATTACCCGGCCCCTTTCATATCCGATGCGGATCGCGCCAAGGTATCAGATTCCACACGGCTAGGCAAAATAAAAAGGAGGGCATGTGCAGCTAGTCCATTAGTATGAAAACTTTAAACTTAAAACTTATCTTAAGTTTCGCTACCCGAGAGTGATGGTTCATATGTTGGCCTTGGTTTCCCTGGGGCAGCCATGTATAATGGAGCACTGCTACAGCGTAACCAGGGAGGATATGTGTCATGCCGTTCATCGAATATACCCTTGATGGTAGTGTTGCCGTTCTCACTATGAGCAGCGGCGAGAACAGGTTCAACATGACCTTCATACATGATTTCCTTAAGGCCCTGGACGACATCGAGCAGAACACCGGGGCGGACGCGCTGGTTGTGAAGTCCGCCCACGACAAGATCTTTTGTAATGGGATCGATCTTGACTGGCTCACGCCCATTGCCCAGGCAGGGGACGCACCGGCCATCAAGGAGTTCTGCTACGCCCTTAACCGCCTCCTTCGCAGGATACTCCTCTATCCCATGCCCACCATTGCAGCCATCACCGGGCACGCATTTGCAGGTGGGGCCATCATGACCTGCTGTTTCGACTTCCGGTTCATGCGCTCCGACAGGGGCTTCTTCTGCTTCCCCGAGGTGGACCTCGGCATCCCCTTCTGGCCGGGCATGGTGGCCATGGTTAAGAAGGCCATTCCCGCCTACAAGCTCGATGAGCTCTATTACTTAGGTACGAGGCTCACGGGCAGCCAGTGCGAAGAACACCATATCGTCGTGAAGTCGTACCCAAAAGATGAGCTCATGCCTGCGGTTATGGCCTTTGCCACGTCCCTCAGGAAGAACCGGAAATACTACCTTGCCCAGAAGGAGCGGATGAACGCGCCCATTATTAAGATCATTGACGAGGAAGACCCGTTGGTTCTCGACGAGGCTCGGATACAGGTTTGAAAGAGACTTCCGGAGGATTTTGCAAGTCTCTCGCGGTAATGAAATAGAGGTCCCCTCTCCCCGTTCAGGGGAGAGGGACTTCGGTGAGGGGTGTTTAATGTCACTCAATCAAGCACGAGCCTTGAGAAAAGGAATGACTGATGCGGAGAGACTGTTATGGCGTCACTTGAGAAACCGAGAAGTGGACGGTTGCAAATTCAGACGTCAACATCCTGTAGGGCCATTCATCGTTGACTTTGTCTGTTTGGAAAAAAGCCTCATAATTGAGTTGGATGGTGGACAACATGCGTTTTCTCTCACAAGAGATGAAAAAAGAACCCGCTATTTAGAGGCAAAAGGTTACCGAGTATTGAGGTTTTGGAACAATGATGTCTTGAAAGAAACCGAGGCTGTCTTAATAATGATTCAGCAAGCATTGTCAACCCCCTCACCCCGACCCTCTCCCCTTGAAGGGGCGAGGGAGGTTAGATGAGTTTGACTACATAGATCAACAACAAACTTACTTATGATATGGTGATGCAGGTATGAAGTACCTATCTGTCTATGCAGGCAAAAAGGCAAGAGAGCTTATCCGTGACGAAGGACTCAGTCCCGACATGGTGGAGGTGGTGGCCGGTGCTGCGGGCGGGCCCAAGTGGCTCGTGCTGTGCGGGCTCGACAGGGCGATCTTCACATCCTGGCTCCTTAAGCGTACAAGCCCGGTCCACCTCATCGGCTCTTCAGTGGGTTCGTGGCGGTTTGCAGCCCTGGCCCAGGGTATGGATGCCTATGAGATGTTTCTTAAGGCCTACCTCCGCCAGACCTACACGACCGTACCTACGGCGCGGATGGTCAGCGCGGAGATCGGGAAGATCCTCGATGCATACCTCGATGATGCCGGCATTGAAACCGTTCTCCATCACCCCTATGCAAGGCTCAATATATTGGCAACCAGGTGCTCATGGCCCGGATCTGCGGAACGAAAGTATCTGGTGGTCTTATCCATGGTGATGGCGGGAATCCTGAACCTCGTGAACAGGAGGCTCTTAAGGTCCTTCTTTTCCCGGACGCTCTTCTATGATGGAAGGGACATCCCGCCTTATTTCTCTCTGGACGGCTTCCCTCTCCAGCAGGTGAAGCTTGTCCATGAGAACATGAGGCAGGCGGTCATGGCCTCGGGCTCCATGCCCGTGATCATGGAGGGCATTCAAGACATCCCCGGCGCACAGCCCGGCATGTACCGTGACGCAGGTATCATCGACTACCATATCGCCATTCCCTTCCATAGCGCGAAGCTTGTGCTCTTCCCCCACTATATGGAACGCATCACACCGGGGTGGTTTGACAAGATGCTCCCGTGGAGAAGGCCTGATGCAAAAGATCTTGAGAATGTCGTGCTGCTCTGCCCGGGCAAAGCCTTTGTCGAAAGGCTCCCGGGAGGCAAGATCCCCTCTCGTGAAGATTTCAGAAAGTTTTGGAAGCATGATTGCGAACGCATTGCCTTCTGGAATCAGGTGGTCTCTGCAAGCACCGTGCTTGGCGATGAGTTTATGGAGGTTGTCGAAAAGGGTACCATCGCCGAGCATATCAGACCCATCGAGGAATTGTAGGAGCGGCTTTAGCCGCGACACCCCGGACGGGTCGCGCCTGAAGGCGCTCCTCCATCTCCATAATATGCTGCATGATGGAGGCGCGGCTTTAGCCGCGATTCCATTCCATGCTTTTGCTATGCATGTTTGTATGATAAACAGATTATGAGCTAAACGGATACGTCTGTGCCCGTATGTCATGATTCCTTAAGGGGGTACTATGTCTGATACGCGTTATATCATCGCCATCGATTCCGGCACACAGAGCATCAGGGCCGTCCTCTTCGACATCGAGGGCAAAGAGCTCGCCATCGAGCAGAGGTCCTTCGAGCCTTACTTCTCGTTGCATCCGGGCTGGGCCGAGCAGAGTACCGAGGATTACTGGGGGAAGCTTTGCACGGTGACGAACGGCCTCATGAAAAAGATCACCATCGACAAGGCCGGAATCGCCGGCGTGGGCATCACCACCCAGCGCGGTACGGTCATCCCCATGGACAAGGACGGCAATGCGCTGAGGCCCGCCATCATCTGGCTCGACCAGCGTTCCGTTGCCGACCCGCCCCCCCTTGGCGCAATAGGGACAGCGCTCTTCAGTGCAGTGGGGTTACTGGAGGCCATCAAGTATGCCCAGAAGCACTCCATCTTCCTGTGGATCAATAGGAACGAGCCAGAGGTATACAAGAAGACCCACAAGTTCGTCCAGGCCTCAGGCTTCTTCGTGCGCAAGCTCACGGGCGAGTTTCACGATTCCTCGGGCATGGTCACCGGCATCTGGCCGTTCGAGTACAATAAGCTCAGGTGGCATTCGCTGAACCTGGCGTATACGCCGCTCGGCATTGAAAAAACACACTGCGTGCAGCTCTTCCGGCCCGATGAGATCCTCGGCCGGATCACGAGGAAGGCATCGGAAGAAACAGGAATGCCCGAGGGTCTGCCCGTAGTGGTAGGCGCCGGAGACAAGCAGAGCGAGCTCTTGGGAGCCGGCGCTATCGAGCCCGGCATTGCGGAGATCAGCTTCGGAACGGCCACGGCCATGCATGTGCTCACGAGGAAATACATCAACGACAAGGGCATGAGGTTCTTCACCTGGCCCGCTGCACTGCCGAATGCCTGGGACATCGAGATGTTCATCCACCGGGGCTTCTGGATGGTGACCTGGTTCAAGCAGGAGTTCGGGGCCAGGGAGGCCGTTGAAGCCCAGAAGCGGGGTGTTGCGCCCGAGGTGATCTTCGACGAGGTCATCCGCACCATACCACCCGGCTCCATGGGCCTTGTCCTGCAACCCTACTGGTCACCCATGGTCTATAACAAGTTCGCCAAGGGCTCCATGATAGGCTTCGGTGCCGTGCATACCCGCGCCCACATCTACCGTGCCATCCTCGAAGGGATCGGCTTTGAGCTCCGCAGGCTCTCGGAGGTGGTCCAGGCCAGGATCGGTGTGAAGTTCAAAGAGATCCGCGTGGGCGGCGGCGGCTCCAAGAGCGACTCGGCCGTTCAGATCGCTGCCGATATGTTCGGTTTGAGCGTCTCACGCATGGAGACTTCAGAGATCTCCGCCCTCGGTGCCGCCATCGACACCGCCGTTGCTACCGGGATGCATAATTCGTTCGAGGATGCCGTCAAGACCATGGTGAGAAAGGGCAGGACCTTCGAGCCCAAGGAGCAGAGCCGGAAGATCTACAATGATATGTACAACGATGTGTATAAGAGACTCTACACGGTGCTGGAGCCGGTGAACAGGAAGATCGCTCAGATCACGGGATATCCGCCGGCAGAATAGGATTTTTCATCCTTGACATTCATGAGCACATGTCGCAGAAAGGGATAAAATTGCAATTCCCTGATGGGGTGAAATGTTGGGTTCTCCTGGGGTTAAATTAGGGCTGCTGATCCTTATCCTTATATACATACCATCCCTCGTCTTTGCCGTAACCGCGCGTGTCACCTGGAACAAGAACCCCGAGAGCGACATCGCGGGGTACTGGGTATACTACGGAACATCTCCTTCCAACTACGATCATCTCGTCGGTGTGGGTACGACCCCGAGCATCGATATAACCGGGCTGCAAGCCGGCAGCACCTATTATTTCGCCGTTACCGCCCTGGATACCAGCGGGAACCAGAGTGGTTTTTCCCAGCAGGTGAGCGTAACCATCCCCCCTGCAGCCACATCGACAAGTACGAGCGGCACCGGCACCGGCAGTAGTACGGGCAATAACACAAGTACGGGTTCCGCAAGCAGCGTAGGCGCCGGCACAACAAGCGGATCGAGTACCGGCAGCGGTGCGAACACGGGGAGTACCGGCAGCGGCAGCGAGTCCCTCCTCGGGAGTGTGGTTGACCAGATAGGGGACTTCATAAAAGATATACTGGGCCTTGGTCCGAATGATCCGCTCTATGCTCTGTCGAATTCCAACAGCTCCTCTCAGGTGCCGGTGCAGCAGGTATCCCAAGGCACGATTGCCGCGAATATGAAGGGGTTCTCCCTGGATAAGTCGCAGGCAGGGAACGACGCCTTAAGCAAATATCCGGTGCGCGATGTGATCCTCCAGGCCCTTGCGCCCTTCGACCTTACGACTGTCTACCCTGACGGAATATTTTTCTTTTACCCGCTCGATACAAACTGCCCCGACATCAATGGTGACATGATCACGGTGGATACCCCCGGATGCTACCTGTATATGGTCTTTGACGACATGGGCGATGTTGTCCATGTGCTGCGGCTCTCCGTGGCCGAGCAGATATACCGGCTTCAGACCTACAACCCCGCAAGCACCCTGCTCCTTGAGGATGAGGTTTCCGGTGTGGCCGTCGATATGCCCGTGAGCGCGACCCTCGATGCGGCACCCATCGCCATCGGATGGGGCGGTGACGGGCTGTTTTCAGGCTCGGCACAGCTTGCCCAGGGCGAGCAGGCCCTCTTCTTCGATATCCTCCCCTACGGCCTGGCCCTCGACGAGCCTGCAACGGTGTCTGTCCCCTATAAAGGCTCTCAGCCACATGTCCTGCGGTACGATGAGGGCAGCGATACCTGGGTGAGCGTTGAAGATGCAAAGGCCTCAGGCGGGTATGCGACCTTCTCCACCCAGGTCCTGGGCCGGTTCGAGGTGACCGACGAGGCCCAGGATGATAGCGGCAAGAGCGGGAACGATCTCTCCAAGATCCGTGAGGACGCCTGCTTTGTGGAGAGCGCGCGGGCTCAAGACGGTCACACTGGGGCCATGGCGCCGGCCGCTGTCCTTGCCGTTCTCGCCGTAGTAACCTTCCGGAACCGGAACAGCCGTGTGCGGTCCTGAAACGTAAAAGGCATTTGCATCCATGAATTCGATCGAGATCCCCTCCATATAAGAAGTGCTCTAAAGGCAAGTGAATCCGCTTCCGGTTCCAATCTCTCTTTCCTGAAATCTGCACCGCGCAGGAGCGGCTTTAGCCGCGACATCCGGGATGTGCCGCGCCTTAAAGGCGCTCCCGAGAAACTTAATTTTACTAACATCATTTCGATGGGTTAAAATATAGTAAGTCGGAAGTTGAGTTCATGTTGCCAGGTCCCTCCCTATTTGCCATGCCAAGGGTTTGGCCCGGCGTGTATGAGGGGAGAGACAGGAACAAGTAAGTCGACAAAAAAGAAGGGGGATGCCCTTAAAAGGCATCCCCCTTCTTTAGTTAAATTATCGAGATGGGACTATTCTTCATACACTGCTGCGAAGTCGGATCTGACGTTTCCTTGGCCAATCCAGAAGTACCAGTGATAACCGTCATCAATCCCGCCGAGCTGGCTCTCTTCAATAAAGAGGAAATCATCCTGGAAGTAATTATACGATGAATCACTGTCCATGGACCACTTGTTGAAGGCTGTGTCGAACAGGAAGTCCGAATTGCCTGCACCGAGCCTGATCTCCCAGGCACCGCTATTATAGCTGGTGATGGTTGCTGAACCGACGGCCCAGGACTCTGTCGTAGCATTACCAAGCAAACGCAGCTCCTCGGCAGTCGCCAATTTCGGGGTGAGCGTGAGGATGCCATTACCTAAACCACCCGTGGTCCATGCCAGCGCGAAGTCGGTAGAGGCATCTGAGCGGTCAATAATGTCAACACTTACGGTCTGCTGATAGTTGACGCCATGCGGTGCTGCACCGGCGGAAGTAAGCAACACCGAGAACTTATCTAAAATTTGGATGCCGTTCTTCGTGGTGTGACTGGTATTCATGGCCTTGTCGAAGGTGATCACGAAGTCTGCGAATGGCGTTACGGTTGTTGCCGTCTGGGTGATCACGTCGCCATAAAAGGAACCGCCGCCAGGCAACGTGCTGGCTGCTGCCGGTCCACCGGGCACAACGATCGAGGTGATGACCGGGGCTGTTGTATCTATGGTTGGGTTATTGACAACGGTAAAGGCGGCAGAAACGGTCTGGTTGCAACCGGGCTGACATGCAAGTTCTAACCCGATGCAGTCTGTGCCGGTTTCTTCACTTCCATTGTACGAAACAGTGTAGCCCGTCTTGAGGACCAGTACGTAGTAGTTCTCATCGGAAAGGGGGCTGAGCGGAACGACATTGCTGAAGGTATAGGAGCCGGTTGTTGCGCCAGGCGTGCCGTATCCCATGAACGTATCGAAGTTTTGCTCATCGACCACGAGCCTCTTAAAGAGGAGTACCCCATCCGTATTAGCAGCAATGGGCGTGCCGGTAACAATGCCGGTGCCTGTATCGACTGCGGTGTTGTCGGTCACGGTCACATCGATCGTGGCGGTCGGCTTTGCAACGTAAAAGGTAATGGAGCTTGCAAGGTTATTGACCGGCGTGCTTGCACCGCTGCCGCTCTCGGTGAAATGAGAGTCTTCAGCGGTGCCGTTGGTGCCGTCACCGAGATCGCTGTATGTTACGTAAGCGGGCATGATAGTGGCATAATCGTAAGGGTTGCCGGTAACCGTGGTGAGGTCGCAGGTTACAGCATAGTACGGCCCGGCGGTACCCGAAGAAGCCTCTGTGGAAGAGATATCTTCCTCGTTGGCCGGGACACCGCTAAAAGAGAACGATCCATCCACACCGGTTGTGACCTGGTGGACACCGCCGCTGTATGCGACAGACACTCTTGCGCCCTGAACGGGCAGGTTTGCACAGGAATCAAACACCGTCCCCGAGATAGAGCCTGTCGGTGCGAAAACATTTGGGTTGGGGTTTGTCACCGATGAGCTCTTGTCTCCCTCCGAACAGCCGGCTATGAAAAAACCAAGCATGAGCAATGCGATTAACACTAGAAACCTCTTAGCCATATCTTCCTCCTCTACTTAATCTTTTTTATTTTTTTGGGACTTGTAAAACCCTTCTCACTTACAAAGCATCATCATGCAACAGACCCTATTATAAATGCCTTGGTTCTTTTGTCAACTAAGAAAACAAGGATTTGTGTGGTCTTTCTATAAAGGTATCACTATTGTGTTCAGATGCACTCGTATTGCTTCCCCGTAATCCACAGATCATGTACCCGTACAAGACACTCCTCATCATAGATGAGAACGTAGGTAAGCAACATACATGCCAAATAATAATAGATTAAAATCAACAAGATAAAGGAGAGGCACCAGAGGCTTTGTTGAAATTCTGCCACACGTGCATCACGAGACACACACACTGGGGCTCGGTTGGGGAAGACATCGGAACAGCAAACATTTTTTATGGTCGTCCTTGCAACTTCATATGGGGTTCTTCACTTGCAAAGCATGGAGAGCTTTGATAATACACCAGCACAGTGCCGGAGTGGTGGAACTGGTAGACGCGTCGGACTCAAAATCCGAAGGGCCTTGCGCCTGTGGGGGTTCGAGTCCCCCCTCCGGCACCAGTTTTATTAGTGGTTTTTTGTATGCCTTCATTGCTTCCCACCCTGAATGATCTTGAGTGTGCCTAAATTGTGCCCGTCGTGTTCTTGGGAGAGAATTTTAGAGTTCTCTTGATGCATGGTAGATAGCCTCTCACACGCAAGCTTGATGTCATCTTCGCTGGTGATATTGTAGCGATCAAATACATTTCTTGTCTTATGTCCTGATACACGCATTGCAACAACTTCAGACACTCCGGACCGGACCATATTCCTCACTGCTGTCCTTCTCAGATCATGGAACAAGCGACCAGCTAGATTTACCGATGCAAGGGCTTTCTCCCAGGTAGGCCGGAAGTCTTTACTCATAGGCATTCCTGTTTGATGATCGAAAAATACATTTTGGCATTCAGAAAAGTTAGCATCACGAATCTTCTTCTGAGTAAGGATAGCATCGAAGAGTTCACCATACATATAAACCACCCGACCCTCACCGTTTTTTGTCGATCCCTTCTCAAGAACTATTCGATGAGCCCATATATCAACCTGATGCCATTGTAGGCCAAGCAGCTCTCCTCGCCTCATGCCGGGGTAATATGCCGCAATGAAGAGTGGCTTGAGAGAAGATGGCAAAGCATCCCGAACTTTTACATACTCATCATACTCAAAGAAACCTGTCCGCACATTGCTTTCCTTGAGCTTGGGAATATGTGGCATCATGGTCACCTTCGGCGGTGTATGCCTGGTCCCAAGGGTGAAAGCTCTATGGAGAGCACTTAATATTCGGTCTAGCTGGAGCTTAATTTTCTTATGGTAATATGCAATCTCTCATGCCTGTTGGCTTGTAATGATTATCAAAAGAGCTATTTATAGTGGCTAATCTCACATTTTCGCAGGATATATTCATTTATTACCAGCAGTTATTGATATCTTTGCTAGAAGAAACATTACCTTTCATCTAAAACTTTTCGAATGGTTTTTGATAACTCCTTAACCACCAACGGCTTCATAACAAATTCTCGAATACCTATCCTTTTCGCTCTCTCTTCCGTGATGTATTCACTATATCCAGTGCAAAGAATAATTGGAATGTCTTGGCGGATCTCCATCATTCTCTGAGCTAGTTTATCTCCTGTCATAGCCGGCATAGTCATGTCAGTAATCACCAGGTCAAATTTAGAAGGGTTATTCCTGAAGAGCTCAAGGGCCTCGATACTGCTCGTTCTTGTAAGAACTGTATATCCCAGGTTCTCAATCATCTTTTTTGCCAACTCAATCAGAACAGGTTCATCATCAACGAAAAGTATACTCTCTGTGCCAGTAGGGAGAGGCCCCCTCTCAAGATGAGGATTAGACGACTCATCCTTCGTATCTATTTCCGGAAGATAGATATCAAAGACAGACCCCTCCCCATATGTACTCCTACAGGTGATAACACCACCATGACTTTTCACTATCCCGTGAACTACCGATAAACCCAAGCCTGTACCTCGGCCTACCTCTTTGGTTGTGAAATAGGGATCAAAGATCCTTGCCATCACCTCTGGTGTCATTCCTTGACCGGTATCACTGACCGAGAGCTTCAGATAGTGTCCAGGGGGCAGATCGAGATCGGGGGTTTTCTCATCACCATTGATACTTACCCGCTTCAGGCTTACCTCCAGCACCCCTCCGGTCCAATCCATGGCATGAACAGCATTGGTACAGAGGTTCATTATAATCTGATTAATCTGTGTTGGATCAGACATGACAAGGCCGGAATCAACAAGGTTCTGCCGTATTTCTATGGTCGTAGGTATTACTGACCGCATCATCTTGATTGATTCCTTGATAATAGGCTGGAGTGTTAATGGCGAATGCTTTGTTTCAGTCTGACGGCTGAAAGCAAGGATCTGGCTCACAAGACTCTTTGCTCGATCTCCTGCTTTGAGCACCTCTTTGAGCTCGCCCCCGGCCTTTATTGGTTCAGAGATATCGTTCATCGCAAGTTCTGTATACCCGATAATAGCTGCGAGAATGTTATTGAAATCATGAGCAATGCCACCCGCCAGGGTCCCAATTGATTCCAACTTCTGGGCCTGGCCAAGTTGAGCCTCCAGCTTTTTCTTTTCTTCCTCAGCTTGCTTACGCTCGGTGATGTCCCTTGATACCCCATGGATTCCGGTGATCGTGCCGTCATGGTCACGGATCGCACTCATGACACTTTCCATGGGCACTATGGAGCCGTTCTTGTGACAAAAATCCATTTCCAACTTGACAGTTCTTTCAGGATCAACTCCTTCCTCATATTCACGCCCAAGCTCTCTATTCAGGGTATTCAAGGCCTTTGAAAGTGCTGCGGGAGTCATCATTTCAGCAGGTATTTGCCGTATGCGTTCTTCGGGAGTGAATCCAAGAATTTTTTTAACAGAAGGGCTGATGTAGGTGAGCTTGAAATCCAGGTTGGCCATCCAGACCACATCATTCATTTTGTCCGTCAAGAAACGATATGTGGCCTCGCTTTGCCGCAGCGACTCCTCTGTTTGCTTGCGCTCAGTAATGTCGCGGGAAACCCCGAGGATCTCCATAGGTCTACCCTCATCATTCCGTCTGAAGGTTGCTGTGAACTCGACCCAGACAGTGTTGCCGTCTTTCCTGAGCAGTTCAAACTCCATGGTCCTTGGCCTGTCCGGATCAATAGTTTCCCCGCTGTTTTCTTTGGCCAACTCTTCCGATAAGACCTGAGCTGCAAGGGAATAGGATGAGGATGTAAGTAGTTGTTCAAGGCGCAGGTTCTGTATCTCTTCCGGGGTATACCCAGTATTCCGCACAACTGATAGGCTCACGTAAGTGAATTGTAAGTTCAGGTCTATGATCCAGATGGTATCGTGTACGTTTTCAGCGATCATCCGGTAACGATGTTCACTCTCCTTTAGGGCCTCCTCGGCGAGTTTACGCTCGTTAATATCTATGACCGATATGATCCCTGCAGGGTTTCCCCCCAGCATGGTGGAGGCACCGGAGAGATCCACCCATAATTCCTTTCCCTCCTTGGATATGATTTTGAATTCATACCTCTGGATTGTGGACTCTCCCCGTTGACGCTTCTGCCCACGTTGCTGAATCAGATGCTTGTAATCGGGATGGACGATGTCCCAGAAATTCATGGATCTGAGTTCATCGCCTGAATAACCACTGATCCTTTCTGCGGCCGGATTTGCATACGTCCATTTATCATGCTGATAGAGCATAATCCCAGTGGGTGTGGATTCTGCGAGGACCCTGAATTTCTCTTCACTCTCGCGCAAAGCATTCTCCACCTCTTTGCGCTGTGTCATATCCCGGACAACCCCGATCCTACCGGTGGGCGTGCCTGCATCATCCCATATTGTCTTGGCATTGACCTCGACGTGGATCTTCCTGCCGTCGGCTGCGATGACGATGGTTTCGTACAGGGGGGTGTCTTCTCCTGATAGCCCTCGCCTGAACATATCCAACGTGAACTCCCTGAAATCGGGGCTGACGATGTCGATGTAGGGACGGCCGATGAAATCATCGGTACGATATCCGGTGAGTTTTTCGAACTGGGGGCTGAGATAGGTGAATCTGCCTTGTATATCAAGGGAGAAGACAACGTCTATAAGGGTATCAAAAATTGATCGATACTTTTTTTCAATCTCCTGAAGAGTCTCTTCCACCCTCTTTCTTTTTGACATCAGTGTTTGTGCAAACAAGCCGAAGAGAACAATGATTGCCAGAAAGGCTATCCGTACCACTACCTCATAGGGATTCAGGTTCAGGATCTCTTCGATGAATCCGTGGTTATGGTAAACAAGAACGTGAACCATTGATTCACAGACCCAGAAGACAATCCCGATTAAAATGCTGAGTAAAACCAAGTGCTCCGAAAACCTGGAACGGTTACCGCTGCCGATCATACTCCACCATTATCGTAGATGTTTGACATCCTGAATAGACTCTATGAGTTTATTTCGTCATAAAGTGAATAAAGATTACATTTTCTCCTTATATAGTCCAGGGCACTCATCACTTAGACAGTAGATTCCTGAAATAACTGTGAGTTTTCATAGACCCACATTATTCAAAGTCTCCTGAAGAGATCGACACAGGTTGCTACCACATCTGTTAATGCGGCTTATTGCACGATACATTTTAAAAAGCCTTCATGAAAAAACTATAACTTACGTGTCAAATGTCATGCTCTAATATGATGTGTCCATTTTTGTAGGTCCTATCAAATTATATTCACTTTTCATGACTTTTTTGATACCCATCTAAAAGGTTCACTCTTCCAAACATAAGAGCCGTTAACGGAGAAAAAGTAAGAGGAGGCATCTTATGGGAGAGCTGTATGTTGGGTTGGATCTGCATTCAGTGAACACGTAC